>JAESGL010000126.1_pt1 | contig 99862 bp, 72 predicted proteins | sample 9269711 | NCBI WGS metagenome assembly JAESGL01 (sample SAMN14515918, study PRJNA621676) | algae metagenome | isolation source: Kastovskya adunca ATA6-11-RM4 and co-occurring heterotrophs from soil and... | place: Chile: Atacama Desert | collected 2011-06-27 | reverse complement strand
TCTTTATCATTCTCATCCTGCTGATGATTCCGCTGGCTACCACAGAGCTTGGCACCGACAGCTGGATCTCTGACCTGATGGCACCTGAAATGCGCAGCATTGGCTTGCAGGCAGGCTGGATCCTGGTGTACACTTCTGCCATCATGGCCATTCTTCGCTTTTTTGCAGGCTCCATCATCCACAGAATTTCTCCGCTGGGTCTGCTGGCTGTCTGCTCTGCTGTAGCAGGCATAGGGCTGCTGCTCCTGTCAGCATCAACAGGCGTAATGGTACTGGTGGCTGCTACCATTTTTGGCTTGGGCAAAACCTTTTTCTGGCCTACCATGCTGGGTGTGGTAGCAGAGCGCTTTCCCAAAGGTGGTGCTTTAACACTTAACATTACCGGTGGTGTGGGCATGATTGCTGCAGGCGTAGTAGGGGCTGTAATTCTTGGTTTTGTGCAGGATAAAACCATTGATACTAGCCTGGCAACCTATGATGTTGAAAATCAGACCACCCTGCACACCAGCTTTGCAACAGAAGAGAAGACCAGCATCTTCGGAGATTACCGGGCCGTTGATCAGGTAAAAGTAGCGGAAGCAGATGAGGAAACACAGTTCACCATCCAGTCTATTTCAGAAGTGGCCAAAAAAGAGGCACTGCAGACCATTGCCATTTTCCCTGCCATTATGCTGGCAGTATACCTGGGGCTGATCTTCTACTTTAAATCCAAAGGCGGCTATAAGGTGGTGGTGCTCAAAGATGGAGCCAACCAGCAGGAAGAAAAAAGAAAAGACCTGCTGGACGAAGATCCTGCCGTTGTGGCTTAGGCTAAGTTCAATAATAAAAAACAGATATATGAATGTACGCTTTGGGGTTAGTACCTGGTTGTGGACCTCGCCCTTCACTACCGAAACAGTAGATCTTTTTCCGAAGATCAGTGAAATGGGCTACAATGTGGTGGAGATACCTGTAGAAGACCCGGCGCTGATAGATGTGAAAAAGGTAAAAGCAGCACTGGTGGCAAATGGTCTGGAGGCGGTGGTTTGTGGAGCCTTTGGCCCCAGCCGTGATCTTACGCATGACGACCCGGCCTTTCATAAAACCAGTTTAGACTACATCAGGAGCTGCATGGAAATATGCGAAGGGCTGGGCGCTAAGTTCCTGGCAGGCCCTATGTATTCTGCAGTTGGCAAGGCACGCCTGGTGTCACCAGATCAGAAGAAGCTGGAGTGGGAGCGCGCCGTAACTAACCTGCGGAAGGTTTGCCGGATGGCCGCTGATAAAGGGCTTGAAATTGCCATGGAGCCGCTAAACAGGTTTGAGTCTGACCTGGTAAATACTGCTGAAGATGTAATGCGGCTGGTCTATGAAATTGATCATCCGGCAGCGAAAGTATTACTGGATGGCTTTCATATGAACATTGAGGAGCCCGATGTAGAAAAGGCAATTATTCTGGCTGGCGATAAGCTGCTGCACCTGCAGGTTTCTGAAAACTACAGGGGAACGCCCGGTACAGGCCAAACCCGCTGGGATGCTTACAAACGTGGCCTGGAAGCAATTAATTACAATGGCATTGTGTCTATTGAAAGTTTTACGCCCGATGTGAAAGAGCTGGCCGGTGCAGTCTGTATCTGGCGCCCGCTCGTGCCCAGCCAGGATGCTTTTGCATCAGAAGGAATACAATTTTTAAAAAAGTGGGCTGATGTACCTGCTGTAACAGATAAGGTGCAGGTGAAAGCCTGATCTTTTCTCTTTTCAACCAATTAAGTCTAAAAAATCCGAAACATGAACCAGAAGAAAATAAACATAGCAATTGTAGGCTTAGGCTTTGGCGCTGAATTTATTCCTATTTACCAGCGGCACCCTAATGCTAATATGTATGCCATCTGCCAGAGAACACAGGCTAAGCTGGATGAGATTGGCGATGCCTTTGGCATAGAAAAAAGGTATACCTCCTACGAGGAGCTGCTGCAAGATCCGGAAGTAGATGCTGTGCACATCAATACACCAATTCCTGATCACGGGCGGCAGTCAATTATGGCGTTAAAGGCAGGCAAGCATGTGGCCTGCACGGTACCCATGGCCACTACGCTAGAGGAATGTAAACAAATAGTAGAGCTGACGCAGGAAAAAGGGCTCACCTACATGATGATGGAAACGGTAGTCTATGCCCGTGAATTCCTGTTTATGAAGGAGCTGTACGAAAAAGGAGAGTTGGGAAAAATTCAGTTCCTGAAAGCGAGCCACCAGCAGGATATGGATGGCTGGCCTAATTACTGGCCTGGTCTTCCGCCTATGTACTATGCTACACATTGTGTTGGGCCGGTGCTGGGCCTCACCCGCGATGAAGCTGAATATGTTTCCTGCTTTGGCTCCGGCACTATCCGGGAAGAGCTGCAGGCGCATTATAACTCACCCTATGCCGTGGAAACCACGCATATTAAATTCCGCAATTCAGACCTTAGCGCACAGGTATACCGCTCCCTGTTCGATGTGGCAAGGCAGTACCGGGAGAGCTTTGAGGTGTATGGTTCTCAAAAATCTGTAGAGTGGCCCCTGATAGAAGGCCGCCCGCTGGTGGTGCACACAGCTAAACTACCGGAACCCGAAATTCCGCAAGAGGTGGAGAGCCCGGATTTTGCACACCTTTTACCAGAACCAATCCAGGCTTTTACCACCAGTGGCGTATACGATTCTGATGATCACCAGCATCTTTCATTTACCCAGGGGGCAGGCCATGGCGGCTCTCACCCGCACCTGGTACATGCATTTTTAAATGCACTGGCAGAAGGTAAAGATCCCTATCCGAATGCCAGACAATCTGCAAACATCACCTGTGTAGGCATCTTAGCCCATGAGTCTGCCAAAAAAGGAGGGGAGCTCATTCGCCTTCCGGAGTTTACATTATCACAGCCAGAGAAAGTGCTGGTTTAAGTTGAGAGATAAGAAATCTATAACTGGGAGCAATTGATAAAAAAGGCTCTTGAAGAACTTCTTCAAGAGCCTTTTTTATTTTAAAACACCTTCAAAACCAGGATGAATCATGCTTTAGGTAGCTGCTGTAGGTTATTGCTGTTTCCCCTCTGCCAGTTTTAGAAAATCCTTGGGCAGTTTAAGCTCTACCTCTATTATTTTCCCTGAAAGGGGGTGTGGCAGGCGCAGCTGGTAAGCCAGCAGGTGAATGGGCCTGTTGGCTGCTTTTGGTGCGCCATAGCGCCAGTCGCCGGCAATGGGGCAGCCTATATGGGCCAGGTGCACCCTGATCTGGTTTTTACGGCCGGTTTCCAGCTCAATTTCCAGCAGGCTGTAGTTGCGGTAATGCTCCACCTCCCGAAAATGGGTAATGGCTTCTTTGGCTCCGTCTGTTTCATCCTGCACTACGTGCACCCGCTGCCGCTCATCTTCCTGCAGCCAGGTGTGGATGGTGCCTTCGCGCCTGTCGGGAGCGCCATGCACCAGGGCATAATACCGCTTTTCTACCTCCGGCCAGTTATCCTTTAGCAGCTCCTGCACTTCTTCGCTCTTGGCAAAGATCAGCAGGCCGCTTACTTCGCGATCCAGCCGGTGTACAATATAGGGCCGCTGTTTTCCGCCCGATTTGGTCTTTATCCAGTCAAAAACTTCTTTATACAGGCTGGTCTCAGGTGTTTTGCTCTGGTTAACCGTTAGCAGGCCGGCTGGCTTTTCTACAATCAGCAGATCCTTGTCTTCATAATGCACCGGAAATGGCGAACGCTGCTCCTTTTGAGGGGCACTGCCTTTGCGGATCTCTACTTTGCTGCCCTCCTTTACCTCCAGACTTGGATTCGCCAGCGGCTTTCCATCTACCAGCAAGGTAGCGTGGCGCAGCATATTTTTAATGCGCTGCTTGGGGGAGTCGGGCAGCTGGTCTTGCAGCAGCTCAAACAGGGAGGCAGTACGGCTTGCAGTAAATTGCATGGGTTAGCGTTTTAATCTTAAATAAGTACCAAGGGGTAGCTGGGGCCCGGATTTTGCCTGCAGGTAAAGCTCTCCCAGCTCAGGGCTTTGAACGCCCATATGTTGCCGAACAAGGTTAGACATTACCAGCGCCGACAAGCCCATAGAATAGAGGTTGAGAATAAAGAAGCTGTTGTTGGGCTCCAGCAACGCTGCACCCAGGGCCACCAGCTCGTTAAGGTTTTGCTCCAGCACCCATTTTTCGCCTTTGGGGCCGCGGCCATAGGAGGGCGGGTCCATAATAATGCCATGGTAGCGGTTGCCGCGCTTTGCTTCGCGCCTTACAAACTTCAGGGCATCTTCTACTACCCAGCGAATTTCAGGCAGCTTGCTGGCCTCGCGGTTTTCATTGGTCCAGGTAATGGTTTGGCGAACGCTGTCGAGGTGGGTAACATCGGCACCTGCTGCCGCAGCTGCCAGGGAGGCGCCGCCGGTATAGGCAAAGAGGTTGAGCACCCGGGGGCGCTTCAGGGGCAGCTCCTGAATGGTATCGTATATCCAGTTCCAGTTAACAGCCTGCTCCGGAAATATGCCAATATGGCCAAATGCTGTAAGCGCCAGCCTGAACTGTATGTTCATGTCGCCGCGCTGGTAGCGCATCAGCCATTCGTCTGGCAACTTGCTGTTTAGCTGCCAGTTGCCTTTATCGGCATTTAGCACGGGCTGCTGCTCCTGACGGCCCTTTTCGCGTACGTAGCGGGCATGTGCCTGCTTTTCCCACTCCTGCTCCGGGAGGTTCTTTGACCATACCGCCTGTGGTTCGGGGCGGGCCAGCACAAAACGGCCAAAGCGTTCCAGTTTCTCAAAATCGCCGCAATCAAGCAGTTCATAGTCTTGCCAGTCTGTAGGGCTAAGCAGGTTTAAGGTATAATTATCAGGCATGTGTACTCCTCTTCCGAAAGGTTAGCTGTTTTGTAGGTTCGTCCGGAAACCCAATGTAAATTCAGCACGCTTTTGCAGCATTATGGTGTTGCGGTTTTATGTCCGGTAAATAAAGCCGGCTTTTTTTGTTTTCCGGAGCTGCCGCAGCATGTATTTTCGCAAATTTGCATAATCCGCACCAGCTTTGATAATATTTAACTAACAGCCTTCTCAGTCGTTCATTAATTATAGTAACCTTTTTGCAATGCTTGTCATTACATCGCCACAAAACCCACGCATAAAAAAGCTGCTCGAGCTCCAGGAAAAGAGCCGCAGCCGCCGTAACGATAATATGTTTCTGATAGAAGGCCCGCGGGAGATCAGGCTAGCTATTGCGGGAGGCTACCGAATCGAAAGCCTGTATTTCTGCCCGCAGCTTATTAGTACGCAGGAAGCAAAAGATGCCATACATGAAGCAGGCAATGCCGAGCAGATAGAGCTAAGCCTGCAGGTGTTTGAAAAGGTGGCTTACCGTAAAACAACAGGAGGTTTATTAGCAGTAGCCCTTATGAAGCCGCACGGCCTGCAGGACCTTGCGCTGAGTGATAACCCACTGATACTGGTGTGCGAGGGGGTGGAAAAGCCGGGTAACCTGGGCGCCCTGCTCCGCACAGCCGATGCCGCAAAGCTTGATGCACTCATTATTTGTGATCCTAAAGCTGATTTTTATAACCCCAATGTAATACGCTCCAGTGTTGGTTGTGTATTTACGCAGCCCATCGCTGCTGCCACATCAGAAGAAACCATTGACTGGCTAAAGCAGCATAAAATTAATATATACGCCACCGCTCTTACGGCTTCTGTTCGCTACGATCAGGTGAATCTTAGAGAGCCCGCTGCCCTGGTGATGGGTACCGAAGCAACAGGCCTTACCAATGTGTGGCTCAGGGCATCAGATCAGAATGTGATCATCCCCATGCGCGGGGTAATTGACTCTATGAACGTATCTGCAGCGGCAGCTGTGGTGGTATTTGAGGCAGCGCGGCAGCGCGGTTTCTCATAACCTTTTTAAGAGCTGTTCTGTTAGAGATGCAGTTGTAAACGGATAAATTTTAGATATGAGAAGGATATTTTTTACACTTACTTTTTTGGTTTTTTTTATTGTAGCAGGCGCTTTTGCACAAACAAAGGTTGGGCTAAAGGCAGGAGTTAACTTAGCTACCATCGACGGAAAAAATGTAGATGATAGTGAGTTTGTACTTGGTTATGTTGTTGGCGGAATGTTGAATGCACCAATAGCACCGGGTGTAAGCCTGCAGCCGGAGCTTCTGTTTACCCTTAAAGGCACAGGCGATACAGGCACAGCAGATAATCTTACTCTGATGTACCTGGAGTTGCCCCTTATGGCGAAGGTAATGCTGGGAGATGCATTTAGCCTGCAGTTTGGACCTTATGCCGGTGTGCTGATCAATTCAAAGAAAGGGAATGATACCTGGGAAGATATCCTGAATAATTTTGATGGTGGCGTTGGCCTGGGCCTGGGTTATAATTTTGCCCAGCGTTTTACGCTTGATCTACGCTATATGTATGGCTTAACACAGGTATATGAAGATGAACTGCCTGCAAATGTTAACATACCCGATGCCATTAGGGATGATGAAGGAGGTAACCGGGTGCTGCAGCTGTCCATCGGGTACTTATTGGGTAGTAACCGTTAAATCTAATCAGATTTGCGGTTGCTTTTTGTAGCCAGAAGTTTCATAAAGGTCACTGTGGGCTGGATAGTGCCAGGCTGGATAGCATGAGTGTTTTGTGGGACTTAACGTAGATAACTTATAAGACCAGATATAGTATACTTAAGCCTGGATCATCAATAATATTATGAGAAAATTCTATCTAACCATGTGCATATTGCTTTGCCTGATGGTGGGGGCACATGCTCAGCGATCAACAGCTTTTGGACTTAAAGCTGGCGTAAACTTATCTACCATCGATGGTAAGGATGTTGACGACAGTCCCTTTCGAATAGGCTACCACCTTGGCGCTATGATCAATGCTCCTTTAGTTCTGGGGGTAAGCCTGCAGCCAGAAGTGCTGTTATCGTTAAAAGGAACCGGTAAAATTGGTACCAATCCCGATAACCTGAACCTGCTTTACTTGCACATACCTATTATGGCAAAGGTAATGCTTGGGGAACGATTTAACCTGCAGTTTGGCCCCTATGGCAGCCTGCTGCTGAATGCGAAGCAGGGAGAGGCCGGTGTGAAAAGCACCATCAGGAATTTTGATACAGGCGTTGCCCTGGGATTGGGATATGTTTTTGCCGATCGGCTTACCTTTGATGCACGTTATATGTATGGCTTAAGCAAGGTATATGATAACGAACTGCTGGGAGATTATGAAGCCGGGAATCGTGCATTACAGCTAAGCTTGGGATTTCTACTGGGTGGAAACCGATAACAGCAAGCTGTAAAAAAAATCCTCCTGCTCACTGGCAGGAGGATTTTTTGTTTTATTTGGTTGAGCGGGAATCTATTAGGGTGCCGAAGAAAATTGCATTGATCAGAATACGTTCCGACCCGCGCCAGAATGCTCTGAAAGCGGGGTTATCGGGAATAACAATGGCCCTGCCTCTGCCTATAGTTGATACCTGCACAGCAGGGCTGCCTTTTAAATTCTCCAGGTGCCCGGGCCACACATAGCCTGCCTGTACCGGATTTTGTGTATAGCGCAGCGGGTGGGCGTAAAGGCTGTTAGTAGCCTCCAGCACATGGGTATTGGTGCGGAACAGGCTCACATTCGGGCTGGTGTATCCCCAAAGCAGCGGATGGGTAGTATCTGCAGCTGCCTGAAAAATAGCACCACCCATTTCGCGGGCGCCTCTGCGCTGGTCTAGAGTAGCATAGGGCTGCGGCCCCCGGAGGCTGTCCTGGTTTTGCACCTTTTTGTATTTAGCATTGCTAAGCCCGTTTTGTGCCATCCAGCGGGCGCCTCCCTGTAACCCAATAAGGGTGCCACCTTCCCGGAGCCATTCCTTCAGTGCAGGTACCGCATCTACAGCTGATCCATAATTGCCATCTGGCAAAATAACAACATTGTAGCGGCTTAAGTCGGCAGCGCGTACTCTTTCCACAGGTACCAGGCTGTGCTGAATATCATAGCGCTGGTCGAGCAGGTGCCATATCTCCCCGGCATCGTAAGAGGAAACGCCATCGCCAACGGCTATCATTACCTTTGGCTGTGCTACAGAAAGCAGGCTGGGGCTGCCCAGGTTTACACCACCGGTATTGCCACTGCCTACCGATTGTATCTGCAGGTTATTCTGTGCTGCCACCCTGCTTACCAGGCTGTACAAACTATCAGCCCCCATATCCTGCGACTGTACGGGAATCCACACTGAGCCACGGCCAAATGTAGTACCCGCATGTTGTACAGGCTCTGTGATTACCCGCAGGCGAAGGTCCTTTTGTAGTAGCTGGTTTACTGCCTTTGGTGCATATAGTGGCTGCCAGGGCAGTATATACCCGTAACTGCTCCTGCCGCCGTTTACTGTGCCGGCAGGCAATTGCACTGTTTCTATCTTTTCACCCATCAGCCTGCCAAGCTCTTTTCTGTCCAACGCTTTATAGGGCAGGTTGTAGGCCAGGGGTAGCGTCCAGGCAGAGATGTCGTAGAAAAGGCTGTCGGTAAAAGTTTTTCTGGTTTCGAAAATAGCTTTTATCAGGCGGTACTGTGGCTGGTTGAGGGGTACTACATAACTGTTTTCACTACTGATCTTACTGCCCTGCACGCTTGGGGCTTCAGCTGCTTTGTATACCTCAATTTTATGGCGCCGGAGCATTTCTACCAGTTCCAGCGGGCGCACTGCATCTCCTGCAGCGCCAAATACATAACCCTTTTCCGGATCGGCGGCGGCTTCTTTCTGTGCCGACTGATAAAACCAGCGCTGATGCTCCAGCAGCCGCTGCTTAAGCGCATGGGTGGCCTTAAGGGTAGAGAGGGTGGTGGTAAACTGGTTGCGGATGGTAAACGGAAAGCGCAGAATGCCATGACTGCTTTCCTGTGCATGGCCGCGAGAGCTGGCCTGTTCAAATAGAATACCTACGGCTCCGTTTACATCGGGGTAGGTAGAGCCTTTTCCATAGAAGAAGTCATCATAGTCTTCTTCAGAGTAATAGAGCGAGCCAATGGCATCCAGGGCCTCCACATGATACTGAGCAATAGCTTTGGTGAGCTCATAAGTAGCTGCCGGCGTAAGGGGGTTGTTGCGTGACGGCACACCAGGCTGAAAAAAGAAGGTGCTGCCTGCGCCCATTTCATGATGGTCGGTTAACACGTTGGGCTTCCAGTTGTGGAAGATTTTAAGGCGCGCCTGCGATTCTGGCTGCTGCACCGGTAGCCAGTCGCGGTTCAGATCAAACCAGTAGTGGTTGGTACGGCCGCGGGGCCAGGCCTCGTTGAGCTCCCTGTTTTGCGGGTCCGATACTTCATTTTTACTTTTATGTGCATTTACCCAGCTGCTGAATCGCTGCAGGCCATCGGGGTTAAAAGAAGGGTCGAGCAATACTACTACATCCTGCAGCATCTGTTCAATTTCGGGGCCCTGCGCAGCAGCCAGGTAATAGGCAGTGAGCAGGGCTGCATTGCTGCCGCTGGCTTCGTTGCCATGTATGCTAAAGCCCATGTAGGAAACTGCCGGCATACTGCTAAGCTCCGCATCCGAAACACTTTGCGGGTTGTTTACCAGCAGCTGCCTTTTTTGCTGTATCTCCTGCAGGCGCGGCATGTTTGAGGGGTGCGTAATAGTAAGTAGTATAAGGGGGCGCCTTTCGTGGGTGTAGCCGGTTGTTTGTAGCTGAATGCGGTCAGAGGTCTGGGCCAGCACCCGCATGTATTCAACAAGTTTATCGTGGCTTACATGCCACTCGCCCACCTGCCAGCCCAGAACAGAGTCTGGCGTTGGAATAGCAGGGTTGAGCTGTACGTTTTGGGGTAAGTAATAAGCGAGGCCTTCTTTTTGAGCAATGGCCGGTAGGGTGAGCAGGGCAGAAGTGAAGAAGAGTAATAGGTTTAATAAAGTTCTTTTAAGCATTTTAGCTGTTTAAGAGTTAATAGCATATACTTCTGCTGCTAAAGATAAACCTATACATGGAAATTCCCGGCTATTTTAAATATACAACTATTTTATTAGGTGCTATTCTTACATTTTATGCCATTATAGCAGCCAAAAGCCTGCTCATCCCTCTTTCACTGGCCATGGTGTTCTCGCTTTTGCTTTTTCCGCTTTGCCAGCGCTTTGAACGTGCACTTATCCCGCGCAGTATTGCAGCCGTTCTTTGTATTTTGCTGATGATAGGCGTTATTACCGGCGTTGGTTATATGCTTGGACTGCAGATAAACAGCATCAGCAGAGAGTTACCCGAGCTAAGTGTTCAGGTAGATAAAAAGCTGACAGAGATACAGAATTATTTTGAAAACCAGTTTGGTATCGATCAGTCGGTACAGACAGAATATTTCAGAAGATCAATAAACAGTTTTCTGACAAACAGCGGTGCTATCTATAAAACGACCTTCAGCATTACAGCGGGTATACTTAATTACCTGATCATTGTGCCAATCGGGCTGTTCTTTATGCTCTATTACCGCAGTTTTTTCAAAGAGTTTCTGTACCGCTTAACCCCCCGGCAGCAGCACGACCGGCTGCAGCGGGTGCTGACGCAAATACAGCAGGTGATGCAGAGTTATATACTGGGGCTCTTTATGGTAATCTGCATTGTTGCGGTACTTAATATCATAGGGCTAACGGTGGTGGGTATCAGGTATGCCATGTTCTTTGGCTTTCTGGCAGCGCTGCTCACCATTATTCCTTACATCGGCATCTTTATCGGGTCTCTGCTTCCTATTCTTTACGCGCTGTTCACAACAGATTCGCTGTTTTACCCAATTTCAATTGCCATAATTTTCTGGCTGGTACAGGTACTGGAGGGTAACTTGATTACACCTAAAATAGTGGGCAGCCAGGTGCAGCTAAATCCTTTTGCAGCTATTCTGGCTCTTCTGGTAGGAGGTTCAGTATGGGGAGCTGCCGGCATGATTCTGTTCATTCCCTTTACGGCCATGCTCAAGGTAGTTTTTGATGCAGTAGATGCGCTAAAGCCCTATGGCTACCTGCTTGGCGTACCAGCAGAGGTTAAAAACGAAACAAAAACTTACCGTGACTGGAAGGTGCGGTTAAGTGCTGGTTTGAAAAAACTTTTCCGATAGAGAAAAAAACTGCAGGAAATTAAATATGCCAGAAAGAGAAGCCTAACGCATATTTTACAGCAGCAGTGGTAGCTAATTTATAAAAAGAAATTATTTTCTATTACCTTCTTAATTACTTAAAAACAGGCGTGTTTTTATTCCTGTGCAGTATATACTGTTGCTGGCGTAAGTGTTTGAAGAATAATATTTTGCACATCTTGTAGCCAAACAGTGAAGAAAAAGTTGTTTAATGCAAATAAAATAATTTAATTAATAGCCTGAAAATCAATTTGTTGATAATTATTATTTTTGAATTAAAGCTGCAAACGTTGTAGGAAACACAATGTTAAGCCAATGTTAAAAATGCAGGTTTGATGTTCTCATATTTATAACATATTTTCGCCACCATATAATAATGCAGGGTGTAATTTTGCCGGGTAATTAGTTTTAAACAACCATATATGAAGCAATTCTTACTCACAATTTTGTTTGCTGCTGTTTGCCTCGTTCCCGGAATAGTTCTGGCGCAGGGAGCTACAACAGCAAGCATATCTGGCCTGGTAACCAGCTCCACGGGCGAAACCCTCCCTGGAGCTAATATTGTTGCTGTGCATGGTCCTACGGGTACCCAGTACGGTACAGTTTCGCGTGCAGATGGTCGTTTTAACCTGCCAAACGTGCGTACTGGTGGTCCTTACACCATTTCAGTATCTTTTGTAGGTTACACTACACAGCAGAAACGCGATATTAACCTGGCGCTGGGTCAGGAGTTCAATGTAAACTTTACCCTATCAGAAGATGCAGACGAACTTGCAGAGGTAGTGGTTACAGCTGTTGAAGACCCAACCTTTAACAGTGGGCGTACCGGTGCTGCAACTAACATCAGCAAGGAGCAGCTGCAGACACTGCCAACCTTAAGCCGTAGCCTTGGCGACTTTACCCGCCTTACACCACAGGCAAACGGAAACTCATTTGGTGGAGTAAGCAACCGCTACAACAACATTACCATAGATGGTGCTGTAAACAACGACGTTTTCGGTCTTGCCGGATCAGGTACTCCTGGCGGTCAGGCTGGTACACAGCCAATTTCGCTGGATGCTATCCAGGAGATTCAGGTGGTGCTGGCACCTTACGATATCACCCTTGGTAACTTTACTGGTGGTGGTGTAAACGCAATTACCCGTTCAGGTACAAACGACTTTAACGGTTCTGTTTACTATTTCGGCAGAAATGAAAATACCATTGGCAGTGATCCTGAATCAGGCGAAGAAGCAGCCGATTTTTCTGATTACCAGTATGGTGCCCGTCTTGGTGGTCCAATTATCAAGAACAAACTGTTTTTCTTTGTAAACGCTGATTTTACCCGCAGAGCTCAGCCAATTGCATACAATGCAGGTGAAGAAGGTGCAGTACTTAGTGTAACTGATGCACAGGCTATCACCAATTACCTGGTAAACAGCTATGGCTACAATCCTGGCGTTTTCGGTCCTATCACAGCTGCTACTGAAAGTAACAAACTGTTTGGGCGCCTGGATTGGAATATTACTTCTAACCACCAGCTGACCCTGCGCCACAACTATGTAAAAGCTTTTGACGATAACATCAGCAGAAGCAATACATCTTTCCGCTTTGGCAACAACGCTTACCAGTTCAACAACACTACCAACAGCACCGTTGCCGAATTAAGGAGCCAGTTCTCTAACACACTTTCTAATAAACTGATTGTTGGTTACTCACGTATCCGCGATAACCGCGCAACAGCAGGTGCTCCGTTCCCACAGATCCAAATTTTTGGATTTCCGGGTGGCGGATCGGTAGAGTTAGGTTCACAGCGTAGCTCTACAGCCAATGAGCTTGATCAGGATATCTTCGAGTTTACTGATAACTTTAAGATTTATTCCGGTAACCATACCTTTACTGTAGGTACGCACAACGAGTTCTTCACATTCCGTAACCTGTTCATCAACAACCTGTACGGTCGCTGGGATTTTAGCTCTCTTGAAGATTTCTACAACAACAACCCTTCAAGAGTACGCTCTACCTATTCACTAGATCCAAACAATCCTCGTCCGGCTGCATCGTTTAGTGCATCACAGCTTGGCTTCTATGTACAGGATGAGTATGCGTTCAACAGGCAGTTTACTGTAACTGTTGGTTTACGTCTTGATGTACCAGTTATTCCGGATACACCGCCTGCTAACCAAGAGTTTGCCAATACATTTGAAGGCCAGCGTACTGATCGCACACCTAGCGGACAACTGCTTTGGGCTCCACGTGTTGGCTTTAACTGGGATGCAACCGGAGACCGTTCCGTTCAGGTGCGTGGTGGTACAGGTGTGTTCACCGGCCGTGTTCCTTTCGTGTGGCTGTCTAACCAGTTCTCTAACTCAGGTGGTTTGTTTGGTACCGTAGATGTACGTGGTGATAACATCAATGGGGGCAATGGTTTTGAGCCAGATCCGTTAAGACAGGGTGCAAACCTTGGTACAGGCCCAACTACCTATGAAGTGAACGCTGTATCTGAAGATTTTAAAATCCCACAGGTATGGAGATCAAACCTTGCTGCAGATTTTGCACTGCCTTTAGGAATTGTAGCTACTGTTGAAGGTATCTATTCAAAAACACTGAACAATATTCTGTATCAGGATATTAACCTGAAAGCTTCTGATGGAACGTTGGACCCAACCCTTACTGGCGGTGCCGATAGTCGCGTGGTGTTCCCTGCTGACCGCAGAATTAATTCAGCGTTTACAAATGCCATTTTCCTTTCAAACTCTAACGAAGGTTACACTTACAGCTTAACTGGTCAGTTAAGAAAGAATTTCGATAATGGTATTCAGTCTATGATTGCTTATACCTATGGCAAGGCTAAGGATGTAAACAGTGGTAACAGCAGTACTGCAGCATCTAACTGGGAGTTTAACCAGGTAGTAGGAGACCCTAACAACCCCGAGCTAAGCTACTCTGCTTACGACCTGCGTCACAGAATTGTGGGTAACCTGGGCTATCGCTTGGAGTATGGAAATAACTTTGCTACCACTATCTCGCTATTCTACTCTGGCAGATCAGGAACGCCTTTCACCTACCTATATAACGGCGACTTAAACAGAGACGGTGCTTTCCAGAACGACCTGCTATATATACCGGCCAATGCATCTGAGATTACTTTCGAACCATTAACAACCGGTGGCGTAACTTACTCTCCGCAGGAGCAGTGGGAGGCATTCAATAACTTTATTGAAAACGACGAATACTTAAGTTCCCGTCGTGGTCAGTATGCCGAGCGTAATGGAGCCAGAACCCCCTGGGAGCATCAGCTTGACCTTCGCTTAATGCAGGATTTCTTTGTGAATATTGCCGGTAAGAGAAATGCGTTCCAGCTTACTTTCGACGTATTCAACCTAGGAAACATGCTTAATGACGAGTGGGGAAGAAGCTATTTCATCTCTAACAATTCTGTAACCCTTGTTAACTTCGATGATCGTAACCGCGATGGTTTTACTTTCAACCCGAATACAAGAACAGAGCCTTGGGCTGTTAGTGCATTTGCCTCTCGCTGGCAGGGACAGATTGGCTTACGTTACATCTTTGGTGAATAAATTTTTTTTCCTGGAAGATTAAACCTTCGTAAGGGAAATACATCTACTAAAAGCCGACCCCAAAGGGTCGGCTTTTTTATTCAAGTAAAATCATGAAATGTCGTTATGTGCCTGAAGCTTGTACGTTCATCAAAGTAAGGATCTATTCAGATTAACAGGAACTTTGGCCTCTGCTGATTCAGTTACCATTACTGTGGTAAATCTTATGCAGTTGCAGTGAACAAAGCCTCATCGATTTGTAAACTCTCCTACGCTCCTCAGTACCACTTAATTATTGTATAGTAGTCGATTCTATGAAAATCAAATATATTGTTTACGCCCTTCTAATTGTCGGTTTAGGTGCCCTGGTGTACTACCGAATCTCTAGCAACAAAGCACAGGCCGAAGCCGGACCCGGTGGCGGAAAAGGACCGGGCGGTGCCCCGGCCATGCAGGTAAATGGAATGGTTGCTACGCCACAGAAATTTTCCAATTCACTTTCCATAACTGGCTCTATCGAAGCAAATGAGCAGGTACAGGTCAGGGGCCAGGTATCCGGGCTGGTGCGCAGCATCAACTTTCAGGAAGGCAGCGACGTGCGCAAAGGCCAGGTGCTGGTGAAGATTGATGATTCTGAGCTGAGGGCACAACTGGCCCAGGCCCAGACCAGACAGGCACTGGCGGAAGAAAATGAAAGGCGTGCCCGCTTGTTGCTCGAGAAAGAGGCGATCAGCCGCGAAGAGTACGATGTGGCCAGCGCAGAACTTAAAACGGCAAAGGCACAGATTCAGCTTGTGCAGGCACAGCTGGCTAAAACATCTATAACCGCTCCATTTGCAGGTAAAGTAGGCTTAAGATCCATCTCCGAAGGCAGCTATCTGTCTCCTGATATGGTCATTACTAATCTGATGAATGTAAATCCAGTAAAATTAACCTTTGCAGTGCCTGAGAAGTATGCCGGGCAGGTAAAGGAAAACACTGAAATAAACTTTACAGTGGCTGGTTCAGCCAAAGCGTACACTGCCACTGTTTACGCCATCGAGCCAGGTATTGAAGCATCTACCAGAACACTGCAACTGCGTGCCCGCGCCGATAATACAGATGGGGCCCTTCGGCCCGGTTCTTTTGCTAATATAAAACTGCCGCTAACGGTTATTCCTGATGCACTTCTGATCCCTACCCAGGCAGTAGTACCTGTGCAGAATGGCAAGAAGGTTTTCATTGCACAAAATGGCATAGCCAAAGAAGTAATGATTGAAACCAGCACCCGTACGGAAAAAGATCTGCTGGTTACCTCCGGCTTAAGCGCCGGCGATACGGTGTTAACCACCGGTGTAATGACTTTAAAGGCAGGAAGTCCGGTGCGTGTAGACCTGGCCAGGCAATAAAAATCTAAAATAGCATGAGTTTATCAACCACAAGTATAAAACGGCCGGTCTTTACGATTGTGCTCAACCTGCTCCTGATGCTTTTTGGTGTAATTGGGTACACTTTCCTGGGCGTTCGGGAGTACCCTTCTATAGACCCGGCCATTGTATCGGTACGTACAAGCTATTCTGGTGCCAACTCCGATATCATTGAATCTCAGATCACAGAGCCCCTGGAGAAGGCCATCAACTCTATTGATGGCATCCGAAACATATCTTCCACCAGCAACCAGGGCTCCAGCAGTATAAACATAGAGTTTAACCTGGATAAAGATCTGGAAGTAGCGGCTAACGACGTGCGCGATAAAGTATCGCAGGCGGTAAGAAGCTTACCGGAAGATCTTGATGCCCCACCGGTTGTTTCCAAAGCCGATGCCGATTCTGAACCCATTATCACCATGACGGTGCGGAGTGCCACGCGCGACCAGCTGGAGCTTTCTGACTATGCAGAGAATACGATCTCACAGCGCCTGCAGACCATACCAGGGGTGAGTAGTGTGCAGATCTGGGGGCAAAAGCGCTATGCTATGCGCCTGTGGCTGGACCCCATGAAGCTGGCCTCTTACGGCTTAACGGTTGGCGATGTGCGCACTGCCCTTAACCGCCAGAATGTGGAGCTGCCTACCGGAAAAGTAAGTGGCAGTAACACCGAATTAACCATCAGAACCCTGGGGAACCTCTCTACCGAAGAGCAGTTCAACAACCTGATCATTGCCTCTAAAGGTGAAACCATCACCCGCTTTAGTGATATAGGCCGGGCCGAGCTTAGTGCAGAGAATCTGGAGACCAAAATGACGGAGTCTGGCACCCCCATGGTGGGTATGGCCATCATTCCGCAGCCAGGCACCAACTACCTGGAAATTGCAGATAACTTCTATGATCAGTATGAAAAACTGAAAACAGAGCTGCCCGGCGATATACAGCTGGACATTGCCATGGACAATACCGTGTTCATCAAAAAGTCTGTAATAGAGGTTGCCGAAACAATTCTTATTGCACTGATACTGGTTATTGCCATTATATACCTGTTCTTCCGGGACTGGGGCATTGCCTTCCGTCCGCTCATAGATATTCCGGTTTCGCTGATCGCCACTTTCTTCATCATGTACCTGGCTGGCTTTTCCATCAATGTACTTACGCTGCTGGCTATTGTATTGGCAACCGGTCTGGTGGTAGACGATGGTATTGTGGTTACAGAGAACATCTACAAAAAAGTAGAAGAAGGTATGTCGCCCATTGAGGCAGCTATAAAAGGCTCGAACGAGATTTTCCTGGCGGTAATTTCCATTTCTGTTACCCTGGCAGCAGTGTTTTTACCAGTAATATTTCTGGAAGGTTTTGTTGGCCGGCTATTCCGTGAGTTTGGTGTAGTAATTGGCGCAGCTGTGTTGATTTCAGCGTTTGTTTCCCTGACTTTAACTCCCATGCTGAACGCATACTTAATGAAAGGAGGCACTCACAAACGCTCAAGATTTTATGAGTGGACAGAGCCTATGTTTCAGAAAATGAACAGCAGCTATGCTTATTCGCTTGGAAGTTTCATGAAGAAAAAGTGGCTTAGCTTTCCCATTATCTTTGCCTGCCTGGGCCTTACTGCTTTCTTCTACATTACCCTCGAGAAAGAAACTGCCCCTTACGACGACCGCAGCCTGTTGCGTGTGTACGCTACCGGCCCGGAAGGCGCTTCTTACGAATACATGGAGCGTTTTATGGAGGAGCTGAATACGCTTGTTAACGACACTATTCCTGAAAAACAGGTGAACCTGGTGATTACCTCTCCCGGCTGGGGTGCCTCTTCTATCAACAGGGGCATTATGCGGATGGCCTTATCGCCACCGGAGGATCGGGAACGTACCCAGGATGAAATAGCAGATGATCTGGCTAAATTACTGCGCCGCTATCCCGAAGCCCGCACCAATGTAATACAGCAGCCTACCATTTCGGTTAACCGCCGGGGTGGCCTGCCAATCCAGTACATCATCCAGGCACCTAATTTTGAACAGCTGGAGGAGAAAGTTCCGGAGTTTATGGAGGCGGTAAGCCAGGACCCCACCTTCACCATGGCCGATGTAGACCTGAAGTTTAATAAACCAGAGATTAACATTACCATTGACCGTGAGAAAGCCCAAAGCTTAGGTGTATCTGTGATTGACGTAGCCCAAACGCTGCAGCTTTCCCTCAGCGGGCAGCGCTTTGGCTATTTCCTGCTGAATGGACGCCAGTACCAGGTAATGGGCCAGTTTGCCCGCATGGACCGCGATGATCCGATGGACCTGACCTCACTCTTTGTACGAAGTTCTACCGGGCAGTTAATTCAGCTGGATAACCTGGTTACCATGGAAGAGCGCAGCAGTCCGCCGCAGCTGTACCACAACAACCGCTATTTATCTGCTACCGTATCGGCTGGCCTGGCACCTGGTAAAAGCATAAGTGATGGTATTGAGGCCATGGACCGCATCAGAGACCAGGTGCTGGATGAGTCTTTCTCTACAGACCTTGGTGGTGAGTCGCGCGACTTTGTAGAAAGTAACTCTAATACCATGTTTGCCTTTGGCCTGGCGCTTTTGCTCATATACCTGATTCTGGCTGCGCAGTTCGAGAGCTTTGTTGATCCGTTCATCATTATTTTAACGGTACCTATGGCAGTAGCCGGAGCCATGCTGTCGCTGTGGTTGTTTGGCCAAACCTGGAACATCTTCAGCCAGATTGGTACCATCATGCTCATTGGGCTGGTAACCAAAAACGGTATTCTGATTGTGGAGTTTGCCAATCAGCTGAGGGAGGAGGGTAAGCCTAAAATGGAGGCCATTATGGCAGCCTCAGAAGCTCGCCTGCGCCCAATCCTTATGACGAGCCTTACCATTGCACTGGGCGCATTGCCCATTGCCCTGGCACTGGGTGCTGCCGCACAAAGCCGAATGGGTATGGGGATTGTAATTGTGGGAGGAACCATCTTCTCCCTTATCCTTACATTATTCGTGATACCGGCCGTTTACTCTATGTGGTCAAGGGAAAGGAAACACCATCCGGAGTTTGATCACATTGAAGAGTACGAAAAAGCCGTTGCTCATTAATTAAGATTGCATTAACCTTATGTTTAAAAATAAAAAAGGCCTGCTGCGCCTCTTCTTCCTCCTGCTGGCAATAAGTGTGGGCGAGGCAAAGGCGCAGGAGCTTTTAACCTTAGAAGAGGCTGTTAAGATAGCGCTGGAACGTAACTACGACATTAAGCTGTCTGCCAACGACGAATTAATTGCCGAGAACAATGTAAGCCGCGGAAATGCAGGGATGCTACCGGCTGTTACCGGCACGGTAATCAATAATAACTCTGTTCAAAACAGCTCGCAGACCCGGGCCGATGGTCAGGTAAACGAGGTAAACTGGGGCCGTGGCTCTAACCTGAACTATGGTGTAGGCCTTAGCTGGACTGTTTTTGATGGCTTTAGGATGTTTGCCCGCTATGAGCAGCTGCAGGAGCTGCAAAAGTTGGGAGAGGCTAACCTCCAGCAGACGGTTTTAACCCGCGTAGGCGATGTAATCAGTGTTTACTACGATTTAGTACAGCAACAGCTTCAGCTGCAGGCTTATGATACCGCAGTGGCGCTTTCGCGCTTTAGGGTGGAGCTGGCCCAAACCCGTTTTGAAATAGGCAAAGCAGCCCGCCTGGAAGTGTTAAATGCGCAGGTAGACTTTAATACCGATACCACTAATTTACTGCGGCAAAAGGAGCTCTACCGCAATACCCAGATCTTGCTGAACGAGATTATGGCCCGTGATGTTAACACCCATTTTAGCGTTACGGATAGTATTCAGATAGATAGCGATTTATCTCTGGGGGAGCTTACCACACTGGCAGGCCAGCAGAACCCCGTGCTGCAGGCTGCCGTATTGAACAGGAGAATTGCAGAACTCGAAAAAAAGCAGGTTAGGGCCGGCCGTTACCCTGTTATCGGGCTCAATACAGGCTACAATTTTAACAGAAACGCATCTGCACTGGGCTTTTCAACCCTTTCTACCGGCAATGGCTTAACGTATGGCGTATCAGCCTCTGTAAACCTATTCAATGGTTTAAACCAAAAGCGAATTGAGCAGAATGCTGAAATTATGCTTAATTCCGCTGCTATACAGCTTGAGCAGGTAAAGCAAAACATCCAGTCGCAGTTGGCTGCTGCCTATCAAACGTACCTCACCAACCTCACGCTCGTGCAGCTAGAGGAAAAGAACCAGCGTATTGCACGGCAAAACCTGGATATCACCATGGAGAAATACCGCCTGGGTAGCATTACCACCATGGAGGTAAGAGATGCCCAGCTGAACTATGTTAATGCTACAGTAAGGTACAGCAACGCACTTTACCAGGCAAAGCTGGGCGAAGTAGCCCTGAAAGAAATTGCAGGGAATATGAATTTGTAGTACACATTTAGGTTTTTGATAATGGCCTGTTCATGCTGATCTGAAAAGCATGAACAGGCTTATTTTTTTAAGGAGTATCAGGCTAGGCTTATTTATAAAACGCGCCTTGTTAAAACAGGGCAGTTGCTGTTCCTGGCAGCCGGCAAAATTCATTTTGTCAATAGTGCTTACCATCTGCGCTAATGCAGACTAGCCCGTCTTCACAGAGTAAGAACTTAAAGATGGTGCTCGATGGCCAAAATATTACTTGTATATAATAAAGAAAATATTATCTGATGCTGATGTGGGTTACAAAGGAGTGTAAAAGCGAAAAGCCTTGAACGGTACGCGTATAAGGTGCTTTCAGGCTTTACAGAAAAGCATAAGCCAATTTTGTAACATCAGCCAACTTTTGGATTTGTTCAACTTCCTGAAAAAATGCTACAACTCCTGAGCTATATTATGCGTTGTATAGAAAGATTTTTTAGCGAAGTCAGGAGCCAGGTTTACAATATATTTTTTGGCCTGGTTGTTGTTCAACATACAGCCTAATAGCAGCTACAGATGAGTGCTATTTTGTTATTTTGATATTTTTTTGTATGTTGCCAACAATTCTGTTGTTCACCTGCTGTAATCGGCTCATTTTGAGCGTTGGTTATGGCCCAAAAACAGAGTTATGAATGAAATAAAACTGAACAAGCAAGTATCGCCGAAACAGTGGAGAGCATCATTTTATACAGCTTGCCTTTTTTTGGTGCTGTTATCATGCAAATCCACTAATTCCGATACCCAACATGCAGATCTGCTTTCACTTTCTCTGGTTGGAGGACTTTCCGATGCCCCTTCAGATGAGCCTGTTGAGCTGGACTTGCCCCAGATTAAGAAGCGTGGAAGGCTTATTGCCATTGTGGATAACAGCTCTACCAGCTATTTTATCTATAAGGGACAAGCAATGGGCTATGAGTACGACCTGCTTACCCGCTTGGCGCAAAAGCTTGGTGTGGACCTTGAGATCGTAATCACCACCAGCCTTGATAAAGCCTTTGAAATGCTGCAGCGCGGAGAAGGCGACATCATTGCCCATAACCTTACCATCACCAAGGAGCGTCGTGCTAAGATTGCTTTTACGCTTCATCATAACGAAGTACGCCAGGTGCTGGTACAGCGCAAGCCAACTGCCTGGCGCAACATGACACTCGATAACATCGACAAAAAGCTGATCCGCAATCCGCTGGACCTGGCAGGCAAAGAGGTTTATGTGAAGAAAAACTCCTCTCATTTCTCCCGGCTTGTAAACCTTTCCGACGAGATAGGGTCTGATATCTCAATCATGGAAGAAGATCCTTCCGTTGAGGTGGAGACACTCATCAAGAAGGTAGCCAAGGGCGAAATAGAGTATACCGTAGCCGATGAGAACGTAGCCCTCCTGAATGCTGCCTATTATGCTAACCTGGATGTAAGCACACCCCTGAGTTTTCATCAACGTATTGCCTGGGGCGTACGCACAAATGCACCGGAGCTCCTGAAGGCCGTAAACGGCTGGATAAAGGATATTCGCAAAACCCCCGATTACGTTGTTATCTACAACAAATACTTTAAAAACCGCAGTAATATGAAAATGCTGGCCAGCAGTAGCTATTCCAGCATAAGCGGAAGCCAGCTATCGCCTTACGACAAGCATATTAAAGATGCCGCAGCTAAAATTGGCTGGGACTGGCGCCTGCTGGCAGCAGTTGTGTACCAGGAGAGCAAGTTTAACCCCGAGGCAGAGTCCTGGATGGGAGCCGCCGGCCTGATGCAGCTCATGCCAGAAACTGCAGAGATCTTTGGGGCAGAAGATCCGCTTGATCCCCGCCAGAGCATTATGGCAGGTGCCAATTACCTGCAGTGGCTGGATAAATTCTGGGCAGATGAAGTGCCGGACCCGGAAGAGCGTAAAAAGTTTGTGCTGGCCTCCTATAACGTAGGGCAGGGCCATGTGCTCGACGGCCGTAAGCTTGCCCGTAAACATGGCCGGGACCCACAGGTATGGGAAGATAACGTAGCATACTTTATTGAGAAAAAAGCCGATCCTGCCTTTTATAACGACGAGGTGGTTTCCTTAGGCTACTGCCGCGGAAGCGAGCCGGTTCGTTACGTAAAAAACATCATGCAGCGTCATGCACGCTATCGCCAGCTAATTCCGGATGAGGTTGTACCCGACCCTATAAAAGAGCCGCTGTTAGCCAGTGCTAAATAGTATTTACAAACCGATAGTAGGAGGCCAGCCTGATAAGGGCTGGCCTTTTTATGTGCTGAAATATAGGCAGCAATTAAGACGTTCGGTATAAAAAGCAGCATAGCGGTAGTTGGTGCAGCTATTAAATATTTCATAAATTAAGCGGGAGCAAACTTCAATTGATCAAGGCCATGACCGATACCACCACCCGCGTACAATTCCGCACCCACATCCATCGCCTGGAGCGCCTCAACAACATGACCTACCTGGAGATACCCAAAACAGTGGTGGAACAGCTTGGCAGGATGAACATACGCCTCCTGTGCACTGTTAACGGATCTCTGACTTTTCAGTGCGGATTGATGGCGCTGGGAGAGGGCAGGGCTTATATCAGCATTAATGCCGCACGCATGAAGAAACTGGGCCTGAGGTTTGGCGATGAGGTAACTGTATCGCTGCAGGAAGACAAGAGCAAATATGGCGTGGAAGTATGCGAAGAGTTTGCAGAACTGCTCCGGCAGGATGAGGAAGGCAACCGCCGTTTTCACCTGCTAAAACCCGGCATGCAGCGCTACATTTTTAATCATGCCGGGGCTGTAAAAAGCAGCCAGCTACGCATAGACCGCTCCATTACCATGCTGGAAAACCTGAAGCGCTTACCCGAAGGCAGAGAAGAGTTCAGGGATATACTAGGTGTGAAAAAGTAATTGTAGAGAAGCCAAGGCATCAAATAATAAATCAATCATGCTTAGTCTTTTACCCACCGAACCATCTGATCTAAAAGACATTATCAGGCTGGAGCACCACCCTGATAATAAGGAGTTTATACTCCCATACAGCCTTAGCCGCCACCAGCAGGCCCTGGAAAGCGATAATGAGGGACACCTGAAGCTTATGACTGATGAAGGCAGCATCATAGGCTTTGTGTTGCTGGCAGGACTAAACAATCCAAACCAGTCGGTTGAGTTTCGCAGAATAGTGGTTGCACTCAAAGGTATGGGCTATGGCAGGCAGGGTATTGCATTGGTAAAGGAGCATTGTTTTGAGCACCTGATGTGCCACCGTCTGTGGCTCGATGTATTTGAGGATAATGAGCGTGCCAGGCAGCTTTACAGAAGCGAGGGTTTTGTTGAAGAAGGCATTATGCGGGAGTGTATCAAACAAGATGGTATATACCGAAACCTAGTGCTGATGTCGATGCTGCAGGGAGAATACCTGAACCCAATCCAGCGCTAACTACAAATCCTGGCAATCCCTAAATCCATCCAAATCCCGGTCAAGACAGTTTCACCATCCCCGCCGTAATTTTGGCAGAAAGTAAACAGAGCGGAATGCCGCCGCCGGGATGTACGCTGCCACCGCAGAAGTACAACCCTTTAAGAGTGCTGCTCTTATTGGCATGACGCAGAAAAGCAGCATAGCGGCTGTTGCTGCTGTTGCCATACAAGGCGCCAAAGGCCGAGGAGGTTTTGCTTTCAATGGTTCGCGGATCGAGTACTCCCTCTTCCTCTATAAGCGGTTCAATATCAGTTTTAAGTATTCTGCTTATTTTCTTCAGAATATTTTGCCGTGCCTTGGCAATTAAGATATCCCAGTTCTGGCCGCTGTTGTGGGGCACATTGATCATGGTAAACCAGTTTTCGCAGCCTTCGGGGGCATCGGCCTTTTCATATTTGGAGGTAATGTTGATGTATACCGTAGGGTCGTGCCAGACTGTTTTTTCCCTAAAAATATGCCTGAACTCCTGTTCATACTCTTCGCTGAAGAAAATGTTGTGCAGATCAAGCTCCGGAAACTCCTTTTTAATGCCCCAGTAGAAGATAAGGGCAGAGCTGCTTTTAGGCTGGCTTAACAGGCGCTCCGGTGCTTTATGCTCCGGGAGCAGTTTCCGGTAGGTATGCAGCAGGTCGGCATTGCTCACCACCACCTTAAATGGATGTTCTGTTCCGTTTGTGAGTAGTCCTTTTACCTGGTCTCGTTCGGTAATGATTTTACTTACCGGGCTGTTGAAATGGAATTTTACCCCCAGCCTTAGTGCCAGCTCGTAGAGGCTTTGGGTGATGGCATGCATGCCGCCAACGGGCATGTAAGCGCCAATACCCATCTCCAGGTGCGGAATAATGTTGAGGGTAGCCGGGGCCTGGTAGGGGTTAGAGCCGTTGTAGGTAGCATAGCGGTTAAAGAGCTGCACGGCCTTGGGTGCCTTTAGCCTTGCGGCATTGGCGCTGTGCATGCTGCGGAAAATGTTGAGGCGTGGCAGGTTCAGGTAGGCCTTTAGAGATTTAAGGCTAAGCCAGGTGCTCCAGTCGTGCAGGGAGCGGTGCATAAACAGATCGGCCAGCAGGGAATACAGGCGGGCGCTATGCCGGATGTGCTGCTCTACATCTTCTTTTTTAGCCCCGGTTTTACGGGCTATCTCTTCAACAAACTTATCGGTATCGGCATAGCCATGTATAATTGTACCATCTTCGTAAAAGTAGCGGCAGCTTAAAGGAAGGCGGCGGTACTGGAAGTAGTCTTCTGCTTTATAGCCTGAGAGTTCAAAGAGATCCTCCACCTGTTGGGGCAGGGTAAAGAGTGAGGGACCTGCATCGAACCTGTAAGCACCCAGCTGCAGCTGGCTAAGTTTACCTCCGGGATAGGCATTAGATTCGAACACTTCTACAGAAAAGCCCTTATTAGCCAGGCGTATAGCGGTGGCTAAACCGGCAATACCTGCACCAATTACAGCTGCGGCCTTATTATTCATCTTGTGTAATTAGATCAAAACAACATTTATTATTACATAAATTACCTGAGGGCGTGTAAAGAATCTTATATTGAAAAGAATTTCTTTTATAAATTAGCGCTCCTGAATGTATCTCCCACTCATGCCTAACCAACACATACGAGAGCTGTACCAGCATTACCAGGATGTTCGCCAGATTTCGCTTAGCGTAGATCAGTTCACATCTTTTGTGGCTTTTTTTCCGGCCCTGCTCATTGCTGCTTCCGATGGCATTGTTGACCGGGAAGAGTGGCTGTACTGTCAGCGGCTTGCTGAAGGTCTGGGCTACTCTTACCGGGAGGAACTCTCCACAGAAGAAACTAACAGGTTAACCCTGCTTTACCGCCAGGAGTTTGCATATCTGCTAAAACACCTGTCAAGCTGGGAGGAGCCTTTTCTGAGCACCCTGGAAAAATACTTCCTGGAAAACCACTACGCCAAAAAGTTTGTTTCCCAGACTGCCTGGCTTTTTGCCGATGCCTCCAATGGTGTATCTGCCGAAGAAGAAACCAAAATGAGGTACCTGCGCAAGCGCTTTGGTCTTAGCAAGGAAGATATGCGGCCTTTTGACGAGCTAAAATAATCCTACAGCCCCCTTCCAGGCTATTGGCTAAGCTCCTGCAGTACGGGCAACTGGCTGGCTATTTCATCAAAATTTAATAACTGCCAGCGCTCCTCAATGTTGGGTTGTGCCATAACGCCATCCATGATCTTATCCTGCAGGCGGCCCCGCTCCCGGGCATCTGAGTAGCGGATGTTGCTAAAGGTAACCATGCTATACAGCGGCATCCAGTGGTTAGGGTAACGGCGATGCAGCTCGGCTTCTATTTTCTTGCGGAGCAAAAATTTGTCATCGGCAACACTATGGCGCATTTCCACAAAGTTTGCCATGGCCAGCTCCTGTATGGCTTCGGCATCGGGATGGCGCAGCTGCTCATAGGCGGGCAGTACTTTTTCCCAATTGGCCTCATGCTCATCTACCAGCTCCATAAATACACGTACATCCTCAAAACCGGCATTCATGCCCTGACCGTAAAACGGTACAACGGCATGGGAGGCATCGCCTACCAGGGCCGCTTTGTTGTAGCGGGTCCAGGGATAGCAGCTAATACTTACCAGTGAGGAGGTGGGGTTTTGCTGAAATTCTTCCTGCAGCTCAGGCATCAGGGGTACCACATCAGGAAACCAGCTGTTAAAGAATTCTTTTACCTGCTGATTATCCGCAAGCTTCTCAAAGGCTACATCTCCTTCAAAAGGCAGAAAAAGGGTGCAGGTAAAGGAGCGGTCCATATTGGGCAGGGCAATGAGCATAAAATTGCCCCGGGGCCAGATGTGCAGCGCATTAGGCTCCAGCGCCCACTCATCACTGGCTGTAGGCGGTATGGTAAGCTCTTTGTAGCCCCAGTCGATGTAAGACTGACTGTAGTTAAAGCGGTCGGTACGCTGCATGGCTTTACGCACGGCCGAGAAGGCACCATCGGCGCCAATGATCAGGTCGGCCTCTATGTTCACCTCGCTCATTTCTTCTGCCGCCACGGTAAAATAGGCAATGCCATGCTGCAGGTCTACAAAGGTGCATTTGTGGCTGAAGCGCAGCTTTACCCCATGCTTTTCAGCAATTTGGAGCAGGAGCTGGTTAAGGCGCCCGCGCGATACGGAAAAGATGGCTTTATCATCGGTGCTGTATGCCTGGAAGTTGGTTTTGCCCTGTTTGTCGTGCATCATGCGCCCCCGCATGGGTACTACATGTTCACGTACCTGGTCGGCTATGCCCAAAAGTTCCATGGCACTCCAGCCACGGGTGCTTACGGCCAGGTTTATCGATCTGTTCTCTTTTAGCTTTACCTTGCGGATGTCGGTTCGCTGTTCATACAGTGTTACATCAAAGCCTTTGCGGGCAAGAAAAGTGGCATGAAGCGCACCTACCAGGCCACCACCCAGTACGGCAACCTTTCCCTTATACTTCTTAGAGAAATCTATCATAAAATAGAGAGGCAGCCCTTAGCTGCCTGTTAATCCATAAAAATTACCCTACTACTTCCTGTAGTGCACGCTCAAAGATACGGCAGAATCCATATACATCCATAAAAGAGTTATAGATTGGCGCTGGTGCTACCCTTATAACGTTAGGCTCGCGCCAGTCGCCAATAACACCGGCACTGTCTATTTTATCGAAAACGGCCTTGCCACCTTTATGAACAAACAGCGAAAGCTGGCAACCACGCGCCTCGGGCTGGCTGGGGGTAATGATCTCGATGCCCCATTTATCGCAGCCAATTTCGTTGCACAGCATCCATTCCAGGTAGCCTGTCAGCTGCATGCTTTTCTGGCGCAGTTGTTCAATACCGGCTTCTTCAAACATATCCAGAGAGGCACGCTGTGCTGCCAGTGGTAAAATGTTGCTGTTGCTTAGCATCCACCCGTCGGCACCGGCAATTGGTTTAAAGCCTTTCTCCATTTTAAAACGTTCGTCCTCCTTATGTCCCCACCAGCCGGCAAAGCGCGGAATTTCAGGAGTGCTGGCATGCCGCTCATGCACAAAGGCTCCCGCCGTGCTGCCAGGGCCGCTGTTAAGGTATTTATAGCTGCACCAAACGGCAAAATCGGCCTCCCAATCGTGCAGCTGCATGGGCACATTGCCAACGGCATGCGCCAGGTCAAAACCGGCAAATGCACCTGCCTTATGTGCAGCGCTGCTGATGGCCTGCATATCAAACACCTGCCCGGTGTAGTACTGAATGCCGCTGAACAGTACCAGCGCCAGGCTGTCCTTATGTTCCTCAATGGCAGCCACAATATCTTCGGTGCGCAGGGTGTGTTCACCATCGCGTGGATTAATTTCAATGATAGCATCATCCGGTGCATATCCATGAAAGCGTACCTGCGATTCTACGGCATACTGATCTGAAGGAAAGGCGCCGCCCTCCATCAGGATTTTATAGCGCTGCCCACTGGGCCGGTAAAAGCTCACCATCATCAGGTGCAGGTTGCTGGTAAGGTTGTTCATGGCTACCACCTCATGCGGCTGTGCCCCCACCAGGCGGGCCAGTGGTTCTCTTAGCAGCTTGTGATAGGTAAACCAGGGTTCTTCGGCATGAAAGTGACCATCTACTGCATACTGCCCCCACTTCTGCAACTCACGCTCCAGGTAGGTGCGGGTAGCTTTGGGCTGAAGGCCCAGCGAATTACCGCAGAGGTAAATGGCTGTTCTCATCCCTTCTTTGGAATCATCTGCTACAATCGGAAACAAAAAACGTTCCCTGAACCGGGCAAGCGGGTCTTGCTGGTCTTGTTCTCTGGCAAAAGCCTCGGTGTTTTGGTATTGCATGCGTTTAATTGGGTATGAGGTATCGGGTATGAGGTATGAGGTGGTAAGTCCAAGCTGCAAAGTTGATAGATCCTGTGCCAGCAGTGTTCCAAAGTCACTGCAGAAATGAGAAAATTATAAATGCAGAAAAGTCTGATTACAGCTACTGCTGAAGCTCATACCCCATACCTCATACCCCATACCTATTTAACTTCCTGCGGGGGCTGTGGCTTTTCCATATAAGTACCGCAATTGTCGCAGCTGCGTAAATCATCGTTGCTCCAGAAACGCTCCATGATTACGGGAAGCTGCGCTACAATATCGGTAACCATGGCATATTCTTCATAGAGTTTGTGGCCGCAGTTTTCGCAGTACCACATAAAGCCATCCTCCATTTTTTCGGGGCGGATTTTTTCTACCACCAGGCCTACCGTGTTGGCAGGGCGGCGGGGACTGTGAGGTACATTGCCCGGCAGCAGGAACATTTCTCCTGGGCCTATTTTGATGTCTACCGGTTTTCCGTCTTCAATGATCTTTACGACCACCTCGCCTTCTATCTGGTAAAAGAGCTCTTCGGTAGCATTCAGGTGATAATCTTTGCGGCTGTTAGGGCCGCCAACGATCATTACAATAAAATCTTTGGTTTGGGTATAGATTTGCTTGTTGCCAACTGGCGGTTTCAGCAGGTGCCGGTGATCTTCAATCCACTGGCTTAAATTAAGGGGGCGTGTTACACTCATGCCTCAAAAAAGTTAGTTCGCCTCAAGTTACAAAAGTTAATGTGCTAATGCGCAAAATGTATACAGGTGCTAACGTGAAAATATAGGCACAAGGTTTTTATTGAGGCACCAGGAGCCGGTGCATAGCTTGAAAAGTATTATCAAACATCGAAGCGTGAACAAGCTGGCAAAACTATCAGAAACAAAAAAAACCGACCCTCATGGAGGGCCGGTTTTTTATCAGAGGAGGAAATCTCACTTTTAGATTTCTAGTATATGAATAACTGTTTGGTATACTGATTATTGTAGATGCTTACACTTACCAGGTAGCTGCCCGGAGTAAGGCTTGGTAAGCTTAGCTGCACCTTGTTGCTGCCTGGGGTTACCGCCTGTGCTCTCTCGTACACCTTCAGGCCTGTAAGGGTTCTGATGGTAACTGTAGCTGTTGTGCTAACAAACAGGTTCTCAATTTCTGCAGTAAGCACCTGGCCGGCAGTAAGTGGGTTCGGGTACAGGTTCAGCGACATGCCTGGGCCTAACACACCATCGTAAGACGGATTCTCGCTAACCGGAGGCGTTCCGGTTGCAGGAGGGGTTGCCTTGCCATAGTACACACACTGTCCAGCTTTGTATGCTACCATCTGACCACAAAGGGCAGGGCTGTCGGTGCAGCTGTTTGTATTGCACAGGCTGTAGGTAATGGTAAAGCTCTCATTGTTGCCAAAGCCCTGGATGTTATCCACCTTAATGCCATATACACCTGTAGTAGGATCGAGGCCTACAGACATTGGCCAGCCTCTTGAGTTGTTCATGCTGCTTACTTTGCCGCATGGTACTGCTACCTCAAAGTGCGACAGGTCGTAGCGGCAATCGCTGCCTGCATTTACTTTCAGGGTATAGGTTGTGCAGCTGCCGCTAGTACTTGCGCTGATAAGGTCGGTGCTGAAGCAGCCGTCTGTACAGGCAGGTGTTTTAGGAGATACTACTGTTACAGTTGCTTTGCCTACGGCAAGACCTTCGCCACAGCTACCGCTTACGCTAAGCAGCTGATAGGTAGTGGTTTTGAGCGGCTGTACGTTCAGCACATAAGGATTAGCAGAGGTAGTAAGACTGTAGGTCTGCCTGCCATCTGTATAGCTGAAGGTATAAGGTGCATTTCCGCTGAAGTTTACAGTGATCGCGGCTGACTGCCCTGCGGCGATCATGGTGTCCATGCAATCTTCCATGATGGCGGCCACTTCGTTGTTGTCGGTTACTTCCGGTACGGCAAAGGTGGCTTCCTTAGAGCAGCCTGTGGCGTCAATAACTGCCACAGTGTAGGAGTCAACAACTAAACCTGTAATGCTGGTGCCGGTGGCGCCTGTGTTCCACTTATAGGTATAAGGAGCAACGCCACCTTCTACCTCAATGGTTAAGCTTCCGTTAGGCATGCCGCAGGTGCTTGGTGCACCACCCAGCAGGCTGATATGGATAGGAGCAGGTTGTTTGATCTCAAAAGCAACTACATCGTAGCAGCCTCTGCTATCGGTTACACGCACTGAATACACACCGGCGGCAAGGTTGCTGGCAGAAGCCGAGCTTAAGCCATTGCTCCAGTCGTAGGTGTAAGGAGCGCTGCCGCCGCTTACCGAAATGGTAGCACTGGCATCTGCAGCGCCGGCGCAGCTTACCTGATCCACAGCTGCATGCAGCACCAGGGCACTTTCGCCCAGGGTTACTTCAGTATAGGCAACAGCAGAACATCCGTTGTTGTCTGTTACCACCACATTGTAAGAGCCGCTAACGGTAGGCGTAACAGAGGCTGTGGTTTGGCCGGTGCTCCACAGGTAGGTGTAGGGGCCGGTGGCGCCATAAACCTGTGCACTAAGCTGCTGGGTTGTGCAGTTACCGGTATTGGTAATGCTAACGGCAGGTGCCTGCTCTTCACGAATGATAAAGGTTCTCTGGGTAGAGCAGCCTTTAGCATCGGTTACAGTTACAGTGTATTGTCCGGCCTGTAAGTCTTCAAGGCTGTTGCCTGCTGCACCGTGGTTCCAGCTGTATGTATAAGGCGCTGTACCGTTTTGGGCTACTACACTAATGCCTCCTAATCCATGGCAGTTTGCCTGGATTATTTCTGTGGCTGTTACTGTAATGGCAGCAGGGTTGCTGATGGTTGCAGTAACTGTTTTAGAGCATCCGCTTTCGTCGGTAATCACTACTGTGTAAGTGCCTGCACCAACATTGCTAAGATCTTCGGTGGTGGCTCCATTAGACCATTTGTAGGTATAGCTGCCTGTGCCGCCGCTTACTGAAAGATCTACACTGCCATTGGTAAAGCCAAAGCAGACTGGTTGAGTAACAGTAGTAGTAGCGTTAATCGTGCTGCCAATTCTATCTACCTGTATATCGGCAGAGGCTGTACAGCCATTCTGGTCTGTGATGATTACGGTATAGTATTCGCCGGCTTCTGCACCAATGCTGCCTGTAGTAGCACCTGTGCTCCACTCATAGGTATAAGGGGCTGTTCCGCCGCTGCCTACTGCTGTAAGGGAGCTTGTGCCGCAGGAACCGCCACTGATCCGTACCTGTGGATAGTTAGGCTCTTTGATCTGGAATGTACGGCTGTTTGTGCAGCCCAGGCCATCGGTAACCGTAACGGTATAGTAGCCCGGCTCCAGACCTTCCAGGCTTTCGCCGGTAGCGCCATGTGCCCAGGTGTACGTATATGGAGCGGTACCATTAGAAGCAGTTACGGTAAGGCCACCAGGATTGCCCATACAATCGGCCTGAATTATTTCAGTTGCTACCAGGCTAATGGAGGCTGTAAGCGGCACTGATATGCTTGCAGTAGCGCTGCAGCCTCCGTTATCTGTTACGGTTACGGTATAGCTGCCGGAAGTAATGTTCTGCAGATCTTCAGTAGTGCTCCCGTTAGACCAGCGATAGGTATAAGAACCGCTGCCGCCGCTTACGTTTATGTCTATCCATGCATCTCTGCCGCTTGCGCAGCTTGGCCTGGAGTACTCATAGCTTATTACCAGCGGTGCGCTTGTGGCGCTGGTGGTAGTGCTGGCAGTGGTAGAACAACCGGCTGCATCCGTTACGGTAAGGGTATAGGTACCTGCAGTTGCAGGTGTAATGGAAGTAGTAGTAGCACCATTGCTCCAGCTGTAGCTATAAGGAGCAGTACCGCCACTAACAGCAGCAGTGATGGCAGAAGCAGTGCATCCGCTGTTGCCGCCGCTTAGGCTAAGCTGCAGTGCGCCGGATCCCTGTATGGTATAGCTGGATGTAACAGTGCATTTGTTGGCATCTGTAATGGTAACAGCATAAGTACCGGGAGCAAGGCTGCTGATGTCTTTGGTAGTAGCGCCATTGCTCCAGCTATAGGTGTAGGGAGCTGTACCGCCACTTACCGCTAAGGTTAAGCTGCCATTGTTGTTGCCGCAGCTAGTGGGGCTGGCAGTGGCCTGGGCCAGCAGCGCCTGTGGCTGCAGCACTTTAGTATGCAGTACCAGTTTTTTGCTGGCGGCATCGGTAATGGTGAGGGTATAGTTACCGGCTGCAACGTTGCTTAAATTAGCAGTGGTGGCACCATTGCTCCAGCTGTAGGTATAAGGCGCTTTACCACCTGTTAAGCTAAGCTGTACGCTGCCGGTATTCTGATCGAAGCACTTTATGTTAGTAGCTGCCAGACTGCCGCTCATGGGTTTGTAAGGAGGTGCTGCAGTACTGTAGTTTACACAGGTACCGGCCTTATAAGCAACCAGGAAGCCGCAGTAAGGATCGCTGCCGCCGCATGCAGTGGCACATACTGTGTAGGTAACAGTAAAGCTGCCAGCTTTGCGGTCTTCACCAAATCCCTTGATATTATCTACCTTGATGCCGGTAATACCAGTGGTAGGGTCGGTGGTGCCAATTTCCATTGGCCAGCCTTTTGAGTTGCTGGCTTCGGTAACGCGGCCACATGGAATGGAGATGCTGTAGTGTGAGAGTGCAGAGCTGCAGCTACCGTCATTCGTTACCTTTAAGGTATAGGTAGTGCAGGAGCCAACTGTTTCCTGTTTCAGGATCTGGCTGTCAAAGCAGTTGTCCGAACAGTCTTTTCCGCTGGCAGGTGGTGTGCACTGATTTACCGCCACAGTGGCTGTGCCGCAGGTTTGGCCTGCGCCACGGGCATCCTGCATGCTTACCAGGCTGTAGCTGCGGGTAGCTGCAGGTGAAACCTCAAGCTCATAAATTTTACTGGAAGTGCTAACGGTGTGAACACCAGTTCCATCGCTGTATCGGAAGGTGTAAGGGGCCTGGCCTTCCAGCGCCACAAGGAGCTTTGCTGTTTCTCCTGCACAGATAGGCTGATCGGCACAGCATTCCAAACTGGCAGAAGCCTTTTGGGCAGCTGTCTGCCGGGCCGCATCCGGCTCGGCAAATACTGCACCTGGCGCAAACAACAGCAACAGGCATGGCCAGAGCGTCGTGAGTAGCAGTCTTTTCATAAAGGAATAGTTTAGGTGAAAGGGGCTAAATAACTGCGAAGCAATAGCATTACGAAAATCGTACAGCTGCATTACTAATTTTGTAATGTGACAAGCGCATTTATCCGTTCACAAGTTTTATAAAAAGACGGAGACCCGGAAATAAAGGATGGGCAGGGGTAGGTATTGACTTGAACGGTGTATGTAAGTTTTGGTGCAGGCGGGGTGATGAAAAAATCACTGGTTCCATAAATTTTATACTTTTGCTTTATCTAACTAGAATATAAGGCGGATTTATAAGCTGAATCATGGAATGATTAATCAGCGCATATTGTAATATTTTTATATTCTGCAGGACTTGTAAATTAGAAAAGTCCATTTCTGCGTAATGGTGCCAATATATAGTACTTACAGACCTAAAATTTATTGTTGAATAGGGCTGATGTGCTTACGTAGGTAGGATTTCCGTTGGTTATTGCCAATCCTAGGGGCAGCATAAACGATAAAAATCATGTCAATGTACCAACACAGACGTAAATCCGCCACAGTTCCCGGCATTGTACAAGCTTAGTGCGGCCAGGTTTCATCTAAAAGAGGTGTAAGGCTGAAACTTATAAAGTCTGTAAATTGCCATACTTGATATTACGGCACCTGCATAGTTTCTATCCGTATGTTATGGCAATCCTGAGAAAGCTATTGTTTAGGAAACGTAACGGTGAAAAGACATAATGTCTGATTTGTCATTATAATTTCTTTAAAAAATGACATTATGTCTTAAAAGCAGCTAAACATTTAGCTTGGTGCAGCATTTGATATTATGCTGATGAAAACAAGATAGAACCTATGAACTTTGAAAAATATACAATCAAGGCACAGGAGGCCATTCAGAAGTCTGGTGAGATTGCCGTTGGTAATCAGCAGCAGGCAATTGAGCCTGGCCACCTGCTGAAGGCACTGCTGACGGTTGACGAAAATGTAGTGCCTTACCTGCTGAAAAAGCTGAACGTTCACCGTCTTCAGCTCGATAACAAGCTGGATGAGCTCATCAAGGGCTATCCGAAGGTAAGTGGCTCACAGCCCTACCTTTCCAATGCTTCTGCAGCTGCCCTGCGCAAGGCAGAAGATTACCTGAAAGAATTTGGCGATGAATTTATTGCCATCGAACATATAATCCTGGGTATTCTGAATTCTGGCGACCGTGCCGGTAAAATTCTGAAAGAGCAGGGTGTAAGCGAAAAAGACCTGAAAACCGCCATCAAAGAATTGCGTGGTGGCAGCAAGGTTACAGATGCAAATGCTGAGGCTAAGTATAAGTCGCTGGAGCGTTACTCCAACAACCTGAACGAGATGGCCAAGCAGGGCAAAATAGATCCTGTAATTGGCCGCGACGAAGAGATTCGCCGCGTGCTGCAGATCCTGAGCCGCCGCACCAAAAACAACCCGATTCTGCTGGGAGAGCCAGGTGTTGGTAAAACAGCCATTGTAGAAGGCCTGGCCCAGCGTATTGTGCAGGGCGACGTACCCGAAAACCTGAAGAGCAAGCAAATTGTGGCCCTGGACATGGGTCTGCTGGTGGCAGGTGCCAAATATAAAGGTGAGTTTGAGGAGCGCCTGAAGGCAGTAATCAAGGAGGTGCAGGACAGCGCCGGGGAGATCATTCTCTTCATCGACGAAATGCACACCCTGATTGGAGCCGGTGGTGGCGAGGGTGCCATGGATGCAGCTAACCTGCTGAAACCAGCCCTGGCCCGTGGAGAGCTGCACACAATTGGTGCTACCACACTAAAGGAGTACCAGAAGTATGTGGAGAAAGACAAGGCCCTGGAGCGTAGATTCCAGTCAGTGAATGTAGATGAGCCAAGCGTTCAGGATGCAATTTCCATTTTGCGCGGTATTAAAGATAAGTATGAGCTGCACCATGGCGTACGCATTAAAGACGATGCCGTGATTGCCTCTGTAGAGCTTAGCCAGCGCTACATTACCGAGCGCTTTCTGCCAGATAAAGCCATTGACCTGATGGACGAAGCTGCTGCCAAACTGCGCCTGGAGATCGACTCTATGCCGGAAGAGCTCGATGAGCTGAACCGCCGCATTATGCAGCTGGAAATTGAACGCGAGGCCATTCGCCGGGAAAAAGACATAGATAAAGAAACACAGCTTACCCGCGAAATTGCCGATCTGAACGAGAAACGCAGTGGCCTGAAAGCCAAGTGGGAAAGCGAAAAAGAGGTGGTGCAGGGTATCCGCCAGGTCAAGGAGGATATTGAACGCTTTAAGCTGGAGGCTGAGCAGGCCGAACGTGCCGGCGATTACGGCCGTGTGGCCGAGATCCGCTATGGCCACATCCGCGAAGCTGAAGAAAAGCTTAAGGAGTTACAAACGAAAGTGCATGAGCTGAACCAGGGCAACTCCCTTATTAAAGAAGAGGTAGATGCCGAAGACATTGCCGAAGTAGTAGCCCGCTGGACTGGTATTCCGGTAAGCAAAATGCTGCAGAGCGAGCGCGAAAAGCTGCTGCACCTGGAAGAAGAGCTGGGTAAGCGTGTAGCCGGGCAGAAAGAAGCCATCGAGGCCCTTTCCGATGCTGTACGCCGCAGCCGTGCCGGTTTGCAGGATCCTAAACGCCCTATCGGTTCGTTTATCTTCCTGGGCACAACCGGTGTGGGTAAAACCGAGCTTGCCAAAGCCCTGGCCGATTACCTTTTTAACGACGATAACGCCATGGTGCGCATCGATATGAGCGAGTACCAGGAGCGCCACGCCGTAAGCCGCCTGGTGGGAGCGCCTCCCGGCTATGTAGGGTATGATGAGGGCGGGCAGTTAACCGAGGCCGTACGCCGCAAGCCTTATTCAGTAGTATTGCTGGATGAGATTGAGAAAGCACACCCCGATGTGTTCAACATCCTGCTGCAGGTGCTGGATGATGGCCGCTTAACGGACAACAAAGGCCGTGTGGCGAACTTCAAGAACACCATCATCATCATGACCACCAACATTGGCTCACACCTGATCCAGGAGCGCTTCAAAGACCTGAATCCTTTCAACGAGGATGAGGTGGTGGAAAGCACCAAGAACGAGGTAATAGACCAGCTGCGCAAGCAGGTGCGTCCGGAGTTCCTGAACCGTATCGACGAGGTGATCATGTTCCGTCCGCTGGATAAGAGTGTGATCCGCCAGATTGTAGATATCCAGTTCCGCCTGATTAAGCAGCGCCTGGAAGAAAACGGGGTAAAAATAGAAGCCACCGACGATGTGCTGGACTACCTGGGTGAGGTAGGGTTCGATCCAACCTTTGGTGCCCGTCCGCTGAAGCGCGTGATGCAGCGTGAGATCCTGAATCCTTTAAGTAAGGAAATTCTGGCCGGCCGCATCAATAAAGAAGATGTGATAGGCGTAACCCTGAACGACCAGCGCCAGGTAGAGTTCCTGAACCTTAACGAGGTGCAGATCGAAGAGAAGTAATAGTGTGAATGTTAAATAAATAAAACCCCGGCTCCTTTTTAGAGCCGGGGTTTTATTTATTGTTTATATTACTGCTATCCTGTGCGCTTGCTTCTTTAACTAATGAAAGCGCAGTATAGCTTGTTATTTAAAAGCGGTAAGACAAGCCAAGGGCTGCGTCGCTTCCTACTGAGTTGAACTCTAATTGCACACCCCAGCTATCGCTCCAGTAGTAACGGGCACCCAGTTGTGCTGATAGTTTGGTGCTGGTGCTGGTTACTGATTCTGGCTGCTCAGAAGCCAGCTCACCATCAACTCTAACTTTTGCGTTGTATCGGTTTATGACAAATCCCAGGGTTAAACCACCGTATAAATCAAGTTCGCTAGGCAGGCCTTTAATGTGACCGCTAAAGTGGTAGTCGCCTCTAAAGCTTGGAATCACAATTGTGCTTCTCCATTTAGTTTCATGATCTACTCTATTCCAGCTGCTATTATAAGACTGGGTAACATAAGAATCACCTTTAGTATCAACTACTATTCTTGGGCCAATGGTAATCATTTTACCAACGCCAAAATCCATACCAGCATAAACAGGGATGCCTAAACCCTGTAATTCAAGACCAAAGTTAATCTGTTTGAAGCCTTTACCTCCCGGAGCAAAGCCTGTATCCTGTGCAACAGCTGTGCCGGAAGCCAACCCTAAAATACCTACCATCAGTAAGGCGGAGAAAACTTTGTAAAATTTCATCATGCGAAATAAGATTTAATTACCTGTTTGTTTTTAAATTTCTCGCTACAAGATTAGGTGATGTTAACCGATAAAAAAGAGTTGATTTTGCATGCTTCTTACTGCGTACATAAATGGGCTTCAAATATTCTTTTCTTTTATATGTCAAGAAAAGAATGTTTTTTGTGCTAAAAACAAAGGCTTTTTTTGTTATGGAAGATCTGCAGGAAAGGTATAACGGCTTTATTAGTTAAAAGTCAGGAATAATAATACAGCAATAGACCCATCTTTTGTTGAGGTGTGTGTGGAGCACTAAGAGCGTAGAACTTGCTTATTGCTAAAGACTATCATGTTTTAGAGGTAATTTGTCGGATGCAACAGGAGTAAAAGCCTTTACATTCTAGCTGCTTTTCTGATGTTTTTATTTTAGGCTCTCTTATCTTGTTGATCTTATACTTAGCTACAATCAAGTCTATGAATCAAAAGTGTGTGCTATGGCTTCTGCTGCTCTTTAGCATCTGTTTTACTGGTGAAAGCTACGCTCAGCGAAAGAAAGATAAGATTTACTACCCCGAGCCTGGCAATTGGGAGGTAAGAACGCCCGCAGCCATGGGCATGGATGAGGCTAAGCTGCAGGCTGCTATACAGTTTGCTATAGAAAATGAAGCAAAGGCACCCAGAAACCTGAAAGATGCCCATTACCAGGGCTTTGGTAAGGAGCCTTTTGGCGATGCCATTGGTCTATTCAAAGAAAGGGGAGAGCCGGCAGGGCTGGTCATTAAAGGAGGCTACATTATTGCCCGGTGGGGAAATCCCGAAGAGGTGAACATGACCTACAGTGTGAGCAAAAGCTTTTTATCTACTGTAGTAGGCCTTGCCTGGGACCAGGGGCTTATACGGCAGCTTAATGATGCGGTGCATCCCTATATGGCACCCATTATTCCCTATGCCCCAAATTATACCGGCAACAAAGCCGACCAGCTAGAGCAGTCGGAGGTACTGGAGCCTTTTGCCACACCTCATAACAGAAAAATTTGCTGGAATCACCTGCTGCGCCAGACGAGCGACTGGGAAGGCACCCTCTGGGGCAAACCCGACTGGGCCGACCGGCCGGAAGGTGAAGCCAGTACCTGGCGCACCCGGACCCGTCATGAGCCCGGAAGCGTTTACAAGTATAACGATGTGCGGGTAAATGTACTGGCACTCGCTGCTACCAATCTTTGGCGCAGACCCCTGCCACTGGTGCTAAAAGAACAGGTGATGGATCCTATTGGCGCCTCCCGCAGCTGGCGCTGGCTGGGTTATGAAAACTCATGGATTACACTGGATGGCCAGCCGGTTCAGGTAGTAAGTGGTGGGGCGCACTGGGGCGGTGGCATGTTTATAAGTGCGCTTGACCAGGCACGTTTTGGCTACCTTACGCTGCGCAGGGGAAGGTGGAAAGATAAGCAGATCCTATCAGACGAATGGATCAGGCAGGCCCTTACGCCTACAGCTGCCAATACTGGGTACGGCTTTATGAATTACTTTTTGAATACTGATAAAAAGCTTTTTCCAAGTGCTCCTGAAAGTGCCTTTGCCCACCTCGGGGCAGGTACTAACATGGTATATGTAGATAGCGAGCATGACTTAGTTATTGTAGCCCGCTGGATAGAAAATAAAGCACTTGATGGTTTGGTTGCACGTGTGCTGGAGAGCATTGAAGAGTAACCTAACGCTTGCCTTGCATTGCCTTTGCCTAAACTACACAATATAGTAAAACAGAAGCCCCGGCACGTAAAGAGCCGGGGCTTCTGTTTTATCTAATCTGAGTATCAACTACATTCAGACTGTCTACTATTAATCATTGTTCAATCCGTTACCTGACCAGGTACCATAACCATCATTGGTATACTCGTTGTTATCAAGGTATCCATCGCGGTTCGTATCCCAGGTATTGAAGGTGCCTTCATTAAATTCGGTATCATTGATAGTACCATCCCTGTCTCGGTCCCACTCGTTATAAATACCAGTTTCAGTAATACCGCTGTTAAATTCGTTTGTATCTAACATATTATCGCGGTTCTGGTCCCAGGTGCTAAAATTATTGCCGTACTGGGTTTCCCAATATGCGTTACCGGTATTGTACTCATCAGTGCTTAAATAACCATCACGGTCAGCATCCCAGCGATCATAAATACCCTGGTTAAATTCATTTTGTGTAAACTGTCCCTGGGTATTTTGCCAGTTCTGGTAAGTTGCATCATCAGTCATGCGGGTATTAAATTCATCCCGGTCTATTCTGCTGTCAGCATTTGCATCCCAGCTTTCATATCCCATATCTGTGTTAGAAACACGATCGGTGCCGGTATTGTAATCATTATTGGCAGTGCCGGTTGTACCAACTGTGCCGGTGGTACCAGTCGTTCCCGTTGTACCAGTGGTACCTGTTGTACCAACTGTGCCGGTCGTTTCAGTAGTACCTGTTGTACCAACTGTCCCTGTAGTACCTGTTGTACCAACTGTTCCGGTGGTAACATCTGTATCAGTGGTAGTGGTGGTTGTGCCTGTAGTAGGCGTAGTGGTTGAGGTATCAGCCATAGGTCTTTCTGCACAGGATGCTGCGCCGAATACCAGTAAAGAAGCAGCCATTACGCTACCTAATAAGTTTTTAGGAGTCTGTAGGTTGTTCTTCTGTATATTATTATTATTTATCGAATTCATATCTGTTTCTGTTTTATTCAACATTCATTTTCATTAAGTATACGGCTGTAACAGAATGTGTTACAGTTTTAGTGGTATTTTTTTTGTATGATATTTTTTAAACAGTTCTGGATGTAGAAGTTTAAGCCCTTGCGTTACTCCAGAAGAAAGGGCTTAACAGGTGCTTAAAGCTCGGTTTTAAAAAAAGCGTTTCAAGCTTTCGCTCAAAACGCTTTGTACTTCTTTTTGTACTTCTTAAAGTAAGGTATTAATTATTCAACAGTTTCTCTGTTCATGCCTATTGCACTATACTCATTGTTGTTTAAATAGCCGTCCCGGTCTGTGTCCCACCTATCAAACATACCATTGTTAACTTCTTCCCGGCTGTAGCGGGTATCGCCATCGGCATCCCAGTCATTAAAAATACCCTTCTGTTCTACGCCTGTATTAAACTCATTAGAATCCAGCGTACTGTCTTCATTCATATCCCAGGCCTGAAAGTTATTACCGTACTCTCTTTCCCAGTCGCCGTTTAGCTCATTGTACTCCTCTTCATTCAACAAGCCGTCGCGGTCTTCATCAAACTCATTGAAGTATCCTGTGTTAAGCTCATTATTGGTAAAGTAACTGTCGCCATCGGCATCCCATTCCTCATGGTAGCCTGAATTGGTTAAGCTGGTGTTAAACTCATCCCTGTCCCATCTTTCATCTGCATCTCTGTCATACTCTGAAAAATAGTCTGTATTGCGATTGGTTACTGTTTCTGTAGCAGTGTAATCCTCCTCAAAGGCTGTTTCTTCTGTTTCTGTCTGTGCAGAGTCTGAACCACAGGATGCTGCGCCAAACATAATGAAAGAGGCTGTCAGAAAACTTCCCATCAGCTTAAGCGGCGTGGATTTTTTATTAGTAGTTCTCATAATTGTTCTTTTTAATTCAACATTGATCTTAATTATATATACGGCTCTACCAGATAGTGTTACAGTTTATCCCCATTCATTTGCATTTTACTATCCCGCCTGTCTGGTAACATTCCTGTTTATCAGTGATGGTTTACCTCTCTTTGCACCAGAGGCAAAGTTTATTATGGCGCTGTAGCATCCAACTCCTCCCGGGCAGCTCTTTTTAGTTGCATAAGACATGCTTCTTCTACCAAAACCTTTTTTAAATACTTGAGTAAAAGCAACTAATACCTTTTAATAGGTGGATTATCAATCTTTTATTTTAATTTTTTAATTATGAATTATCAAGTGATGGGAAGTGTAGTTGGGAGGAAGTTTATATCAGTTTTATGCTTACTCTTATTAATGGCTGGTGCCGCACTGGCACAGATGCCACAGACACAGGAGCAGCAGCAGCAGCCTGTTCGTGAAGATTTCAGTGATGCAGAATTAGAAAAATTTGCAGATGTATATGTGCAGGTAGTAGAAATTCAGCAGCAGAGCGAAGCAGAGATGCTTAAGGCAATTGAAGATGAAAACCTGGATATTAACCGCTTTAACGAAATTCTGCAGGCCCAGCAACAAAAGCAGGGTGCGGGTGAGATAAATGCTACTGCAGATGAAATGGCTTCTTTCAACAATGCAGCCCAAAAAATTATGGGTGTTCAGCAGGAAACCGAAACCGAAATGAAGCAGGTGATTGAGCAGGATCTGGGGGTAGATACCTATCAGCAGATTATTGTTGCTTATCAGCAAAGCCCTGATGTACAGCAAAAAGTAAACGAACTACTCCAAAATAAGGAAGAATAAACCCCTGTACTCTATTGAAAATAAAAAGGAGACCACTAAGGTCTCCTTTTTTGTGTATTATAAATAATATGCTGTACTTATAAAGATATTGTTTGCTGCTGCTGCATCTTTCCTAATTATCCTTCCGGTTCATGAATAAGTACAGGCAAATATTTTTAAGCTTGTTTCTGGCATTTGCTGTGGTTACAGCATGCCGGGGGCAGACTTATGAGTCGCAGCGCCTTGGTTTTGTAGCTTATAATGTGGGAATAAACGCCTTATTGGGTGGTATTGGATCAGCAATTAATAAAAAGCCCGAGCAAAGTCTTACAAATGCTTTCATCAAAGGTTTGGGAAAAGGAGCCGCAGGAGGTTTGTTAATTCATCAGTCAAAGGCATTGGCATTTCAAATTAGTAAACAGGAACAAATTGCCTGGGCCTGGCCTGCCAGGCTTACCAATGCCCTTGGTAGTTCAATTGTGCAAAATGCAGCTGCCAACCGTGGTATGCTGGACAGGTTCCACCTGAACCTTTGGGTGTTGCGGGCTGATTATAACCTGAAGGAACGGCAGTTTTTGCTGCGTGCAGTACCAACAGCGCTTGCGGGTGCTGTGTACATGCACAAATATGGCAGCCTTAATTTTGCCAGATCACTGCAAACAGGCCTTTTTTATTATGATATACCCTCTGAAAGTCTGCAAAACACCACTACGGTTGGCCATGCTGTTGCAACGTCAATTGCCGTAGGTACACCTTATTTCGGGCATTTTGATTACAACGAGGTTGTAGCGCACGAAGTGGTGCATAACCTGCAATATGAAGGGGCTGTATGGCTAAACCCTTATTTTAACAGAATAGACAAACCACTAAAGGAGCGCTATGCCTGGTATAAAACCCTTTCGCGCTTTATTTATATAGATGTTAACTATGTGGCGAGCAGCCCGCTGCGGCTAATTGGTACACAAAGCCCCTGCCACCTGGGTAGTTTCCTGGAAAAGGAAGCCCAGCACTATGCCACCCGTAGCTATATATTTTGTGAGCAGGAGTCGGGAGGCTTAAAGTTACAGCATGTCGGCAGATAAGAGTGCCTGAAAGATCTTGTGCTGCTTTTTTACTGCACTACTCAAGCGCCAGCCTGTACACCACCAAGTTCTTCAGCTTACTGCTGTCTTTGATTTTGCCTTCTTCATCAAGCTCCGATACATAGCTGTTGGCGATAAAGTATAGCCATTTCCCTTTAATGGCTCCTGTTGTAATTTTTTCGAAGTAGGGCTGGTTGCTGGCAATTACCTGTATATTAGTAACCTTTTTTTCTTCGGTATCCAGGGTATATTTACAGATTGTTTCCGGCTTAAATACGCTTTGCATACCAATAAGCGTGTCTTTATAGGTGTAGAGACCGTCAACGCCCACAATAAAATAGCCCGGGGTGCCTACAGGAGTATGTTCTCCACTGGCCGGATTTACAGAAAAAAGACCGGCTGCTGTTGCTACGATAAGTGCTTTTCCATTTGGCGATACTGTAATTCCGTTGGTGTAGGCAAAAGTACCAGCGGGCACTACATATTCCAGTGAATCGGTCTGGTGATTTAGTTTTAAGAGCGCTCCTGCCTCAGAATCGGTAATGTAAACATCTTTTTCGAAGAGCTGCAGGTCATTAAACAGGTGGCTTTCGCTAATTTTGGGCAGCAGGTACTTCCTGACCAGCTTACCCGTTGCAAGATCGAATTTAAAAAGTCCGCCCCAGCCGGCACTATCAGCAGTGGCTGCAGGAAAATAGCGGCAAGCCCACAGCACCTGCTCCCTGGCATCTACCTCTAAGCCCAAGTATCCCCAGCTACCCCAGGCATTGCTTTTTACAAAGTCACTAACAGCGCCATTGGGCGCAATGCGTAAAATCTTAGATTTGTTGATGCTGCCAACATAAAAATTGCCCGTTTTCTCATCATAGGCAATTCCTTCGGGAATAAGATCTTTCTCGGGCACTTCGAAAGCTTTTTGCAGGGTGCCGGCTTTTTGCCCAAAGGCTGTAAGGGAAAAAAACAGCAGCCAAAAGGATAGCTGAGCGATCTTCATATACTGTGATGGTAAATTAACTTATCCAATACCAGAAATTTGATCATGATCAGCGATTTCCCTAACTGCCCCTGCCGCCCTGGAGATGCTATTACTGACTTCAAGCCCGGAACTCGTCCATAAAACCCTTATCAGGAAGGGCAAAACAGAGGCATCTTTTCAGTAGGCATAAGTATACAAAGGAAGCGTGTAAAGTTGTGCTAAACAAGCCTAAAACTTCAGCATAAAATCAGTCAGGTTATCCTCGCGGCTAAGTCCCAGCTTCTTACGTAGCCGGTAACGGCTTATTTCCACCCCCCGCACCGATATATTGAGCAGCTGGGCAATTTCCTTGGTGCTTAGGTTCAGGCGCAGGTAGGTACACAGCTTTATCTCCTGCGGACTAAGGCTGGGGAAGCTGCTGCGCAGGCGGTTGGAGAAATCGCCATGTACCTGATCGAAATGGTACTGGAAATGCTCCCAGTCAACATCAACATCAATGGTGCGCTCAATATCGCGTACTATCTTTTGCAGCTCATGCATTACCTCCCGGTTTGTAGATTTTTTACTGATGCTGCTAAGATTTTCCTTTATATCAGTGATAAACTCATTTTTAGAGATAATGCTCATGGTCTGGGAGGCAAGCTCCTTATTCTTATGCTCTACCTCGGCCAGCAGCTTTTCATTGCGCAGGCGGTTAATCTCTTCTTCAGATTTACGGGATACTTCCTCCAGATGAGTATCGCGCAGCGTAAGTTCCTCTTCCTGCCGGCGTACAATATGCTCTTTCTCCTGCTTATGGCGCCGGTGCTGTAATTGAAGCAGTAACAGCAGTATAGTGCTGGTTAAAAACACGTAGCATGAGTAAGCCCAGGCAGTGCGGTACCAGGGGGGGAGAATGGTAAAGGTATACACCGCCTGCTGACTTTCCTTTCCTAAGCTGTTCTGGCTTCTTACATGAAAGGTGTATTCTCCTTCAGGTAAATTTGTATATTCTTTGTTGCTCTGCGATGTCCAGGACGACCACGTTTGTTCAAAGGGCTCCAGGTAAAACTGGTAGCGTGGCCGGCTTAGGGCATCGTAGCTGGTGCTGGCAAAAGAAAATTTAAGGGAATTAAACTCATATGGGAGTGCCGGCTGTTTTGCTAAGGCTCTGCCATGCCCGCCATACAACAATGAATCGCCTCCGCTGGTGGTTTGCACACTTCTGATCAGGGTTTTAAAATCAACATCTTCGGGAGTTTGAATAAAAGGATCGTAATGAATAAATCCTTCTTTTGCTCCAATCAGCAGCGTATGGTCGCTTAGTACTGTTAAATTTTGCAGATCGTCGTTGAGGAGGCTAATCAGGCGGTTGAAATGAGCTGTTTCCTTTACATAGCCTTTTATTGAGTTTCGGCGCAGCACGCCTATTTCTTTGCTGCCCAGGAAATATATATTGCCAAAGGCATCATCTTTCATAATTTCGATATGATTGGCAGGCCCCAGCAATTGGGTGAAGGTTTTTTCGACCACAAAGCGGTCGCTGGTAGCATCGTGCCTGTATATGCCAGATTCTGCAGTAAAAAGAAGGCTGTTTTCAATGCTGTGTACGTTAATCCTAACATCCGAAGGAAAGCCATGCGGCTGATGGTAGTATTTAACAGACCTGATACTATCTCCACCGGCTGAGAGCTTGATGTGGTAGGCGCCTTTGTATCCATGAGTCATCCAGATGCTGCCATCGGCAGCCTGCTCCATAATTCTGGAAGATTCATCAAAGCCCTTAAGGGGCTTAAGGAACTGCCACTTATCTGCAGAAGATTTGTTGAAGAGCGTAACACCATTGTAGGTGCCGCCAATAAACTTATTTGGGTGCTGGCGCAGCGGAAGAAACATCCAGAAACCGGAACTAAAACCCGACCCGCCAACAAGAGGTGTTGCCTGCTGATGCTCAATACGGTAGGCCCCGTTGTGGTGCCCCATCATTATTTCATCTCCAAGCTTTGATATACTGTACACCTGGCCACGGGTGCCCGGTACCATAACTGGTGCTGCATTGGAGCCTGCTACATAATATAGGCCGTTGTTGGTGCCAAGGTAAAGCGTATCCTGGTGCAGCAGCGCCGCATACCCGGTGCCTGGCAGCCCAGCCTCTTCGTTAAGCAGGCGAAAAGGAGAACTTAACTCTACAAAAGAAATGCCATTGTTCAGGCCTACCCACAGGTTCCCGTTTCCATCCTGGTACAGGCTAAGTACAGTACGGTTGGAAAAGCCCTTTTCTTTTGATAGTTGCTGTAGTATCTGGCCATGCTGGTCTGTAATAATAAGTCCTTCGCTCTGGGTGCCAAAAACAAAGTTGCCATTCTTTAATAGCAGGGCATCATTTATAATTGCCTGCTGTAACACTTTTGCTGCCGGAGCTTGCCAGGGCTCAAGCCTGTGGCCATCGTAACGGAAAATACCATCGCGAAAAGTTGTAATAAGGAGTTGCTGCTGGTTGTAAGGTACAATGGAAGAGATGCTGCTATGGGCTAGTTGCTCAGTATCTGGCAGCAGCTCCAGCTTACCGCCCTTGTACTGCATTAACCCTTTACCCTTGATGAGCACATATAGCGTGTGGTTTACATAGAAGGAGGGTTCAAGGGGCGCTTCCGGATCCAGAATTTTTTGCAGGGTGTCGTTCTGGTACACAAAAATCTGCCTGAAGGTACAGAAATAGGTGGTGTTGCGATCCAGAAATACCCGCCAGGTTTCATCAAAGTTACGTTTGTCGGGGGGTAAACTATCGGCTAGAGAGGTATAGTTAAGGTTTCCCGATGCATTGGGGGCATAAAAGCCAAAATCGCCCTGGCTGCCTACATAAATTTTATCTTTAGGTGAAATGGCCAAGGATCGCACCTTTGTGCCTCCGGCAGCATTGTAACTCCGCCATTGGGTACCATCGTATTCCAGCAGGCCAAAGTTATTAGCGATATATATAAGGCCGTTAGAATCTTGTGCTATCTGCCAGTTTTGAATACCCGCTCCATATTCTGTAGTATTAAAATTCTTAATCAGGGGAATGCCCAGCTGTGCCCATACCCTATTAGTAAAGGGCAGCAACAACACCAAAAAGAGGCAAAGAAAGAGCGCTGTGCTGACTAAGTCTTGAGCAGATTTTCTTTTCATGGAACAGCAATCGATTGCGTACTACTAATATAGAAAATGAAATTCAGAGAATGAAACTTACATAAACATATAGTAGTAGAAGTTTTTTTCAGAAAGTAACCATAAAAGCCTGTTTTGGCAAGTTCAGGCCACTTTTTCCAAAAGCTGATGTAGTAATGACGTAGTACTTTTTATTGGTATGATGTAGTAGTGATGTATTCAAAAAGTTGTAGAAGACAGATCTGATGAGGTTATTGCATCCGATAGCACAAACGGTTTCCTTCATGAAAGGTACTGCTTAAATTGTTCGGCTTTCATGATGTTGCCTGACTGCTAAATTAAAACCAACCAATTTCTTCATTACAAATTAGTATGAAAGTATGAAGCGAAAATTACACTTGTTTGCAATGCTTTTTGGGTTAGCGCTTGCGCTGAACGCACAGGCCCAAAGCGTAACTGGTAAAGTAACCGACATGCAGTCGGGCGAGGCTTTGCCAGGTGTCGCCATCAGAATTAAAGGTACCACCCGGGGTGCTGTTACAGATCTTGATGGCATGTACAATGTACAGGCCTCCGGCACCGATACCCTCCAGTTTTCCTTTATTGGATATCTGGAAGAAGTGGTTCCAGTAGGTAACCGTACTACCATCAATGTTCAGCTTTCACCGGATGTTGAAACACTTTCCGAGGTAGTGGTGGTAGGATATGGAGAGCAAAAGAAAAGTTTAGTAACGGGTGCTATCTCTTCAGTACGAGCAGAAGAGCTGGCCACGGTTTCAAATACCCGTGTTGAGCAGGCATTGCAGGGTAGAACAGCAGGTGTAACCGTCCTGCCATCCTCCGGTTCGCCAGGTAGTGGTATGTCTATCAGAGTTCGTGGTACCGGATCGAACAGAAGTGCAAATCCCCTTTTCATCGTTGACGGAATGCGTGCTGGTGGAATCGAATACCTTGATCCATCTGAAATCGCTTCTGTTGAAGTATTAAAAGATGCTGCCTCTGCTGCCATTTATGGTGCCGAAGGTGCAAACGGTGTAGTAATTATTACTACGAAGACCGGAAAATCAGGTGTTTCTGATGTTAGCTATCACGGCCAATATGGTATACAATCCGTAGGTAATCTGATGCCCTTGATGAATGCACGCCAGTATCAGGAATACCTGGAGGAAGCCGGTGCGCCTGGTCGTCCGTCTGTATCAGATGTAACAGATGAAGTTGGCACCAACTGGTTCGACGAAATATTTGATACAGCCCCTCAGCAAAGCCATTCTCTTACATTTAGTGGTGGTTCAGAGAAAAGCACCTATCTGATAGGTGGTACTTACTTCAATCAGAAAGGTATAGTAGGGGGTGATAAGTCCAGCTTTGACCGTTTTACCCTTCGTTTAAACACAGATCATAAGGTCCGTCCATGGCTGAATGTCGGCGAACGTTTATCTTTTTCTCACTTCTCCAGAAGTTCAATTGCAGAGAACAGCGAATTTGGCGGCTTAATTACAAGTGCTCTTGTACTTGATCCGTTAACACCCGTTGTTTACTCTAATGATCCAGCTACCTGGCCTCTGCACTTAAGAAATGCCCTGGCAGGTACGATACCAAATGCCAATGATGCAGCCAATCCGTTCCTCATTGCAGATTTATTGTCATACGATCAGAACGGAAACTATTATGGCATCTCTAATTTTGTAAGAGGTGAATATGGTAACCCTGTTGCCAGAATTGCAAACACCAATGGTGACTTAAATCAGAATAAGATTGTTGGTAACGTTTTTGCAGATATTATGCCAATAGATGGTTTAAAGTTTACCACCCGCTTTGGTATCGATGCTGCTTTCCAGCGCCAGCATGGCTGGTCACCCAGGGCTTATTATTCTCTAGAAAGCTACACCCCGATCTCGAATGCAAACGACAGGCAGGATAACTGGTTTACCTGGCAGTGGGAAAACTTTGTAAACTACAACAAGCAGTTAGGTGACCATGATTTTGGTGTATTGCTAGGTACATCAGCACTAAGATCTAAATGGAATTATGTGGGAGGTTCTTTCTCTGATTTATTTAAAGAAAGAGATGACTTTTCCTATGCAGACTATGTGCCTAATGCGACTGACCTAATCGGTAGCAACAGCAACTCCTCAAGTATGGCCTCCGTCTTTGGACGAATTACTTATAACTATAAAGAAAAGTACCTGCTCAATGCTACCTTAAGGCGCGATGGTTCCTCCAGATTATCGGAAGGTAACAAATGGGGTAATTTCCCGTCTGTATCTGCTGGTTGGACCGTATCAAACGAAGATTTCTATCCAAGCAGCCTTTCAGGCATCATGAATTCAGCTAAGCTACGTGCAAGCTGGGGCCAGAATGGCAGCATTGGTAATATCGGTATTGGAGAATGGATGAGTACTGTATCGCCCACAACTCCTGGCTACCCAGATGCGCTTGGTAATTTAGTAGTAGGCGCTGCGCCAAGATTTGTGAGCAATGAAGAACTTAGATGGGAAACCAGTGAGCAAATTGACTTTGGTGCTGATTTAGCTTTCCTGAAAAACCGTGTCTTCTTTACTGTAGATTATTTTGTAAAAACAACCAAAGACCTGCTCACAGGAGGTATTTCTCCTGGTTATACAGGTTTGGACCTGCCAGTTACTAACGGCGGTACAGTTGAAAACAAAGGTTGGGAGTTTGAGCTGTCTTACAGAAGCGATGCAACCCGCAGTTTCCAGTATGAGATTGGCGGTAACTTAACAACGCTTAAAAATGAAGTAACCTATCTTGATCCAAACGTGCCAAGAATTAATGGTGCAGGCGTTGGAACAGGCTGGACAGCAACCATATTTGAAGAAGGTTACCCAATCTGGTATTATAGCGGATATAAGACTGATGGTATCTTTCAGAACCAGGATCAGATCGATTCATATTTAGAAACAACCGGCGTTACGGGATACAATCCAAATCCAGGAGATCCTGTTGTTGTAGATGTTAATGACGATAATAAAATCGATGTTGCTGACCAGACCTTTATTGGCAGTCCGCATCCCGATATGATCTTTGGCGGCCGGGTAAACCTAAGATTCAAAGGATTTGATTTCTTGGTATTTGCTCAGGGGCAGGTTGGCAATGAAATTCTGATGGGCTTTAACCGTACCGACCGTCAGACTGCAAACCGTCCGGAGTTCTTCTACACCAACCGCTGGACTGGTGAAAACAGTACCAATAACTGGTTTGCAGCAAACACAGGAAGTGCCTTTGTCTATAACAGCGATCTGATGGTATTCGATGGTTCTTATGTACGTGTTCGCCAGCTGCAATTAGGTTATACCCTGCCTAATACTTTAATGAAAAGGTTAAGCATAAAGAATGTGCGGGTTTATGCTACACTCGATAACTACTTCACCTTTACAAACTATCCGGGTATCGATCCTGAGGTGGGCGAAGGTAATGGCGTAGGAATAGACAGAGGTGCTTATCCAATTCCAAGAAAAGTGTTGGGTGGCCTTCAGTTTAGCTTTTAATTCCATTTAATGAATTAAGCAAAATTGTAGCGTGCGACTCCAATGCAGAGAAACTGTTTTGGGTGCGTTTGTCAATACCGCATATCAAAGATTTACCGAAAGAACATCATGAAAAGAAATTTTATAAAACATGCTTTAATTGGGTTAACCGCCTTGATACTATCAGGCGGTTGCGAAGACTTTCTAGAGCAGGAAGTGCCAGGTGCTATCACCGCCGATGTTTTCTACGAAACAGAAGCTGAAGCCATGCAGGCCACTGTAGCCATTTATGATATCCTCAGTGCGCACTACAGCCAGGCCTGGAGTAGTATGTACATGCTAAAAACCCTGCCTTCTGATGAAAGTTTTGCCGGAGGAAGTGGCCCGGGTGACCAGCCGGCTTATCAGGCGCTGGATGATTTTACCCATGGCGCAGAAAATGATGCCATTAACAGGGTTTGGCGTCTAACCTACGGAGCTGTTACTTTGGCTAACAGAGTAATCAATAACGTTGAGCCCTCCACTGATATTCGCAGACAGGCAATTGCGGAGGCAAAAACCCTTCGTGCGTATGCTTATCTCGATTTACTATCGTTATGGGGCGATGTGCCGCTTGTTTTGGATGATGTTCCAGCTGAGGAATGGACTACCACTGCACGAGCGCCCAAAGCAGAAGTTTATGCGCAGATAGAGCAGGACTTAACAGAGGCTATTGCTGTATTGCCCGTCAAGTCTGAATATCAAGCAGCGGAAAGGTATAAAGTATCCAAAGGAACTGCACAAGCTCTGCTTGGAAAGGCTCATCTGTTTCAGGAAGAATGGAGTGAAGCTGCAGAACAGTTTGATGCTGTAATCAACTCTGGACAATATGGCTTAGAATCATCTGTAGCCGTTGCTTTTTCAAACGATTCTGAGTTTGGCAAAGAATCTGTGTTTGAACTCAGCTACTCTTCTACGCAGAACTATGGTGGCTTTCCATGGGACTGGCGTCCGGAAAGTAATATACAGATACAGCTAATGGGTCCCAGAGGTGATTATTATACCAAAGCGCCTTCTGACTCACTTAACGGAGGTTGGGGCTTTAACATACCCACTGAAAAAATCTGGAATGCTTTTGAAGATTCCGATACAAGTGAGGAAAGAAAATGGGCCAACATCATGTCTGAAGAAGAGCTTAAGGCCATGGGAGGTAACTGGACAGCTCCGGATGCTTATGAATATACCGGCTTCCTGAGAAGAAAGTATGGTACTTTCAGCACAGAAACTGGCGCACCGGATGCTGCACTAAACTATGGTACCAACTGGCGCATGATTCGCTATGCAGACGTTCTGCTTATGGCAGCAGAAGCACATTTCAGAGCTGGAACTGAATCTCAGGCAATCACATATCTGAACATGGTTCGTGAAAGATCTGAACTTGATCCGATAGAGGGTTTAGCTGGAGAGGCTCTTTTCATGGCCATTGTGAGGGAAAGGCAACTAGAGTTGGCTTTCGAAGGCTTCCGCTTTATAGACCTTGTGCGTTGGGGGCTTGCAGATGAAGAATTGGTAGAGTATGGATTTGTTCCTGGTAAGCATGAAGTACTTCCAATTCCTATTATTGATGTGAGAACATACAGCCTGCAGCAAAACCCTGGATATTAATACTCTAAGACTACAGTTATGAAAAATAAGAAATATAATTTTCAGTTTGCTTTATTGGCAGTTGCTCTTGGCTTGGGAACAATGGTTGCTTGCTCCGACGAATTTGAACAGGAGCTGGGGCCAAAGCCCAGTGGTTCATTTACTGTAACGCCTCTTACAAGCGAACCCAATACCTATCTGCTTACTTCCGAGATAGACAATGCCTTCCGCTACCAATGGGATTTTGGTTCAGGTTATGTTGAAGGCACTCAGGTAGACACAGCCTACTTCGCAAAAAAGGGTGACTATACTGTGAAGATGCGCGCCATGACCCGAGAAGGGCACGTAATCACAGAAAATCAGATTAGCGTTGCTGAAAATGATTGTAGAGGTAGCCTGGAACTGTTAAGTGGTTGTGACAGCAAAACCTGGGTACTTGCTCCACAGGCCAGAGCGCTACATATTGGTCCGCCTGATGGCTCTACCTGGTGGGGCAATAATGAAGCCGATGTGAGTGCTGCTGACAGAACCTGCTTATTCAATGATGAATACACCTTCACCAGGGATTTCGAGTTCATCTTTGATGATCTGGGAGATATGCGTGTGGATGACGAAGCAAGCCAGCCGTTCCCTACTGATATTGGTCTGGCAATTGGCTGCTATAGCATGGATCAGATTCCAGATAAATACAAAGCCTGGGGTTCTGGCAACCACACCTTTGATGTAACTGGAAACAAACTGAAGCTGATAGGTACCGGTGCCCATATGGGCTTGTATAAAGTAGGAGATGCCGGAGGAGCAGTATCTCCGCCTGCCGCATCGGTTACTTACACCATTTTGGAGCTTACGGCAAATAAACTGGTTATTGAAAAGCGCTTCGATTGGGGCGTGTGGACTTTTACCTTTGTGCCTAAGCAATAAACATAAAGAGCCGGCAGGTCTGCCTGCCGGCTCTTTTTGATTTTTCTTCATGTTGAATTCGATGGGGGAAAACAAATGACACGTCTAGGGGTGTCTCAAACTTACAACTTAATGAAACTTCCAAAACTATCAATTGTACTGCTGCTCTGCCTCCATGTTTTTTCTTGTTCCTCAGAGGATCCCGGACCCAAGAAAAAGCCACCAGGCTTGCCACCTGTAGAAGAAGAAGTAAAAAATTATTCGTTCGAAACTACCCCCACCTGGGCAGATGAATTTGACTATACCGGCGCGCCTGATGCAGCTAAATGGGGTTATGATATTGGCGGCAGCGGCTGGGGAAATAACGAACTGCAGTATTACACCAGCAGTACCAGCAATGCCAGCGTGGCTGATGGGATTTTAACCATTACAGCTCGCAAAGAAAATATGGAGAACAGGGAGTATACTTCCGCCAGACTTGTTTCCAAAGACAAAGGGGATTTCCTCTATGGCAGGTTCGAGATCAAAGCAAAACTTCCTACCGGCAGGGGCACCTGGGCTGCCATCTGGATGCTGCCAACCGACTGGGCGTATGGCAATTGGCCTGCCAGCGGAGAAATTGATATCATGGAGCATGTTGGCTATGACCAGAACCGGGTACATATTACTGTGCATACAGAAGCCTACAACCATGGCATTGGTACGCAGGTAGGTAAAAATAAAGTGGTAGCAGGCGCTAGTGAAGAATTTCACCTGTACCGTGTTGACTGGACTCCCGATTCGATTAAAGGCTACATTGATGATCAGCTTGTTTTTGAGTTTGCCAAGCAAGCAGGAGGTTACAAGGTATGGCCTTTTGACAAGCGTTTTCACCTCTTGCTGAACATTGCAGTAGGCGGTAACTGGGGTGGCGCCCAGGGAGTAGACCCGGATGTATATCCGCAGTCTATGGAGGTTGATTATGTGCGTGTGTACAAATTAGTTGAATAATAGAAATTGACTGTTGGTTGGTTAATTAATGCAAAACCGGAAAGTGAAGCAGTAGCTTTCTGGTTTTGCTTCTCTTCTGCTGTGTAAAAGGGCCTGTATTTTTCTACATAAATTTTTCAGCCAGTGTATCCAAAACTATATAATCATGTGCTGCTGCTTTTAGCTTTTTCTTTCCTTCTGACAGCAGAAAGCAACGGGCAGGGATATTTACACAGAGACGGGCAGAAGATTGTAGACGGCCAGGGTAAAGAAGTTATTCTGCGAGGCATCGGGCTGGGCGGCTGGATGCTTCAGGAAGGGTATATGCTCAAAACCACCGGTCCGCAGCACCAGCTGGAAGCCCGAATCAAAGATCTTATTGGTGAAGCTAAAACAGAAGAATTTTACAGTGCCTGGTTAGCCAACCATACCCGCAAAATTGACATTGACTCAATGGCTGCCTGGGGCTACAACTCTGTAAGGCTCCCGATGCACTACAAACTTTTTACACCTCCTGTTGAGGAGGAACCTGTAGCCGGCCAGATTAGCTGGCGACAGCAAGGATTCGAAATGACCGACAAACTGCTGGAGTGGTGCAAGGCCAATAATATGTACCTGATTCTGGATTTACACGCTGCCCCTGGTGGTCAGGGTAAGAATGCTGACATCAACGATTACGATCCGGCCAAGCCTTCTCTCTGGGAGAGCCCTGCAAATCAGCAGAAGATTGTGGCACTCTGGCGAAAACTGGCAGAGCGCTACGCCAATGAGCCAATGATTGGCGCCTATGATATTATCAACGAGCCCAACTGGGGTTTTCAGAATATTGCTACAGATCCAAACGGCTGCGCTGAAAATCAGAATACGCTGCTATGGGAGCTGCAGAAAAAAATAACAGCAGCCATTCGTGAGGTAGACACAAATCACCTGATCATTATAGAAGGTAACTGCTGGGGAAACAATTATGCAGGCCTGCCCCCGCTCTGGGACGATAACATGGCCATAAGTTACCACAAGTACTGGAATTATAACGACCAGGCCTCTATCCAGAACATGCTAAACATGCGGCAGCAGCGCAATGTACCGGTTTGGTTAGGGGAGTCTGGCGAAAACTCGAACACCTGGTTTACCAATGCTATAAAATTACTGGAGAACAATGGCATAGGCTGGGCCTGGTGGCCATTAAAAAAGCTTGGTTCTAACAATGCCCTGCAGGTGGTTATGCCACAGGGCTATCAGAAAGTAGTGGATTACTGGAATAATCCCCAATCGGCACCCAGGCCTTCGGCAAATGAAGCCTATCAGGCACTCATGCAGCTAACCGAAAACCTGAAGCTTGAGAATAACATTTACCATAAGGATGTAGTGGATGCCATGATCAGGCAGCCCAAAACAGCCGAGGCCTTACCCTACAGGAAAAATACTATTGCCGCCACAGCCGCAACAAAGATCTTTGCTGTGGACTATGACCTTGGCCGCCATGGCGTGGCTTATCATGATAAAGATACGGCAGACCATCATATTGCTACCGGAAGCGACTGGGTAATCTGGAATAAGGGAGGTAGCTACAGAAATGATGGGGTAGACATAGAACCCAACCAGGATGCAGTTACAAACGGATACAGCGTTGGCTGGACAGAAACCGGCGAATGGCTGCAGTACACGTTGAATGTTGAAGAGAAAGGACTTTATACTGTAAAATTCAGAACAGCTGGAGCTACCGCCAATGGTAAATTATCCATTAGGGTAAACGGGCAAAAAGCCACAGCAAGCATAGCCCTGCCTAATACCGGAGGCAACCAGAACTGGCAAACAACAGCAGTAAAAGATGTACTGCTGCAAAAAGGGAGCAATACCTTTCGGGTAAACATTGATAAAGGCGGGTTTAATTTTAACTACATGGAGTTTACCAGGCAGGCAGCTCCTGCTACCGATCAGCCCTCCATGCTTGAGGGAAGGGCAAAGCATCAGGAGGATGTGATAGAGCTGGTGTATAATCAGCCCTTTACTCCGTTCTCTGGGTCACAGGTATTTTCTGTTACTGTTAATGGAGAAGCACGGGCAATTAGTGATGCCACGCTTAAAGATGGATATGAGCAGGTGATCAGCCTTGAGCTGCAGGCACCTGTGCAGTATGGCGATGAGATTATTGTGAGCTACACAGGTAGTGTTGTTTCTACAGCCACTGGTGTCGCACTCAGTACTTTTTCCGGCCTTCCGGTTGCAGTGGTATCGGACACCAAAATTGCGGAAGTTCCCGGCACAATACAGGCAGAGGATTTTAGTGTTAATCATGGGTTTCAGCTCGAAACTACCTCCGATACAGGCGGGGGCTTGAACATTGGCTATACCGATGGCGGCGATTACCTGGAGTACCAGGTATACATTAGCAGGGAAGGTGTTTATAAGCTTGATTACCGCCTGGCTGCTGAAAGTGCTACCGGAAAGATAAACCTGCAGCTTTTTCAGGAAAATAGCTGGCAGCTGCTGAATACCCAAACCTTTACCCCTACGGGTGGGTGGCAAAGCTGGAAAACCATTTCAGCACAGGTAAGCCTGCCCAAAGGTCTTCATACCTTTCGGCTCAATGCGGAATCTGCCGGGTTTAACCTGAACTGGCTGGCACTTAGTTTCCTCTATCCTGCCGGTCTGCATGATAAACAGCCGGAGAATTCAGCGGTGAGGGTTTATCCTAATCCAGGCTCCAACACTTTTACACTTTCGCTTGAAGATGTTTCCCAAAAGCTTGATCAGCTGCTGATCGTGGACCTAAGCGGCAGAAAGCTGCTATCCATGCAGCCTGAACAAAGAGCATCGGTGTACCAGGTAAACCATAATCTTAGTCAGGGCATGTACATATTAATTTTTGAGCTGGAGGGAAAGCGGCTTTCAAGGAAGCTACTGGTAGAATAGACTGATAATTGAAATTCACGAATACGAACACTATAATATTGTTGATTAATAACATCATGAAAGGGAGAAATATACTTTTAGCACTAGCTCTTCTTGTGCTAATTCATCCTGCCTGTGAGGCGCAGAAAAAAGGATTGGACAAGAAAAAGCAGCAGGGAGCAGCCCAATATGCGCCGACACAGGCGGAGATAGATCGTAAGGTAGAGGAGCTGTTGAGCAGGATGACCTTGGAGGAGAAAGTGGGCCAGATGGCGCAGATCACCCTGGATGTACTAGGCAAGGGAGAAAACCGCTACTCCAGCTTTGAGCCCCTCACCCTGGATGCGGCAGAAATGAAAAAGGCGCTGGTGGACAACCACATTGGCTCTGTGCTCAACACGGCCAACAACCGCGCCCTTACCCCCCAGAAGTGGTACGAGATCATCAACCAGATACAGGAGGTGGCCACCAAACAAACACGCCTGAAGATCCCGGTGATCTACGGCGTGGATGAGATCCACGGTGCCACCTATACAGCAGGGGCTACCATGTTTCCCCAGCAGATAGGCCAGGCTGCCAGCCGCAACCGCCAGCTGGTGCGTAGGGGTGCAGAAATAACTGCCTACGAGACCCGTGCCAGCTCCATTCCCTGGACCTTTGCCCCGGTGCTGGATTTAGGTGCTGATCCACGTTCACCACGTATCTGGGAGACCTTTGGCGAAGATCCCTACCTGGCTACAGAGCTGGGGGTGGAGACCATCAACGGCTATGAGGGAGAGCAAAACAACATTGGCCATCCAGAGCATGTAGCCGCTACCATGAAGCACTTCCTGGGCTACCAGGTGGCGGTATCGGGCAAAGACAGAACACCTGCCTATATCTCTGAAGAAGCTCTGCGCTCTTACCATGTGCCTTCCTTCAAGGCTGCCATTGATGCCGGTGCCCATACGGTGATGGTAAACTCCAGCATCATCAACGGCATACCCGTACATGCTAATTACGAGCTGCTCACCGGGCTGCTCAAAGAAGAGCTGGGCTTCAGAGGATTGGTGGTAACAGACTGGGCAGACATCGAGAACCTGCACCGAAGAGACCGCATCGCCAAAACAGATAAAGAAGCCATCATGCTGGCCATCAATGCCGGCATCGATATGTCGATGATCCCCTACCAGTGGGAGCCCTTTGTGAACGGGCTCATTGAGCTGGTAAAGGAGGGAAAGGTAAAACAGGAGCGTGTGGATGATGCGGTGCGCAGAATCCTGCGGGTGAAGTATGCGCTGAACCTCTTTGATCAGCCTACTACCAATCCTAAGAACTACCCCCTGTTTGGCAGCAAAGAATTCGAGCAGGCCTCCTACCAGATGGCTGCAGAATCCATTACCCTGCTCAAGAACGAGAACAACCTGCTGCCGCTGAATAAGAACACAAAGGTGCTGGTAACAGGCCCTAATGCCAATAACATGCGCACACTCAATGGCGCCTGGACCTACTCCTGGCAGGGAGAGAAGGTAGATGAGTTTGCCGGCCAGTACAACACCATCCTGGAGGCGATCCAGAAAGAGGTAGGGGCACAGAACGTGACCTATGTGCCGGGGGTAAGCTACAAGATGGATGGCAAGTACTGGGAGGAGAACGAAGACAAGATGGAAGAAGCCCTGGCAGCAGCACAAAAGGCTGATGTAGTAGTGCTGGCCCTGGGGGAGAACACCTCTACGGAAACACCAGGCAACCTCAACGACCTCTACCTCTCCGAACTGCAGACGGAGCTGGCCAGAAAGCTGGCAGCAACGGGTAAACCAGTGGTGCTGGTGCTCAATGAGGGCAGGCCACGGGTGGTGAGTCGGTTTGAGCAGCAGATTCCTGCCATTGTTCAGATCTACCAGCCGGGCAACTTTGGAGGCGATGCCCTGGCAGATGTGCTCTTTGGTGATGTGAATCCATCAGGAAAGCTGCCTTACACCTATCCGCGCTACCCCAACTCGCTCACTACCTACATCCACAAACCATCTGAAGAGCAGAAGCCGGCAGCAGGGGTGTACAACTACGAGGCAGACTTTAACCCCCAGTGGGAGTTTGGCCATGGCCTTAGCTACACCACATTCACTTATGCTAACCTGAACTTCGACAGGGAGTCCCTTGGTCTTAGCGACAAGCTTACAGTATCTGTAGAGGTAAGCAACACGGGCAAGCGCGAAGGTAAAGAAGTCGTAGACCTGTACACTTCAGATCTCTATGCTACTGATATCACCCCGGATGTAAAGCGCCTGCGCAGGTTTGAGAAGATCAGCCTGAAACCAGGCGAAACCAAAACAGTAAGCTTTACCCTTACTCCTGAAGACCTGGCCTTTTATGACAGACAGGGTAAGAAGGTAATAGAACCCGGTGAGTTTGAAGTAAGAATAGCAGACCAGGTAAAGAAATTCACCCTGCTGGAACCTGCTGAATAGCTATACTGCGGATTAACCTTCCCTTGAAGTTTAAGATGAGGTAACAACTAAAAAACTACAGATCTAAAAAGATACGGAATGTATAGTACTCTTTAACCTGCGCTGCAGGAGTTTTAAAGAAGTTGTGGGTTTCAACAAACTGAAATCCAGCTGCATGGTAAACCGTTCAAAAATACTGGCATGAATAAAATACTGATCGTCCTGGCACTGCTGCTTTATGGAGCAGCAGGCTACGCCCAGAAAGGCAAATTACTGTGGGCAGAGGAATTTAATTATTCAGGAACACCCGATAGCACCCGCTGGAAATATGATCTAGGCGATGGCTGCCCGAATGTTTGCGGTTGGGGTAATAACGAACTTCAGTACTATACCAACAATCCCGAAAATGTATATGTAAAGAAGGGAATGCTGGTGATCGAGGCTCGGAAAACAGACAAGGAGCAGCCTAAGTTTACCTCCACCCGCGTGGTAAGCAAGCAGGACTGGAAGTATGGTTACATAGAGGTGCGTGCAAAACTACCGCAGGCCAAAGGTACCTGGCCTGCCATCTGGATGCTGCCCACCGAGTGGAAATACGGCAACTGGCCTGCCAGTGGTGAAATCGATATCATGGAGCATGTGGGTTACGATCCGGGCGTTGTCCATGGCACCGTTCACACCGAAGCATTTAACCATGGCATCGGCACCCAAAAGGGCAAGCAGATCCAGGTGGATAAGTTTGACCGTAAGTTTCATCGCTACGCCATTCGCTGGGCTGCCGATAAAATTGAATTCTTTGTAGACGATAAGCTTTTCAACACCTTTGCCCACACCGGCGGCGATTATAAGGAGTGGCCTTTTGATCATCCCTTTCACCTGCTGCTGAATGTAGCTGTTGGTGGCAACTGGGGTGGCAAAGAAGGAGTGGATAGTACTGCTTTCCCCCAGCGCATGGAAGTAGACTACGTACGGGTGTACGCATTAGACTGATTCGTAAATGAGCAAATTGGGTAGTAAGGCTGCGGTATCTTTAATAGTATTTACCTGATACCTCTTACCTGATACCCGATACCAAAAACTGAGGTTGAAGTGATCTGGGGGCTTTCGGTAGATGTTCACACACGTACCCCGGATTATTTTTATATAAGTGGTTTAGTATAGCTATTCAGCGCTACCCGGCAAAAGCAGGGTAGCGTTGTTTTTTTATTTATATTTGGTGCAAACGTTTTTTAACTATGGACGAGCAATCATCTAACAAGCACACCTATACATTCCCTACACATCAGCAAAAATACGAGCTACTAAAGAAAAAGAACGAGGAAGCGCTCCTGGGGGGTGGCCAGGACCGCATCAATGCCCAGCATAAAAAAGGAAAGTTAACAGCCCGTGAGCGCATACACCTGCTGCTCGACGAAGGTTCTTTTGAGGAGATCGGTAAATTTGTGATGCACCGCAGCCGCGATTTTGGCCTCGATCAGCAACATTTTCTAGGCGATGGTGTGGTAACCGGTTACGGTACTGTAAACGGACGCATCATTTATGTTTTCGCACAGGACTTTACCGTACTGGGCGGTTCCCTGGCAGAGGCACATGCCGAAAAAATTGTGCGTATTATGGAGCTGGCCATGAAAACCGGCGCCCCTATTATCGGGCTTAATGATTCAGGCGGTGCCCGCATCCAGGAGGGGGTAGTGTCCCTGGGAGGGTATGCCGATATCTTTTACCGCAACACCCTTGCCAGTGGCGTTATACCGCAAATATCTGCCATTATGGGTCCGTGTGCCGGAGGCGCTGTTTATAGCCCCGCCATTACAGATTTTATTATGATGGTGGAAGACACCAGCTATATGTTTGTGACCGGTCCCAACGTGGTAAAAACTGTTACACAGGAAGATGTAACTGCCGAAGAACTCGGAGGTGCCAGCACCCACAGCACCAAAAGTGGGGTAACGCATTTCAGCTGTGCTAATGAGGTAGAATGTATCAACTACATTAAGCGCCTGCTTAGCTACATTCCCCAGAATTGCGAAGAAGATGCACCCGCCCTGCCATACGATGCGCCCGTAGACGAAAGCCGCCCGGCCCTGGATACCCTTATTCCTGAAACCCCAAACCAGCCTTACGACATACGTGAGGTAATTGAGCAGCTAACAGACCCCGGCAGCTTTTTTGAAGTACATAAGAACTTTGCAGAAAATATAGTGGTGGGCTTTGCCCGTTTAGGAGGCCGCAGCATTGGTATTGTTGGCAACAATCCTGCCTTTCTGGCTGGCGTACTCGATAACAACGCCAGCATTAAAGCGGCCCGTTTTGTGCGCTTCTGCGACAGCTTTAACATACCCCTGCTGGTGCTGGAGGATGTACCAGGCTTTTTACCAGGCACAGACCAGGAGTGGAATGCCATCATCACCAATGGTGCCAAGCTGCTCTATGCCTTTTCAGAGGCCACTGTGCCCCGCATTACCGTTATTACCCGCAAGGCCTATGGTGGTGCCTACGATGTAATGAACTCCAAGCACATTGGTGCAGACATGAACTTTGCATGGCCTATGGCCGAGATTGCCGTAATGGGCGCTAAAGGCGCCACTGAAATCATCTTCCGCCGCGAGATACAGGAGGCCGACGATCCGGAAGCAAGGCTGCAGGAAAAGGTTGATGAGTACACCCATAAGTTTGCCAATCCCTACCGTGCTGCACACCGTGGCTATGTAGACGAGGTAATCCTTCCCTCCGAAACCCGTCGTAAGCTTATGAAAGCCTATAAAATGCTGGAAAACAAGGTGGCAGTGCTGCCTAAGAAAAAGCACGGCAACATACCTTTATAAAGAAATCAGCAAACATTGCAGCAGCAGAAGTTATTTGGCGCTATGCTGCTGCAATGCTTGCTGATTTATAGTCTGTTAAGGACCACCGGACTATTACAGATCTTTCACAATTGAATATAAAGGTTTAACCATTATTCCATGAACAGCCCGCTTACCAGACAGATTGCTATCATCGGTATACTTAGCATTTTGTCGCTGATTGTAGTATTCCATTTACTCGTTATGCTGGGGATTGTACCATTTGAGATTGTATGGGGCGGCAGGCTTAAAGATGCTTCACAAATGCTTCTGTTTGAAACAGTATCGGTGCTTATGAATTTATTGATGCTGATGGTGGTAGGCATACATGCCGGCATTATAAAAATAAAGCTTAACCGGCTGGTTATCAAAACAGCCCTTTGGGCAATGTTCCTGCTTTTTCTTTTGAATACGGCTGGTAACCTGTTCTCAAACAACGAGCTGGAAAAGATGCTGTTCACTCCCTTAACACTCCTCCTGTCATTATTTAGCCTACGCTTAGCCACTAGTAAAGAAGAGAAAGCGTCTATTTAGTGATTTCATAGTTCTGGCAGTTACACCACAATATCCTGACAGCAGGCAGGTTATCTGGTAGCTGCTACTATGTACGTAAAATTTATTCCTGATAATCTAAAGCGCCTGTTTACATGTTAAAGTTAAGATCATTAAAGATATTGCTTGCAGCATTGTTAGGTGCTACGGGCTGTGCGCAGGAAACACATCAGCAAGAAATGTTAGAAACTACACAAGCGCAAAAGGTGGTGGTGTACCAGGTATTTACCAGGTTGTTTGGCAATACCAATACCACTAATAAGCCCTGGGGCACCCCGGAAGAGAACGGGCTGGGTAGGTTTAACGACATTACCAACAAGGCCCTGCAGGAGATCCGGGATCTTGGCGTTACGCATATCTGGTACACCGGCGTTCCGCACCATGCCCTCATCAGCGACTATACCGCCTATGGCATCTCTAACGACGATCCCGACGTAGTAAAGGGAAGGGCAGGCTCGCCCTATGCCGTTAAAGATTACTACAACGTAAATCCCGATCTGGCCGAAGATCCTGCCAGACGGCTTGATGAATTTAAGGCACTTGTTGAGCGTACGCATCGCAACGGCATGAAGGTGCTCATCGATATTGTACCCAACCACATAGCCCGCCGTTACGAAGGGAAAAACAATCCCGAGGGCGTGGAAGATTTTGGTGCCAGCGACGATACCACCGTTACCTACGCCAGGGATAATAACTTCTACTACAATCCTGGCGAAAGTTTTAAGGTGCCGGAGCCGCTGGATGGCTACAAACCCCTGGGCGGAGAGCTGCACCCGCTTGCAGATGGCATATTTGAAGAAACCCCTGCCAAATGGACGGGCAATGGCTCACGCCTCTCGCAGCCCCATTTTCATGATTGGTACGAGACGGTTAAGATCAATTACGGTGTAAGGCCAGATGGCACCAGGGATTTTGATGAGCTACCTGCTAACTTCGAGCAGGAAGGCTATAAAGCACATTATAAATTCTGGCAAGATAAACAAGTGCCGGACTCCTGGAAGAAGTTTAGGGATATTGCCCTTTACTGGCTGGATATGGGCGTAGATGGTTTCCGTTTCGATATGGCAGAGATGGTGCCTGTAGAGTTCTGGAGCTATATGAATTCAGCCATCAAGATGAAGAATCCGGATGCATTTCTGCTGGCAGAGGTTTACAACCCCGGGCTGTACCGCTCTTACATACAGCTTGGTAAAATGGATTACCTATACGATAAGGTAGAACTCTACGATACGCTAAAGCATATCATGCAGGGCCATGGCAGCACAGATCACCTGGCGGCCATACAAAGGGGGCATGCAGATATTGAGCACCACATGCTCCATTTCCTGGAAAACCATGACGAGCAGCGCATTGCCAGCCCTGAATTTGCCGGAAGTGCAGAAAAGGGAAAGCCAGCCATGGTAGTTTCTGCCACCATCAGCACTTCTCCCACCCTTATATACTTTGGGCAGGAGGTAGGCGAGCCCGGTGCCGAAAGAGGAGGCTTTGGTTCGCCCACGCGCACCTCTATCTTTGATTATGTAGGCGTTCTCCACCATCAGCGCTGGGTAAATGATAAAAAGTACGATGGCGAACAGCTTAGGCCGGAAGAAAAGGAGCTGCGCGATTTTTACAAGCGCCTGCTCAATTTCACCATCAGCAGCAAAGCCCTTATGGGCAACTATCAGGATCTGCATGCCCACAACCGGAGCCATAGCGAATGGTACAATGACCGCCTGTTTTCATTTGCCCGCTGGGCCGATGACGAACGCCTGCTTATCGTATCTAATTTTAGTGGAAACGACAGCTACAGCTTCGACTTGAAAGTACCGGCTGAATTGATAAAGGCATGGCAGCTTAGTGATGGTGCCTACACCTTTAGCGATCAGCTATATGAAAAGCAATCGGCAAAGCTTGAGGTGGTAAATGCAGAAGGAAGCATGCGCGTATCACTGCAGCCCCTGGAATCAATGATTTATAAGCTGGAGTAAAGATGGTAGCCTCAGGCAGTGACCATTGTACAGCTACCATCACTGCTTTAGATAGTAGCAGTAGCCACACATAACAGTGGAGGGAGGAGTAAAAGCCTGGTTTTTTTCCCTTACAACCAACCCTTCCGATCCGCTAGTGGTCTTTTAACAAAAGGCTTTAATCTGTTGCTGTAAATACCTGATGCTATGAAAAACATACTGCTTGTTCTGTTCCTGTTTGCTGCTGTCACGGCTTGTGACCAGTACGAAGCCGTTAACCCAGAAAAGGCTGTTGCAGATGCCTGTGGCATAACAGATCCAACAGAGGAATTGGCATGGCTGCGGGAACAGATAGAAAGTGAGGCTGAACCTTCTGCGAACAACCCTTGTGCGTTGTGGGGAGTTACCCAGGGAACTTATGAGGGTCAGACTGTTTTTATTACCTCCATTGGCGGTGCGCTTTGTTGCCCCTGTGCCGGCAGCGCCGTCTATAATTGCCAGGGAGAATTGGTAATGAGTTGCGATCCTGAAGAGGAAGCAAAAATTACAAATAAGAAGGTGATCTGGGAGAAGAATATTAACGGAGAATAAAAGTAGCCTGAAGGCTTATTAAGCAGATTACACTGCAATAGAATAAATGAAGCCGTGCATTTCTACAATGCACGGCTTCTGTATAAATAGGGATTCTAATCTTTAGGTAAACAACATGCCATTGAGCTGAAGCAGCTTACTTTGTTGCCACGGTTCTTTCAATTTCACGCAGGTTTTCCAGCTTTTTATTGCGCAGAAAGCCTCCAATATCTTCAAAATGCTCCCTGATGCGCTTGTTGCCGAATTCAAATACTTTGGTAGCCAGGCCATCCAGAAAGTCCCTGTCGTGCGATACCAGGATAAGGGTACCATCAAAAGCTTTGAGGGCTTCTTTCAGGATGTCCTTTGTTTTGATGTCCAGGTGGTTGGTAGGCTCATCGAGAATTAAGAGGTTAACCGGCTGCAGCAGCAGTTTAATCATGGCCAGACGGGTCTTTTCGCCACCAGAGAGCACCTTAACCTTTTTCTCAATAGTATCGCCCCCAAACATAAAGGCACCCAGCAGGTCCTTTATTTTGGTGCGCATATCGCCAACGGCTATCTGGTCAATGGTCTGAAAAACAGTAAGCTCTCCATCCAGCAGCGATGCCTGGTTCTGGGCAAAGTACCCGATCATGCTGTTGTGCCCCAGCTGCAGCTTACCATCATAATCAATCTCGCCCATAATGGCTTTTACCAGCGTAGACTTGCCCTCGCCGTTTTTGCCCACAAAGGCTATCTTCTGGCCACGCTCAATGGTAAGGGAAGCATCGCGGAAAACGGTATGGTCGCCATATTTCTTTATTAAGCTTTCTACCACCACCGGGTAGGTGCCTGAGCGTGGTGCGGGCGGAAACTTAATATTCAGGTGCGAAGTATCAACCTCATCTACCTCTACAATTTCTATTTTCTCCAGCATCTTCACCCGCGATTGTACCTGCAGGGTTTTGGAGTAGGTGCCTTTAAAACGATCAATAAACTCCTGAATATCGGCAATCTGCTTTTGCTGGTCATCGAACTGCTTTTGCTGCTGCTCGCGGCGCTCTTTACGCAGCTCCAGGTAATGGCTGTAGTTTACTTTGTAGTCGTAAATACGGCCCATGGTAACCTCAATCGTACGGTTGGTAATATTGTCTACAAAGGTTTTATCGTGCGAGATCACGATCACAGCCTTGGCATTATTCACCAGAAAATCCTCCAGCCACTGGATCGATTCAATATCCATGTGGTTGGTAGGCTCATCCAGCAGGATCAGGTCGGGCTTTTGCAGCAGTATTTTTGCAAGCTCTATGCGCATGCGCCAGCCACCGCTAAACTCACTGGTGGGCCTGCTGAAGTCGGGCCTAAGAAAACCCAGGCCCAGCAGTGTTTTTTCTACCTCTGCATCAAAGTTTATCTCTTCAACAGAATAGTATTTTTCGCTGAGCTCTGTAACCTGCTCAATGATCTTGTAATATTCGTCAGACTCGTAATCGGTACGCGTTTCAAGCTCTTTGTTAAGCGCCTCCATCCTGTTTTTCATGTCCAGGATCTTCGAAAAAGCCTTGGAAGCTTCTTCAAACACGCTGCACTTGTCTTCGGTAAGCAGGTGCTGAGGCAAATAGGCGATCACTGCATCTTTAGGGGCAGATATTTTTCCGCGGGTGGGCTTGTTCACCCCTGCAATAACTTTTAACAGTGTAGACTTGCCAGCGCCATTTTTACCCATGAGGGCTATTCTGTCGTTTTCATTGATGTTAAAGGTAACATTGCTGAACAAGGCCGAACCGTTAAACTCAACACTTACTGCGTCAACTGAAATCATGTTTATTAAAATAAGCCTGCAAAGATAATTTAATTTTTCTGAGAGCTTGTCTAAACTTTGTTATCAGAGTTTTTTATAGTGCAATTTTTTGTCAGTCGAAGCTCATTTTGAGAAGCATACCCATAGGTAGGTGCCGCGCCACGGTGGCCGAAAAATAGCTGAAGAATGACGAAAAAAGGCGCATAAAAAAACTGAAGGATAAAATTTAGACAAGCTCTGAGTCCACAGGTTTTTCAGATACTCCTGCGACCCTTCCTGCTGAAACACTAACTGTTAGGGAATAATTTCTTAGATTGATCTAGAATGGAGAGAGGGGAGACTGATCGGGAAAGAGTGGATTAATAATAGCGAAGTTGCTTCTGGTGCAGGTTCTGATTCCTGTATCCATCACAGAGGTACGCAATTTAAAAATCGGGATGTATAGGATATATTTCTTTCTTGTAAGCCTGGGCCTCGCAGGCATTTGCTTACCTTCCCTGCTGCTGGCGCAGGTATCAGGCAGTGCATTGCCGGCAGCACTGGTGCAAAAGCCCTGGAGTGCCAAATGGATTTTTCTGCCGGGAGAAGATTCCCACGCCTATGGCGTTTATCATTTTCGTAAATCTGTTACACTGCCCGGCCAACCGGCTTCTTTTATTATACATGTATCTGCCGATAACCGCTATAAACTCTATGTGAACGGTACCCTGGTATGCTGGGGTCCGGCCCGTAGCGATGTGTATCACTGGAATTTCGAAACCATTGACCTCGCGCCTTATTTGAAGGAGGGCAATAATGTGCTGGCGGCACAGGTTTGGAACTGGGGTGAGTACAAGCCCATGAGCCAGCAAAGCAGGCAAACAGCTTTTATATTGCAGGGTAATGGTGCGGCTGAAGAAGTTGTTAATACAGGTGCCTCCTGGAGGAGCTGGAAAAATTCTGCCTATGCGCCCCTACGCACCAATTTACACACCTATTTTGTAATCGATCCGGGAGAGCAGGTTGACCTAAACCGCTATCCCTGGCAATGGGAGCAGGCTGGTTTTGACGACAGCAGCTGGGAAAATGCCATTGAAATTTCTCCCGGCCTGGCCTACGGGCTGTTTGAGCCCTGGTATGAGGGCTGGATGCTGCGACAGCGCCAGATCCCGCTCATGGCAATGGAAACGCAGCGAATTCCTGCATTAAGAGATGCCCAGGGCATAGTGGCTCCAGCTGAGTTTCCCCGCAAAAGCAGGACCATTAAAATTCCTGCCAATACCAAAGCCACCCTGCTGCTGGACCAGACTTATCTGACCACTGCTTACCCTGTACTAAAAGTAAGCGGTGGAAAAGGCGCTGTGGTAGGGCTGAAGTATGCAGAATCTATGTTTGTAGATGAGGGAAGGCACGCAGCAGAAACAAAGCAGAAAGGCAACCGCAACAATGTAGCAGGGAAGGTTTTTATTGGTTACCAGGACCAATGGACGCTGGATGGAGGCAAACAAAGAACCATTACACCACTTTTTTGGCGCACCTGGCGCTATTTACAGTTGCAGATAGAAACAGGCGCCGAACCCCTTGAGCTGGAAGATATATATGGCATCTACACTGGCTACCCCTTTGAGCGGAAGGCGGGCTTTGATGCAGGCGTGCCGGAACTAAACACTATTTTAGATGTAGGCTGGCGCTCTGCCCGGCTCTGCGCACACGAGACCTACATGGATACACCTTACTATGAGCAGCTGCAATATGTAGGAGATACGCGCATTCAGGCGTTGGTTTCGCTCTACAACAGCGGCGACGACCGCCTGATGCGCAACGCCATAGAACAGCTTAGTTTCTCCCAATCTCTGGGCGGGCTTACCATGAGCCGCTATCCTACCAGAGAGGCGCAGTATATACCGCCATTTTCGCTCTGGTGGATCGCCATGCTGCACGACCACTGGAAATACCGTGGCGACACCAGCTTTGTAAAAGCCATGCTGCCGGTGAGCCGGTCGGTGCTTGATTTTTACCATAGCTATCAGCAGCCTAACGGTTCACTAAAGCGCATGCCTTACTGGAACTTTACCGACTGGGCCACCGGCCCGGGTTGGAAGGCCGGCGTTGCTCCTATCACTGCAGAAGGCGCCTCTGCTCCGCTAGACCTGCAGCTGCTTCTTGCTTACAGGGCGGCAGCCTTGCTGGAAAGAGCCGCAGGATTACCGGCACTGGCAGATGAATATAGAAGGAGGAGTGAGGAGCTTAGCCGCACAATTGCAGCCCTTTATTGGGATGAGGAAAAAGAACTGTTTGCAGACACGCCTGAAAAGCAATATTTCTCACAGCACACCAATGCCCTTGCCGTGCTGGCAGGCGTGGTAGAGGGAGCAGCAGCAACCAGCCTTATGGAAAAGACCCTGGCGCAGCAGGACCTGGTGCAGGCCACCATCTATTTTAAGTTTTACTTGCATGCTGCCGCCATCAAAGCAGGTTTAGGCGATGGATACATAGGCTGGCTCGACGAATGGAGGGCGCAGCTGAAGCGGGGCTTAACTACCTGGGCAGAGCAGCCCGAACCAACCCGCTCCGATTGTCATGCCTGGGGAGCCAGTCCTAACATTGAATTTTTCAGAACAGTGTTGGGTATTGACAGCGATGCACCAGGCTTTGCAAAGGTGCTGATTGAGCCCCGGCTGGGCGATCTCAAAAGAGTAGCGGGAGCTGTTCCTCATCCAAAAGGAGAGATCAGCGTACGTTACCAGATAAACGATAAGGGAAAGCTGCAGGCAGAGGTAAGTTTGCCTGAAGGCGTAGAAGGCCGCTTTGTTTGGAAGGAGCAGGAAAAGCCATTAAAAAGCGGAACCCAGCTGATAAAGTTGTGAGGCAGGCTTTCAACAGGCTGATGCGTCAGGAATCGCAATCCTGCCATAACAAAATTACTGTTTCAATACAAAATACATATTCAGCACGCATGAACCCTGTTATCAGTATTCTGATCTTTGCTTTACAACTCACTTTTTGCTGGTCATGTAGCCCTGAGAGTATGCAAAGCGGATCTGCAACAACAGTAGCAGCAGACAGTAATTTTATCTCTTACAGCCTGAAAGCAACACTGCAGCATAATCGCAAGGCCTATACCCAGGGCCTGGTGTACTGGGGCGACAAACTATATGAGAGTACAGGCGCCAATCAATCCTGGATCGCGGAGGTAGACCTGCAAAGCGGTACCCATAAAAAGAAGGTAGTGCTGAAGAAAAAGTACTTCGGCGAAGGCATTACAGTTTTGAACAACAAGGTTTACCAGCTCACCTGGAAGCACAACAAGGGCTTTATTTATCGTGCCGGTTCCTTTGAAGCGCTGGGCACGTTCAGCTATGGTTTTGATGGCTGGGGCATTACCACAGACGGGCAGCACCTGATCATAAGCGATGGCACCCACAGGCTCCACTACCTGGATACCCTTACTTTTGCTGTTGTGAAAAGCCTGGAAGTAGAACAAAACGGAGCTGCTGCCAAACAGCTGAATGAGCTGGAATACATCGATGGCTATATTTATGCCAATCAATGGGAAACTAACTATATCCTGAAGATTGATCCCGCAAACGGAACGGTTGTAGGGAAATTGGATTTGTCGCCCATTGCCGACAAGATCAAAAGAGATTATCCCAAAGCTAATGTGCTGAATGGTATCGCCTATAATCCTAAAACGGAAGATATACTTATAACCGGCAAGCGATGGCCCAGGGCATACATCATAAAGCTCGATTAATCCTGTGTGCCGGGGGTCTAGAACAGCTGCTTGTCCCTAATAAACATCATGAGCTACAGCAAATTAGATAGTCCTGAAAGCATTCCGCTGGTTTTTACAGAAGCCTGGAATAGGAGAGATGCACCTAAATTAGCCTCTCTGTTCGATGAGGATGCAGAGTTTATCAATGTTACAGGCTTGTGGTGGCATAACCGGCAGGCTATTGAAAAAGCACATGCCTACGGGCTGGAGAAGATCTTTAACAACTCCACCCTTAGCCTGCTGCGTACCAAAGTAAAATACCTGGCAGAGAACATAGCTGTGGTGCAGGCAAAGATGAAGCTAAAGGGACAGACGCCCGTTGGAGATGTAGAGCAGCCGGGGCTGCGCAGCAACATCTTCACCTTTGTGGTGCATAAAACTGATGATTGCTGGAGCTGCGCCTCTGCCCAGAATACCGACATCATTCCCAATATGGAAACCTATGTAAGAGACGAAAAGGGTAACCTGACACCTGTTGATTACAGGAAAAATAAAGAAGGTTGATTTGTGTTGTTTGCAATGCCTGCGGGCTTGAAACAGGCATTGCAGGCACTCATTATAACAAAACAACAGCGGTATTTCACTAACTGAACAGCTGGTTCGCTATGTAGGCGGAGGCATAAGCCAGTCCTGTCATGTACACAAGCTGCAGCAGGGGCGCCCACCAGAAAGGCGATTGTTTTAACACAGTGCCAGCCATATGGAAGTACTGCATGGCAAAAGCATAAAATACCAGCAACGAAAGCAGCATTGGTGGCACCAGCGGACTGCCCTGAGGCTGGTTTTGCTGGCGGATGCGGGTCAGCAGGCTCATTTCTGTTCCGGAATCCTGGCTTGATAGGGTTGCCAGGCTACCTACAAACGCCTCGCGGGCGGCAAAAGAACTAAGCACGGCCAAGCCTACCTGCCAGTCGAAACCAAGGGGTTCTACAGTTGGCGCTATAATTCGGCCTAACTTGCCGGCGAGGCTCTGTGCTGGTATTATTTCTGCATTTAGTGCCAGGTCAGCTGGCAGCACCTGCGATTGTATCAGGTTCGCGGGAAGAGCAGCCTCGCTGCCTGCCTGAATAACTCCGGCAGAGGTTTGATCTGCACTGGTATTTGGGGCGTGTACATGAAGCAGCAGCCAGATAAAAACAGAAACAGGTAGTACAACCCGTACTGTTCTTAGGCCAATTTCAGAGAGATTTACCCGTACCACATGCCAGATATCGCGCCAGTAAGGACGGGTAAAGTAGGGGAGCTCCATCACAAATGTATCATCGGCCTTTACCTTCAGCATGAGCTTGAGCGCCCACGATGATAAAATGGCTGCAAAGAAGCTAAAGCCATACATAGCCAGCAGCACCAGTCCCTGCACACTCAAAAAGCCCAGTACATGCGTGGCAGGCACAAACAGGCCAATCAGAATAATGTATACAGGCAGGCGTGGAGAGCAGTTAACGAGTGGCGCTACAAAGATCTGCTTGGCACGCTCGCGCCAGCAGCTGCAGTCTTTATTGGCCAGCAGGGCTGGTATGCTGCAGGCTGCCGTAGACAGCAGCGGAATGGCGCTGCGGCCATTGAGGCCAAAGCGACGCATAAGCTTATCCATCAGCAGCATTACGCGCGACATATAGCCGCTCTCCTCGAGCAGGGCCATCAGGGTAAAGAATACCAGCAGGTGCGGCAGAAACAGCAGCACGCCGCCTATAGCAGGTAACAGGCTGGTGGTAAGCAGGCTGCCAAACCAGTTGTTGGGCAATAAGCTGTCGATGCCCCCGGCAAGTAATCCCCAGGCGGAATCCAGCAGGGGAAGCGGGGCATTGCCCAGCCAGAACACCATCTGGAACATCAAAAACAGGAGGCCCAGAAAGCTTAGGTGCCCCCACAGCGGGTGTGTAAGTACGGCATCGCACTTATTCAGCAGCTGTGTGGCTTTGTTGGTGCGCGTTTGCTTTGTAGCCCTGGCAAGGATGTTGTGAATCTGCTGATACCTGCCAATGGTTTCGCGCGCCTGCAGTTCTTCTGAATGAAAGCGGTGTTTACGACAAATCTTATGCAGCCCTTCCTGTTCCTGTTCTTTCAGGTGGGCACTATGGCTGCCCTGTTGCAGCAGCTGCCAGGCACTGTAATTATTGGATATGGAGAACTGCGCCTTTACCTCATCAATAGCTTTTGGCGCCAGGGAGTATACATCATAGAAGGTATCTGCTTCTTTACGAATCGGGTTCGTCATGATGTACTTAAGCTTATCCAGCCCATCGCCACTGCGTGCATTGATGGTAACTACCTGAACCCCCAGCAGCTCCTGCAGGCGGTTGGCGCGCACACTAATGCCTGCCTGCCGCGCTACATCCAGCATATTAAGCGCCAGTACCACCGGCACACCCAGGTCTTTCACCTGGGAGAAAAGCAGGAGGTTACGCTTTAGGTTGGAGGCATCGGCAATAAAGATGAGCAGGTCCGGGAAAAACGGGCTCTGCGGGTTATTAAGTACTTCCAGTGCCGTTTTTTCTTCTGCACAGCGGGCATAGAGGCTATAGGTGCCCGGCAGATCTATGATCTGGGCAGTAATATATTCATCGAGCCGGCACTGGCCGATACGCTTATCGATGGTTACACCCGGAAAGTTTCCTACCTTTTGATTAAGACCCGTAAGTTGATTGAAAAGGCTGGATTTCCCGGAGTTGGGGTTGCCAATTAAGGCTATTTTCGGATTGGACTTTATCGGCATATGGGACCTACTCTACCAGGGCAAGGCTTTGTGCCTCGTCCATGCGCAGTGATAAATCGTGGCCTCCCACGGTTATGCACAGCGGATCGCCTGTTAATTTCAGGCTAACTTCAGTACCGGGCAAACAGCCCATTTCAAGCAGCTTCAGGTAGAGGCTGTTAGGACGCATATTGGCAATGATGCCTTTTTCGCCCTGCTTCAGGTCTGCTACGTTTCGCTGTTTCAGGTTTATTTTCATGCTCTTTTAAAAAGCGTTGCAAAGTTCTACCAACTGCGGCAATATTCCAACTCGCTGGTAATAAATCTGCAACAGCACTAATTAATGCGGAGTTCTGGAAATACATGTCAAAACACGAATAATCTTACATTCGTATACCCTGAAAAGACAAACCAGATACAAAATGGAAGCATCAGAAAACAAGACAAAATCTTCTACTGAAGAAAATATAAAGAAAGAGGATAAGCAGAAGCTAAGGCCGGAAGAGGTAAAACAGGGAAAGACATTACAAAAAGAAGAAGAGGGCGAAAACCCTTTCGGTGGCATGAGTAGCAGGGACTTTAAGAAAAACCTTGGCTGCGGGGGGTAATAGTGAGTGAGTGAGTGGCTGCGGTGAGTAACCGCCTAGAGTGCGTTTTCAACGCAATGAGAGTTTAAAACGCCCGTAGCCATGAATGGCTGCAGGGGTATTAATTGAGTCTCCTCCCGCCCGCCTCCTGGCGGGTGTGAGCTTTCACCAGGCCTCCAGGCCTGAAGTTATCAGGCTTTCTACAGCTATGCTGCTGGCCAGGAGGCCAGCGGGAAATGGCTCACCCGCCAGGAGGCGGGTGAGGGAGCATATAGCTACCGCCTTACTATCAATGCACCATATTCCTTATACAATATAGAATGCGCTAAACCTTGCACAGCTGCAGATTGCATGCGTTCTGCCTAAAACCTTACATTAGCTGGAGAAGAAGACGCGCTTTACGCGCTCGCTTACGTTGGTTAATATTTCGTAGGGAATGGTGCCTATTTCTGAGGCCAGCTGCGTAATAGGTCTTTCGGGTCCAAAAACAATGGCTTCATCACCCTCCTGAACATCAATGCCTGTGGCATCTACCATGGTCATATCCATACACACCCGGCCCACCACCGGGGCTAGTTTGCCGTTGATGAGTACTTTGCCAACACCATTGCTAAAGCGGCGGTCAAAGCCATCGGCATAACCTATGGCAATGGTCGCCAGTTGTATATCCTGGTGGGCAATGCCGCTGCGGCTATAGCCAACTGTTTCGCCTTTTGGTATTTGCTTTACCTGCGATACTGTTGTTTTTAAGGTGCTGATGGGCTGCAGCGAGCGCTGCTCCATACCATTTACTTCTGCACCATAGAGGCCAATGCCCAGCCGAACCATATCGAACTGGTACTCCGGAAAGCGCAGGATGCCGGCAGAGTTCAGCAGGTGGCAAAGGGGCTTATAGCCAAGAACTGCCACCACCTGCTCGTAGTACTGCAGCAGGCGCTGTGCCTGCAGTTGCGAAAAATCATTAAACTCTGCACTATCGGCTCCGGCCAGGTGGCTGAACACACTGCTGATCTGCAGCCTTTGCGTGCCTTGCAGCAGTTCCAGCACTTCGGCTAAATCGGCCTGGTTAAAGCCAAGGCGGTGCATGCCGGTATCGAGCTTCAGGTGGGCGCGGGCCTGTTTTCTATGTGTTTTCAGGTATTCTATAAACTCCCGTAGCTGCGAAAGGCTGTACATCTCGGGCTCCAGCTCGTACTCCAGCAGCTTTGCGAAAGTTTCAGGAGCGGCATTCATGATCATGATGGGCAGGGCCACACCGGCCTGGCGTAGCGTGATGCCTTCATCGGGATAGGCCACTGCCAGATAATCTACTTTCTGAAACTCCAGCAGGTTGGCTACCTCGTGGCTGCCGCTGCCATAGGCAAAGGCTTTTACCATTACCATGGTTTTGGTACCCGTTTTTAGCCGGCTCCGGTAAAAGTTAAGGTTGTGGGCAAGGGCATCCAGGTCAATCTCCAGCACTGTACCATGTGTTTTGTGCTGCAGGCGGCTTACAAGGCGCTCAAACCCAAAAGTACGGGCGCCTTTAAGCAATACCAGCTCCCTGCCAATCTGGCGCTCTGGCTGCTGCTGCATATAATCTTCGGTACTATTATAGTATGCTGCCTGGGGTATGGAGACGAACAGGGAGGCAGCTTCGCCCAGTTCTTGACCAATGCCCACCAGCCTGTCGATATTATTTACCTGCAGCAGCTCTGCTACTTTGCTGTAGAGCTGCTTTGGTGGCAGGCCTGTCTGCAGCAGGTCGGAGAGAATTACAGTTTTTTTACGATGATGTTTATGCTGCTGCATAAACTCCAGCGCTACCTGGAGGCCTGCCAGGTCGTTGTTGTAGGCATCGTTGATAATATAGCTGCCGTTGACCCCCTGTTTTAGCTCCAGGCGCATGGCAGGCAGGGCCAGGTGGTTTAGCAGCTGCTGTAGTTGGTTATGTGCATATCCCTGGCTGTGCAGAAAGAACAGGCAATGCAGGCAGTTTTCAACAGAGGCGCTGTCGCGGAAGGGTATCTTATAGCTTAGCTGCTGATCCTGGGGTAAATGGAGTTGCAGCAGGGTGTCTTTGGAGCGGTGCACCACCTCGGCCCGCCAGGGGCCTTCCGTTTGCTGCTGACTCCAGCCAACAAGGTTTTTGTGGGCATACTGCTCCTGCATGCATTTATGGATCTGCTCATGATCCCTGCAGTACACTATACTTTCAGATTCTGAAAATAGCTGTGCCTTTTCCCACACCTTCTCTTCCCGTGTGCTGAAGCCACGATCATGGGCAGGCCCAATATTGGTAAAGATGCCGATGGTGGGTTTTAGCACCCCCTGCAGGTGCTGCATTTCGCCACGCTGCGAAATACCGGCTTCAAATACGCCAATGCTATGGTGTTCGTTGATTTGCCAGACAGACAGCGGCACCCCTGTTTGCGAGTTGTAGCTCTTAGGGCTGCGCACTACCTGCTCGCGGGAGGGTAGCAGGTTACTTAGCCACTCCTTAACAATTGTTTTTCCGTTTGAGCCGGTAATACCAACCACAGGCAGGTTAAACTGGCTGCGGTGCCAGGCAGCCAGCTGCTGCAGTGCCCTTAGCGAGCTGGGTACCCGCAGTATGTTTGCCTCCGGTAGCGCTACATCAGTATACTCCTCCACCACAAAGCACCTGATGCCTCCTTTATAGGCATCGCGCAGGTACTGGTGACCATCGTGCTGCTGGCCGCGCAGGGCAAAAAATACGGCACCCGGGCTCACCACCAGTTTGCGGCTATCAAAAAGCAGGTAGCTGATGGCTACATCCTGCGGGAGCTGCAGTAGCTGACCATTGCAAATAGAGAGTAGCTGAGAAAATAAAAGCATAAGGGTGTTTAATGGAGTTTGCTGCCCTTGGGTACTTCCGCACCTGCTGCAGCGGCATCGGGGGCTGCCAGTATAATATGGCCTGCCGTATCTGAAAAGCCTGTTACGAGCACCTCCGATCGGAAGCCTGCAATTTTTATGGGATGCAAATTAACAACGCAAAGCACCTGTTTTCCAACAAGTTTGTCGGGAGAATAATGGTGCGTGATCTGGGCGCTTGACTGGCGAATGCCTGTTTCCGGACCCAGATCGATCCATAACTTAATGGCAGGCTTGCGTGCCTCGGGGAAAGACTCGGCTTTTAAAACGGTTCCAATGCGTAAATCCACCTTCTGAAAATCTTCTAAAGAAATTTTTTCAATCATGTGCAACCAAGTATGGGGTTAATGCATCTAATGTATAAAGGGCTAAAAATAAGGTATGTTAACAATAATTAACATAATCCACAAGCTCACCTATTGAACTGAATTCTTTTTTTTATAACTTTACCTAAAATTTCACAACAATGAAAGCTGCATCTCTTCTCCGGTATATTTGGGTTGGCTGTTTTATATGCTGCCTGTTCCTGGTTGCTACGGGAGTGGCATATGCAGGTGCTTGTAATAATGGCATTAACGGTAAAGCAACTACAGTTGCTAAAGCCGAGGTAGAAGTGCAACAGGTAGAGCCGCCTGTGAAGAAAAAAGCAGATGCCTCTGTTGTTTCCAAAGATGTGATGGTTGATAAGCAGGAGAATAAACATCCTGAAGTGAAAAAAGAAACTGCCACTGCAGGCAATTACTTCTCTTTCAGCTTTCTTTACTACCTGTTCTACAAAACTAACTTTGCAGAAACCACCAATAGTGCACTCCGCAGCTCATTAAAAACACTGGTGAGCAATTTGCTGGACTAATTTCTAAAGATTTTATTTGGTTGATAAAATAGAAAGGCTGCCCCGGGGCAGCCTTTCTTATTTATAGTGCTGTATTAGTGTTCTGGGTAAAACGCTCCAGGTCTTTCAGCTTGATCTTATCTTCGTAAAAGGCTTTGTTGAAGATTACGCCCCACACGCCTATTTCCTGCAGTCTTTCAATATCATCAATAGAGCTGATACCGCCGCTGGCTAAAATGCATATGCCAGGGTAGCGGTCCAGCAGCTGTTTGTACAGCTCCAGGGAAGGGCCGCTCATTTCGCCATCGCGCGATACATCGGTAGTTTTTACATACTTAAGCCCGCGCTCATAAAAGTAGCCAATGTGATCGGCAACATCTATGTCAGTATTCTTCTGCCAGCCCCTGATCAGGATCTTTCCCTGCAGGGCATCGGCGCCCAGCGTTATCTTCTCACGTCCGTAAGATACAAGCCAGGAGGTAAACAGCTCTTTGCGGCTCACGGCTACACTGGCAGCGGTAATATAGCTGGCGCCATACTCATAGGCTTTGCTGATATCACCATCAGTTGTAATGCCGCCAGAAAAATCTATCTGAATGTTGGTATAGCCCGCAATGGTTTCAAGCACGCCGTAATTTACAGGATGTCCTTTTTGCGCACCCTCCAGATCTACCATGTGGATCTGGTCAATGCCATGTGCCTCAAACTTTTGTGCTACCTCAAGCGGGTTTACATCATACTTGGTAACCTTGTTGAAATTGGCTTTATCAACATGAACGCACTGACCCTTGATCACCGCAATAGATGGTACGATCTTTATCATAATAAAATAGAATCTGAAAAATAGAACAAGGCCGCCAGATAAGCGGCTTTTGCAAATACTGCCTGCTTAAATGCAAAATAATGCGTAAATCTCAGTTTTCCGCCTTTTTGCTTCCGCAGGCACTCACAAATTACACAAAATCATCTAACTCCACAAGCTTAAATCCCTCTCCGCGTACACTAAGGATCTGCAGGCGGGGGTCCTGGCGGAGTAGCTTGCGTAACTTGGTGATATACACATCCATGCTGCGGGCATTGAAGTAGCTGTCGTTGTGCCAGATAGCATTAAGGGCATCAGTACGATCCAGGGTCTGACCTTTACGCTCGGCCAGCATTTTTAAAAGTGACGCTTCCTTGGCAGTAAGCGAAGTGCTCTCTCCTTCTATTTTTAATTCCTGCTGCTGTGGCATAAATACATAACGGCCTATTTGCAGCGGACCTTCTGCAGCTGCGGTTGCCCCGGCAGCACCTCTGCTGCTGCGCCGCAGAATGGCCTGTATGCGCAGCAGCAACTCCTCCAGGCTAAAGGGCTTCGTGATGTAATCATCGGCGCCCAGCCGAAAGCCATTGAGGGTATCTTCTTTAAGACTTTTGGCTGTGAGAAAAATAACAGGAACCTGCTGGTCGCGTGTTCTTATTTTTTCTGCCAGGGTAAAACCATCCATCTGCGGCAGCATTACATCCAGCAGGCAGAGGTCGAAACGCTCCTGCTCAAAAGCATGAAGGCCCAGCAAGCCATTGATGGCAAGTTTGGTGCTGTAGCCTTTTACCTGCAGATACTCCTGCAGAATTTGCCCCAGGTTAGGATCGTCTTCTACTACCAGAATGTTAGCTTTTTGCATGCAGGGGTGGATTTAAGGGTAAGGTTACGGTAAAACGGCTGCCAGCACCGGGCTTGCTCTGCAGCTTTATGTTGCCGCCGTGGGCTTCGGTGCTGTAGCGTACAAAGGCAAGCCCCAGGCCAAAGCCTTTTACATTATGCACATTGCCGGTGGGCACCCGGTAAAACTTGTCAAATATTTTATCCTGATTTTCGCGGCTGATGCCGATGCCTTTATCTGCCACGGTTATGGCAATGGCATCTCTGTCGTTCAGCTGGGCATTAGCCGTATACACTTCTATTTGTGGGGCGCCTTCAGAGTACTTAATCGCATTTTCCAGCAGGTTGTTTAAAATACCGGTGAGGTGCAGACGGTCGGCCTGTATGGTTTGGTCTGTGGCATTAAGCTGCAGCATAATGTTGCTCTCTGCAGGCAGCTGCAGCCGGTAAATGTCGGCGATGCCCTCAATGAGCGGGTGTACCTCTACCTCCTCCAGCTTCAGCACGGGTTTTTGTTTTTCCAGGCGGGCAATTTGCAGTACCTTCTCTACCTGTTGCCCCAGGCGGCGGTTTTCCTGGCGTATAATGCCCAGGTAGCGGTCCTGTATGTTGGGCTGCCGGCTTAGGTCGGGGTCGTTAAGTGCCTCGCAGGCCATGCTGATGGTGGCAATAGGAGTCTTTAGCTCATGCGTCATGTTGTTGATAAAGTCGTTCTTTATCTCGCTTAATTTCTTCTGACGAAGAATGGTTTGCACGGCATAAGCAAAACAGCCAATTACAATCAGCATCAGCAGGGCCGAGGAGGCGAGGGTACTGCTCATGCGGCTAAGCAGGTAGCCGGTCTGGTTGGGCAGGTAAACACTCAGGTAACTATCTGCCCTGAAAATATCATTCGGGAAAAGCGCAGCCTGGTACAGGTTGGCTGTATCGGGTAGTGTGCGGTTGCTGTGGTATACCAGCTGACGCCGAGGGCCCTGCATTACGGCCCAGTGATAATCGGCATCTATGCCCCTGTTGTTTAACGCCTGCTGCAGCAGGGTGTCTATCTGTACGGAGTCAATGCGCTTTTTGAGTGATAGCTCTTCGGCCATAAACTGCCTGAGGTAGAGCTGATCTACCTGCTGGCGGTGGTGCAGGCGGTCTTCCAGGGCTTTAACTACTACATCCTGGTAAGCCTTGCCTTCCTGTAGCTTCATGTCCTTTTTACTGGCATCTGAGATCTCTACCACCAGCTGGCCATCTTCAAAGCGCACTTTTTTGTTGAGGGAATCCAGCGGGATGAGGGGAATCTCAGGCATTGGGGGCAGGGGTGCCATTGGGTAGCCCTGCTGAGCATCTGATTTGTTTTTATAGAAGGTAACATGGTTGCGCTGATAGCTAAAATTTACTACCTCTTGCTTTTCCAGTCTCCTGGTTACCTCCAGCAGCGCTTCCTGCACATTGCGGGCCAGCTCATCTTCTTTCAGGCGCACGGCAGTTTGTATCCAGTACAGCTGAAATAAGATAAGGCCAAGCACCGTCAGGCCCATCAGAATGCTTAATATGTATATTTTGGTTCTGGTCATCTTTGCACTAAAATACGCTCAAAAGGCCTTAATATTCCTCTTTTAACATACTTTAACTTTAATTAAGAATACGTTAACACCGGCGCATTGTGTGATACTGTACATTTGATAAAGCATCAAATTAAACTTTTACCCATGAAAAAGGCGGCTCTATTTTTACTATTATGCCTTGCTACAAGCTGGTTTGCACAGGAAGCACAGGCGCAGGAGGTGCAGGCGCACAAGGATTCTCAAAAACACAGAATCAGGATTATTACCAAAGACGGTGACGGCAATGTGGTTGAATATAGATACAACAGCCGGGAAGAAATGCAGCGCGATGAACGCCTGAAAGGTTTGAACCTCCCAGTACCCATGGAGGGCAATATTACTTTTGAAATAGCCCGGGATACCTCCTACCGGCTCCTGGAAAATGCTATCAATCTAAGACAACAGAACGATTCTGTGAAATTCAGGCGGCTCAGTTTACATGCTGATAGCATCATGATAAAGGCTGGAGATTTAGCCAGGTATGTGATTGTAACGGAGATGGAGAACCTTCCCTTAGAAGACGTGCTTAGGCAGCGGGATAGCGCAATGCTGGAAGGGATGCCTAAAGAGTTAAGGGTTTTAAAATTCAGGGGAATGCCCACTATGGAAGAAATGCCCCTGGATATACTGAAAATGCTGAAGGAGCGGGGGCTGGATCAAAAAGAAGGCGATCTGGTGATTTGTCTCAGCCATCATGATTCTGTACATCATGCGCCAGTGCCGCCAGTACCACCTTTACCTGCCGAAGCGGCAGGATTCGTAGTTCCGCCAGTACCACCTATCCCTGCAGAAGCGGCAGAGGTTACGATACCGCCAGTACCGGCAGTGCCACCTGTTCCGGCTCCTAAGGCTGTACAGGAGCTTTCTGCAAAAACGGCTGAGGCGCCCTCGTGGCTGGAGGAATTAACTGTTTACCCAACGCCATCTGCCGATGGCCAGGTAAATGTTCGTTTTAAGACTAAAAGCAGGGGAGATGCTTTGCTGCGGTTAATTGACCTGAACGGAAAGTTAGTGTATCAAGAAAAGATACCCAATGCCCAAAATATTATTGAAAGAACCATACAGGCTCCGAGCGGAGTAAGAGGTATGATAGTGCTGCAGATTCAGCAGGGGAGCAAGACCTACAGCCGCCGTATAATTCTTGAGTAGCATTTTTTTATCTCCCTATATACCTGAAAACCACCTGGTACACCCAGGCGGGTTTTTAGCGCCTTAAGCGTGGCCCAAAGCGAACCACAACCCACACCACCAGCAGGAGTATAAATACCCAGGCCGGAATCTGGCCCGGGAGCACAGTTTCATTCAGGATCAGCAGTAAAACTGTAATCAGTAAAATAATAATAGCGTTTAGGTGTGGTCCCATCTGGTGTGTAGTTTCAGCCTTAAAAATATAAAGTTAAGGGATTGAAAAAAATAAATATTAGCCCGCTAAAGCTGTAGCCGACTGGCTTAGGTGAACTCGTTGGTTTTTTTCATAATTCTGTTGATCACCCGGTTGAGCTCATGGGTGGTGGTAATGAGGTAGCCAAGCCACTGCTTGTTCTCCGTGTTCAGCTCATCCTCTTTAATAAGCTGGGTAATGCCCATGATTGTTGCTACGGGCTTGCGTACTTCGCTGGCGTACAGACTGGCTATTTCTTCGAGCTTTTCGTACTGCTGCTGTTCTTTATCTATGTTAGTGGCATTAAGGGCTACGCCAATAAGATTTCCCTCTGCATCATTCACCCTGAAAAAACGCAGCTTGTACCATAGCTCAACGCCGGGGGCAAAATTAAGCTTTTGAATCAGCTCCGAGCGCTCGTTTGTTAACACCTCTGTGATGTGGGTGCGAAAAATTTCTTCGGTGCCTGGTGGAGCATAATGCCAGAAGGAGTCTCCTTCAGCTATTTCCCTGTTAAAGAAAGTGCTGGCAAATTCCTGCGCAACCCTGTTAAAGGAGATAACCTTGAAGTCCTGGCTTATCAGAATGTTAAGATCGGAGGTGCTGTTTAAGATGGCAATCAGCTTGTTGTTGGCTTCCTGTATATTTTCCTCAACCTGCTTTCTTTCAGTTACATCTTTTATTAATACTGTAAGCCCTTCTTCTGATGGGTAAATGGTGCGTTCAAACCACACATTTATTTCCGGCCAGTACTCTTCAAAGCGAATGGTGATATTCTCTTTTACTGCCTGATTATAGTACTTGAATAATTCATCACTTTTTGCTTTTGGAAGCACATCCCATATGCGGTTGCCCACAATCTGTTCGGTAGAAAAACCCACTATTTCTGAAAACACCTTATTCGCTTTTATAAAGCGCCATTCCTTATCAAGGATGTAAAAGCCATCAGTAATATTTTCAATTACAATTTCCAGTTTTTCGCTATTCTTCTTGAGGTCTTCTTGTGCAGCTTCACTTTCTGTAATGTCGTAACCAATGCATAAGATTTCTGCTACCTCACCCGCTTCGTTCAGCAGGGCAGAGAATTCATAAAACGATAGGAAATAGCCTCCTGCACCATCGGGCTTCCGTAATTGTACCGGAACGCTTTTTTCCGGATTGGCAATGCTGCTGGAAGCGGCTCTCCTGCAAACTTCCAGGTCATCGGGATGAATAGTTATCTCAAAAGGCTTGCCTACAAGATCTGCAGCAATAAATTTAAATTTGCTGGCAAAAGCATTATTTACATAGGTGTACCTGCCATCTATACCAACCTTTAACAGATAAAAAGTATCTGAATTTTCCAGGTGTGCATAGAGGGTTGCCGGTAAATTTAATTCTGCCATTAATAGGTAAGCGTATCGTTAATGTCTCCTTTTGCTGCACAATTGCAGGCAGGTGGTACCAGAAAATAATAATATGTTTAAAATACTGATTTAATTGAGTTTGCCTATGTATTCGTAATTATTTTTGATGCATTTAGGTATGCTGCATGCCAGGGAAGGGTAAGCATTTTAGGTTGATAGGCCGGCGGAAAGAAATAAGTCTCCATTGTTGACACAGGGCAATTGCCTGGAGACGTAGCATATGCCTGTCTAACCTATTTCGCTTGTTTTTATAACAATCTGGTGAATAACGCGGTCCAACTCCTGGGTAGTTTTTCTAAGGTGCCCAAACCACTCTTTATTTTCGTTGGTCAGTTCTTTTTGCTCAATAAGCTGGGTAATACCCAGGATGGTGGCTACCGGCCGGCGAATGTCGTGTGAGTAAAGATTTGCAATTTCTTCCAGCTTTTCGTACTGTCGTTGCTGCTGATTAATATTGGTGGAGCTGAAAGCAACACCTATAATATTATTCTCTGCATCATAAACAGGAAAGTATTTTACCAAAAACCACAAGGCGAGCCCGGGCTTGAAGAACAGCTTTATTTTTACTTCTACAGGCTCACCTTTAAGGGCGGTTTGAAAGTTATGATTAAACTCCTCTATAGTACCTGGCAGTATGTATTGCAGTATATTCTGCCCCAATTCAATTTTTTGATTGTCGTAGAGTATTTGCATGCTCTCGTAGGCAGTTTTATTGAAAGAAAGCACCCTATACTCCGGATCGATGAGAATGTTGATGTCTGAAGTGCTGTTTAGAATAGCAGAGAGCTTATTTCTGGATTCACGTATCTTTTCTTCGGCTTTCTTTTTTTCAGTAATATCCCGGAAAAGCACGGTCAGCCCTTCTTCAGATGGGTAAGCAGTACCTTCGTACCAGCGTTGTGCCTCTACATTATAATCGATAAAATAGGAGGTTGTATGCTCCAGCATTGCCCTGCGGTAAGCTTTGGGGTACTGGTAAGCACCATTGTCGGGGAAAGTAAGCCACAGAGATTTGCCAAGTACCTGCTGGCGGTCTACACCTACAATTTCTTCAAATACCCTGTTAACTTTAACGAATTCCCAGTTTTTGTTGATGATCAAAAAGCCGTCTCCAACATTTTCAATAATGTTGTCGAGCTTAAGCGCATACTGCATAGCTTCTCGCTGAGCATGCTGGCTTTCTGTAATATCGTAGCCCAGGCAGATGATGCCACACGTTATATTATTCGTGTCTTTAAGTGCCGAAGCTTCCCACTGCGTCCAAACCATATTTTTTCCACTGCTGTCAGTCATGCGTACGCGCAGGGTAAAAGTTTTGTGTGGATGGGACTTGCAGGCAGTGGCTACCTGATTGATCTTTTTTAAATCATCGGGATTAACTATACTATCCACCTGGGCACCCACAAAATTTTTGCAGATGAAGGAGAACTTGCTGGCAAAAAGTGGATTTACATACGTATAATAGCCCTGGTTGTCCACACAAACCATGTAGAACGAAGCCGAGTTTACAAATCTCGCATATGTACTGTTAAAAATCTGATCTACAGCCATTAACGATGCTTTCGCTTTTGGTTAACCAGCACGAATATTATTGCAGAACAAGGAAACGGGCAGCGCTGTTTACCAGGTAAACCGGGGCCGAATTCGCTATTGTTGCACTTAATATAATCAGAATAAGTTATATTCAAATCTCTGTGCCTATTCCGGGAGAACAGCATTTGTAAGAGATTTGCCAGACCGGTGTTTTAACACAATGTGTACGGAGTAATGATGTTTATTTCTTTCGGGCCTCGTAGATAAGCTTGCCTTCTTTGTCCCACTCCTGCAGAATATAAGGCGTATGCTTCTCCTCCCAGGGGGTAGGGGGGTACTGCACCACTCGCTTGCGCCGCTGCTTTGGGCCGGGGTAGTACTCTGTCCACATACCTACTTTTTCATCGAAGCGATATTCGCCTTTTACAGCCAGGCGGCCATCTTCAAAAAAGTAAAAATAGTTGCCTTCTTTTTTGCCATACTCTACAGGAATTACTTCCTGCAGGCTTTTGGCTTTATCGCTATAGTAGACAACTTCCGATTCTTTTGGCCAGCCTTTAAAGTATTTCTCTTTGTTGTCGAGTACATAATAATCGTACATTTTGCGGTAGGTAGTCCAGCGGCCATGTTTTGCGCCCAGGTAAAAGATTCCTTCCTCCACTACCTGGTCGTCTTTCAGTACTTTATAGGGCCCGTGCAGCAGCATGCCTTTATCGGGTGTGGGGTTGCCGCCCACCTTTACGGTTTTGCTTTTGTACTCATACCAGTGAATATCGCGCACATAAGGGTCGGGGTCCTGCCACTCGCGCAGCAGGTGGAAAAGCTGAATTTTTTCTGCCGCACCGTAGCCGCTCTTAGTAAAGCCCTTGCGGGTTTTCAGGTCATAGAACACATTCTTTTTCCGCTTTTTCTCCGGCACTTCCTCCTCTTCCTTTTTCTCTTCCTCAAAATCAATGGTGAGAGGCTTATCCGTAGTAAAGCTTTCTTCCGTGTTTGCCGGTACCGGGGCTTCTTTTTGAGGAACCTCCTCTGTCTGGGCCAGCAGGGGCTGCTGCAGCAGCAACAGCACACTAAGCGAACATACGGATGTTAGAAATCTGTTCATACAAATGTGGTAACGCTAAAGGAGCGGCTATTGGTATGCAAAAGCATAAGCTGCAAAATACCGGTTTTTATAGAATTTATAAATATAGTCAGCAATACCGGATCATGGACTGTAACAACTAAGTGACACTTTTCTGTTCCCTGCGGCTGCGTTTTTATAAATGGTAGGATTGCCCTTCAAAAGAACATAGTTCCCATTTCCGAACCAGCACGATTTAAAAATAAGAAGCGAGAGAAATCCATCCCTCGCTTCTATCAACACAATCATAATAGCCTTACTGCCTTACTTCACCAGCATTTCCGTACTGCGGCGGATGAAATCGGTGAGGGCGGCACCCTGCAGCATGTCCTGGCTTAAGAGGGCCAGGTCATAGGCCTGGCGGGCCAGCGCTTTTTGCTTGTCGGCATCGCTTTCGCCAGCCAGCTTGTTGATGAGCGGGTGGTTCGCATTTACCGTTAGCTGGTAGCTGTCGGGCATTTGACCAAAGCCCATGCCCTGCATCATGCTCATGTCCTTCATGCGGCGCATAAACTCGGGCATGGTAAGGGTTACCGGTAGCTCGTCCGGGGCCATGGGGCTTACCTGTACGGTTTTGGTCTTGTCGCCCACGGTTTCTTCAAATACGCTCTTAACCTTTTCTTCCTGCTCCTTGCTAAGTACGCTCTCCAGCTTTTCGTCTTTCTCGATCAGCTTATCGATGGTATCTGCATCTACACGTTTGAGGCTGGTTTTCTCCAGCTTGCGCTCCAGCAGGTTAACAAAGTGGCTGTCGAGCGGAGAGCCCAGCTCCAGCACATCGTAGCTGCGGCGTTTGGCCGATTGCACGTAGGCATCCTGCTGGCCGGGTTGGGTGGTATAGATCCACACCTGCTGCTCGCTTTTGTCTACCTGGTTGGCCTTTACATGCTCGGGATATTCGGCCAGGGTAAAGTACTTGCCTTCGGTATTTTTAAGCAGGGCAAAGTCTTTGGCACGGTCGTAGAACTTATCGTCGGTGATCATGCCATACTTAACGAACAGGCCAATATCATCCCACTTTTTCTCGTAGGCTTCGCGGTCTTTCTTATACAGCTCCTGCAGCTTGTCGGCTACTTTTTTGGTAATGTGGCTGTTGATTTTCTTTACGTTGCTGTCGCTCTGCAGGAAGCTGCGGCTCACGTTCAGCGGAATATCGGGTGAGTCGATCACGCCATGCAGCAGCTGCAGAAACTCAGGTACCACGTCTTTTACCTCGTCGGTAATAAATACCTGGCGGCTGTAGAGCTGAATTTTGTTTTTCTGCAGCTCCAGCTCGTTCTTCAGTTTAGGGAAGTACAGAACACCGGTAAGGTTAAAGGGATAGTCAACATTCAGGTGTATCCAGAAGAGCGGGTCTGGCGCAAAGGGGTAGAGTTCTTTGTAGAAGCTCTGGTAGTCTTCATCCTTCAGCTCGCTGGGCTGCTTGGTCCAGAGCGGTTTGGTTTCGTTGATCTGCTCCGGCTTTGGGGCTTCTTCCTCCTCTTTTTCGGCTTTTTCGCCGCTATCGAAGTATACCGGGATGGGCAGAAACTTGCCGTATTTCTCCAGGATACTGCGCAGGCGGTAAGGCTCCAGAAACTCCTCGCTGTCTTTGTTTACGTGCAGCACCACATCGGTACCGCGCTCTGCCTTATCGGCAGTGTTGATTTCAAACTCGGTGTTACCGGTGCACTCCCAGCGGGCTGCTTCAGCATCGGTTTTATAGGAGCGGGTAATAATATCTACCTTATCGGCTACCATAAAGGAGGAGTAGAAGCCAAGTCCAAAGCGGCCAATGATGTTTTTGGCATCGCCCTCTTCTTTATATTTCTCGATAAACTCAGTGGCGCCGCTAAAAGCGATCTGGTTGATGTATTTCTTAATCTCCTCGGCAGTCATACCAATGCCGTTATCGCTAACGGTAATGGTCTTTGCTGCTTTGTCTAATTTAACGGTTACCTTTAGTTCTCCTGCTTCACCGGTATACTCACCCAGCTGCGATAGCTTTTGTAACTTTTGGCAGGCATCTACGCCGTTGCTCACCAGCTCACGTAAAAAGATCTCGTGATCGGAATACAAGAACTTTTTGATGATTGGGAAAATGTTCTCGGTATGGATGGAAATTGTACCTTTTTCCTGCATAGCCTAATATTGTTTGATTTGTTGTTCTGCCAGCTCTATTTCAAAAACTGTTCCATTACAGGTAATTCAGCTAAAAATGACACTTTGGCAGAGGTGTAACTTATCAGCCGTTTCTGCATTTTTTTTACGCTGTCAATAGTATTATTTCGCTTACTACTTGAATGGGTTAAAAGCATAATGATCAGCAAAATAATCAGCTTTCTTTCTTGGGTTTCAGAACAGGGTATCAGGCCGGAATACTCCATGGGTAAATCCAAGTACATAAAGCTGGTGAATCAGCTAAGTGTGCTTGTTGCAGGAATTGTACTGCTGGTTAACCTTATTCCCTATCCGGGCGTACCCCCGCTCCTGCGCCTCATTATGTTGCTAACGCCGGTTATTATGTCATCAACGGTGCTAATTAACCGGATGGGGTACCCAAAAGTGGCTAAAATCATCTTTTATCTTGAGCTTAATATTTACTGCCTTACCCTTGCTTTGTTTTTAGGATCGGCCAGTGGTGCCCATATGTTTTTTATACCCGTTATTTTTGGCTCTGCCCTGGTGTTTGATATGCGTAAGAGATGGCAGCGAATGCTTGTACTGTTGGTGCCACTTTTAACCATTTCTGTGCTTTGGCTGTCAGCAGACAGGCTTGTGATCATTTCTATGGAGCATGCAGAAGTTATCAGGCAGGCGTATGTTATTAACTATATCGTTACAATTCTTATCTCTTTTTTACTTGCCTTTCTTTATTTCCGGATTACTAACCAGCAGCAAAGGCAGTTGTCTGATGCGATTAAACAGCTTGAGGACCTGAACGTTGCCTTAACTGAAAAAGAGCGCAGCCTTGAGAGTAACCTGCAGTATTCCGATCTGCTGCTGGAAAACCTGAAAGCCAGCAAAGACTATTTCAAATCTGTAATTCAGAATGCCTCCGATATTATTTGTGTTACCGGCAACAAAGGCTTTGTTAAATACCTGACACCCTCCTTTTACAGGCTTACCGGCTACTCGCAGGATGATATCCGTAACATGATGATTTTTGACTTTGTACACCCTGACGACATGGCGGAATGTCAGGAACGTTTCTTTAGGCGGGTACAGGATGGTGGCATGGGTCAAACCTTTATGTTTCGTTTTCGTAAGGCCAACGGAGATTATATATACCTGCAAGCCAACGGAAGCAATTTACTTAGCAACCAGGCCGTAAATGGCATTGTAATTACCGCCCGGGATATTACCGAAAGGGTGCATTATGAGCAGGAGCTTATCCGCAAGGAAAATAACATCCGCAGTATTCTGGACAACAACCCTACCGCTATCTGGATGGTAGACAGAGATTTTAAGCTGCTTGATTTTAATAAGTCATTTATTAACCTTCTTGGCATGCTACATGGCATTGCGCCATACCGGGGCATGAACTTAATGCAATCTGTGCCCCAAAAGGAGCAGCTGGCCTGGAAGGCACGCGTGGATGTTGCAGAAGCGGGAAAAATGGAAGAATACCTGGACAACAGGTATATAGCCGGCAAGGAATATACTTTCAGGGTGTGGGTACACCCAATTATGAAAGATGGAGAAGCAGACCGCTTTACTGTGTTTGCCGAAGATATTACCATTCAGAAGCAGGCAGAGCTGGCCCTGATAGATGCCAAGGAAAAAGCAGAAGAAGCCACGCGCATCAAAACGCAGTTTCTGAGCACCATGAGCCACGAGATACGCACCCCTATGAATGCCGTTATTGGCATGACACACGTGCTGTTGCAGGAAAACCCACGCGCCGACCAGGAGGAAAACCTGCGCATACTGCGCTTTTCTGCCGAAAACCTGCTGGCGCTCATTAACGATGTACTTGATTTTAATAAAATAGAGGCCGGTAAGGTGGTATTCGAAAATACACCTTTCGATTTGCCGCAGCTGGTTTCTGACCTTAAGAACTCCATGCAAGCCACTGCCCGCGAAAAAGGGCTGCTGCTGGAGGTTTTACATGATGCCGAATTACCTAAAATAGTTTTGGGAGATCCGGTGCGCCTGTCGCAGGTGTTGGCAAACCTGCTTAGCAATGCTATTAAATTTACCGCACAAGGTAGTGTTCGCATACAAACCAGCCTCCTGAAAGAAGAGGCCGGTAAGTGCTACATTGCTTTTAAGGTAGAGGATACCGGCATTGGCATAGCTGCCGATAAGCAAAGCCTGATTTTTGAAAGTTTTGCCCAGGCCGAGGCCGATACCACCCGCCGCTTTGGCGGTACCGGGCTTGGGCTTGCTATTACCAAACGCCTGCTGGAAATGCAGGGTAGCCAAATTACCGTAGAGAGTACCCCCGAAATGGGATCAGTATTCTCGTTTGTACTCACGTTTGAGAAACTCTCCCAAACTACCGTTCCTATGCACACTATTCCTATTGAGGCCGAAGACAATCTAGAAAACGTACGGATACTGCTGGTAGAAGATAATCCGCTGAACCGGTTTGTGGCAGAGAAATTCCTGACTCGCTGGGGCATGCAGCTCGATATGGCAGAAACAGGTGCCGAAGCACTGGAGCTATTACAAAAGCACAGCTATAAGCTGGTGCTGATGGACCTGCAGCTACCGGATATCGATGGTTTTGAAGTGGTGGAGCGCTTAAGGGCTTCTGAATTCAGCAATGCCCGCATTCCGGTGGTGGCCATGTCGGCCTCGGTAGAGCCGCATGTACAGGCCCAGGCCTATGCATCCGGTATGCAGGATTTTGTAGTAAAGCCCTTCAATCCTGATGAACTAAAGCAAAAGATCTACTCCCTCATCGGTGCCAGTCTGGCGCAGGTAGGCAGCTGAAAAAATAATATTCCGGAATGGGGAATTGGATGGAGAAGGCTTACTGGTCCAGGCGTGTTTCACCCATCTCCAAATAACTGACTACTGCCTTTCTGCCATTCTCAATCAGGAGCTCTTTTTGCGCTTTATTCAGCCGCTTTACCCGCGGACCAACATCAGCCGAGCTGATGGATACCGTTCTGGACCAATCTTCTTTGGTAAGGGTGTTCGGGATGAATTGTTTTTTTATTCATTTGCGGGTAATTTCAGCTCCTGCTGCAGGAGCAGGGTAGCACTGGCAGAGGCAAGCACCAGCTGCATGTTCGCCTCCAGGCTGGGGTCTATCCATACCCTTCCTTTATTGATTACTTCCACTGCGGCAAGCGGTTTGCCCTCCTGCCGAAACTCATAGCCAATTATATCGGTACCCCAGGTTTCGGCTCCCTGGAGCTTGCGCACAGGTATTACTTCAATATTTTGCTGCTGTTCGTTGGTAAGAAAACCAGCATAGCGGCCATTTTTCCTGGTATCTTCTCGGTTCATGAGCACCAGGTTCCAGGTTTCCTGCCGGCTGTTGCTATAGAGCGATGCTGCAAACAAGTCTTTGGTTTGAACAGTAAAAGAGGCAAGCTCCTGTAAAGCAGGGCTTGTGTTAGCGCCAAGGAAGCGGCCAACAGGCAAATCAACGCCCTTGATGTGATTAACGGCATCTATGGTATAAGCACCGCGATTACTGTCGAAGAGGGTGAAGCTGTACTTGTCCTTTGCGTCCTCTAGTTTGGCCAGGAACATATCAAGGCTGTAGCTCCTGGTCCAGCCACGTTTTACCTTCTCGGATTCGTAGTTGCCAAAGCTGATCTTTTGGTTAATGAGCAGGCCCTGGCGGCCCGATACCTGCATGGGTGCGTTTTGGTCTGTTAGTTGCTGATCTACCAGCATTTGCGGTGTGGTGCAGGCAGCCAGCCCAAGCACCAGTAGCAGTGCAAAAAGTGTGCGTTTCATGTGTAAAAAAGGTTAAGGAAAAGCAGGCAGCGCTAATCAAGAATTTTATGCTGGTTCAGGCAGCCTGTTGACAAAATAAAGCAACTTCTGTGCCAGTGGCTACACTTAATGTGCAGCCGCAGGAGGTATATTATAGGAGGTTAATATACAGGACTTTCGGCTAAAAGTAAATGCTGAATGGGTGCGGCTGGATTTAGGTGGTTAATGACTGCAGCTCTGTTTCTATGTTTTGCTTCGCGGCTTCTTCATATTGCTTGTAAAACTGCTGTGTTTTATAAATGCGGGGCTGGGCTAAAAAATGCTGCAGTACTTTTTTCCGGCCTTTCCTGTAGAGAAAGTAAGGCACAAGACTATATTCCTTCCGGATTTGCCGGGTATAGGTAAGGTAAGTTTCCCAGTCACTGCCCAGGACTGATAAGTCAAAATCCAGCAGCAGCCTGGTGTCGGCATCAGGTGAATCTGTATGTGCTTTGGTGGCCAGGATCATCTGGCGGATATGCTCCAGCTGATGTGCCGGAAGGCCCAGCTGTTGCAGGCGTTCTACGGCCAGTTCAGCACTCTTTTCCTCGTTGTCCTTTCGCAGGGGGCTGTAGATAACATCGTGGTAAAAAATAGCAAAGCTCACAGCATCCCGATCCTGAATTGAAGAACTGTGAATTGCAGCATGGGCCAAAAGTGCTTCCAGGTGCTCCAGTGTATGGTAATAGCGACCTTTGGCAGTGTAGGAGGTTTCCAGCTCGTGCCACAGCTGGTCTGCCAGGTGCTTTTTACTGGTGCGGCGGCTACATAATTGCTGCCAGGTCTGGCTGGTGGTGGGCTCAGGCATGGCAAAATGTGGGATTAACGGCTGCGGTAGTCAGTTATCATGCCATCTGCAATCCAGTTTGCCAGGGCCTGGCGGTTATCGGCCAGTACAAAGCGGCGCTGATCCAGGTCGTTTTTAATATTGCCAAGCTCTATGAATACAGCAGGTGGGTGGCTGTATTTGATCACATAAAGGCTGCTGCGGGTAGATACATTACCGTAGTAGTTACGGTTAGGCTGATGCTGGTTGTATTTATTCGTAAAGGTTTGATGAATGGTTTGGGCCAGGCGCTGACCACTGGGGCTGTTCTCGTGGTGGTAAAAGAATACATCAATATTCTGGCCCTTGCTCCGGCTGTCAACATGAATGGCAAGCATACGCTGGTATGCGCCTTTGTGCTTCAGATACAAACCATTCACTGCATTGGTGCGCTGCCTTAGGCGCTCCTTCTGGCTGAGGGGGATAACATCTTTTGGGTAGCTGACCTCATCCCTGTCTGAGAGCAAAATACTCTCGTCGCGGATGCCGTCGTCCTCGTCCTGAACAATCATGTATACCGTTGCCCCATGCTCCATCAGGCGGCGTGCCAGGCGAATGGTTACATCGTAGGCGTACTCATCTTCGCTAAGCTCATAAGGTCCGTATTTGCCAATAGCCCCTGGATCGGGACCACCATGACCGGCAGTAAGGTAGTAAACGGCTCCTTTCAGCTGCTGGTCCCTTACCTCCAGGCGGCTGTACTTTTTGCCAAACAGAGGTACATCCAACACGGCTGTTTCTGCTTTGGGAGCGGGTGCCGGTGCCGTAGTTTTTTCGGGAGTGGCTGCCGCTGGCTTGGGTTCTGCAGCAGTAGAGGCCAGTAGTGTTTCAGGTGTGGCAGCGGCCGGGGGCAGGAGGTAGGCTTTGCCAACGTACAGGCTGTTGTCTTTGCCCAAATTGCCTGCATTTAGGTCCAGAAAGGCCTGGAAATATTTGCCGGGATCAAGGCCGTTTTTGCGCAGCAGCACATAAATGCCATCGCCGTTTTCGGCCACCACTTTTTTAGGCCCATCCTGAGCCAGCAAAGCAGTGTGTACCAGCAGCACTAAAAAAAATAAGCAGCACGTTCGGGCAGCAGTTAACACCATCATCACAGAATCAGCCTTTGCGATAGTACAAACAGAATTATAGAATACGAAGATAAGCGTTCCGATCCTTTGCACCAACCCATGGCTCTAAAGGTTTGAAAATTTCAATATTTAATTGACGTGTGAACCTCTTAAAATGCCTGCCTGCAGCTTATTTTGAGCTTATTTTTTTAAAATATTTCTTTAACAGCATGTTAAAAAAAATCAGCACCCAAAAAGCCAGCAGTGAAACCACCCATGTTGTAGCCACTCCCGGATCTATGGTGAGGAGCCGGGGAATGGCTTCGCTCTCAAAGGTGTAACCCTGGTCGAGCATGAGGCTCATCAGCAGTATAAGTACCGAAACAAGGGTGTAGGCCAGCACAAATCCAGCCAGCATCTTTATGTTTAAGAGCGGTGCCCTTGCCTGCTTTCTGGCGCTGGAGATCTTTTGTATCCTGTTCATAATGGCCAGGTCCAGTTCAGGCGATGCATTAACGGTACTGCCTCTTTTCAATATTTCTTTCAGGTGTTTATCTCTTTGCATGGCTCATCAGATTAGGGAGTGAATATCATTTTTCAGGATTTGCTGCAGGCTTAGGAGCAGCTTTTTGCGGCCACGGTGCAGCAGTACTTTAATGTTGGAGGCCGAGTAATGGGTTAGCTCCTCCACCTCGCTTACAGAAAACTCCTGGAGGTAGAAAAGGGTAATGCAAATCCGCTCGTCTTCTTTAAGGGCAAGCATGGCCTGCTGAATAAACTTTCGCTGTTCCGTCAGCATAAAGCTGCCCAGCTGGCTGTCGAGCTGGGGTGAGAGTGCTTCCTCGTGCAGTTGCTCTTCAATGGTTACCAGGGGCAGCTTTTTCTTTTTACCCTTGTTGATGGCGGTGGTTAACACAATCCGGTAAAGCCAGGTAGAGAATTTGGCCTCGCCTTTAAAGGTATTAAGCTTCAGGTAGGCCTTCACAAATGCATCCTGTACGGCTTCTTCGGCATCCTCGTGGTTAAGTAGTATGTTGTAGGCAAGGGTGAGCGACAAATCTCTGTAGCGGCTCACAATGCTGCTGTAGGCAGCAACGTCGCCGGCCAGTACTTTACGGATCTGTATGTTGATGTCGGGTTCACTCATTACTGTTTTGACAAGAGCTGCTGCGGAGAGGTTACAACAAAAAATAAGAAAGTTTTTTGTAACCACCAGCAGGGCAGTGCCTGTCAAAGCTTATGAACACGTAATTTTAATCTATCATGGAAAACACATTTTTTAGCTCCACCCTTTTCTTTCTGATCGTAGTACTGGTGCTTGCCACTATTTTCGGAATATTTTACCTCTACTTTACTACCCGTAACCGGGAGCGCATGGCCCTTATTGAGCAGGGTCTGGATCCTAACCTGGCCAACAGCGATTTCTGGGTAATAGTAGCGCTTATTGCTGTAGGCATGGCCGGCGGGTTAATCATAGCAGACCTGCTGCCAGGAGGCTACGGTCCGCTCATGGGCTTTATTGTGGCAGGTATAAACATTGTGGTTTACCACTTTTACAAGCTGGCAAGGCGAAAAAAGAATATGGAGGAGCGTTGAAATAAGGATTGGTAATACTGTCAGTGCCTAGTCTTTGCCTTTCCATCACTGATAAACTCCTGGATTAGGCTGTTAACCAGCGCTGCTTTCTCGTGCTGCACCCAGTGGGTGGCATCGGGAATCATCTCCAGCCGTCCCTTTTCGCACATGTCTATGCTGGGTTGTGCCATTTCATGGCTTAGAAACTCATCCTGCTTACCCCAGATCAGCAGGGTAGGCACCTGCACCTTCTGGTCGTTTTTTAAGGTGCCTGATAGTGCAGCACGGTACCAGTTGATCATGGCTGTAAGAGCGCCGGGTTGCTGCCAGGCCTGTTTGTAGCGCAGCATATCATCGGGGCTAAAGGTACCCGGCTTTGAGGTACGCAGCATACTTTGTTCCATTAGCTGGTAGTTACGCCAGCTCAGTAGCTTTTCCGGCAGTGCAGGGAGCTGAAAAAAACCAACGTACCAGCTTTTGAGCCACTGTTTTGGCCAGCTTTTTAGAAACTTACGCATTACCTGTGGGTGGGGCAGGTTCATTACTATGAGTTTTTGCAGCAGGTGGGGGTAGCGAATTGCCACAGACCAGGCAACGGCACCGCCCCAATCGTGGCCTACCAGGTTTACTTTTTGCTGTGGCAGCAGCTTAATGAGTTCGGCAATATCGCTGGTAAGGTGTTTCATGCTATAGGCCTTTTTCTCTGCAGGTTTACTGCTAAGGTGGTAGCCCCGCTGGTTGGGTGCTATTACCCGGTAGCCCTTTTGTGCAAAAAACTCAATCTGATGCCGCCATCCCCAGAAGAACTCGGGAAAGCCATGTAGAAAGAGCAGAACTTCTCCATCAGCAGGCCCAGTCTCTACCACATGCAGCTTAATGCCATTTACCTGGTAATATTGAATATCGAACGCCATATTTACTTTCTACGGAAGCAGCCTGCTTTAGTGTGGTGCTAATGCTGATTGGGTATAAAGTTATGCATGTAGCGCATGCATAGGTAGTGTAGTACTGTTTTTCTGCCTCACCTGATTTTGTATATTGGAAAGAAGTTGGAGGATCAAACAAATCCCACCGCCAATTTTACCATCAGATTCAGCAGGAGAATAAAACAAGTCTGTTACTTTAGCCATATATTGTAAAGTAACAAGTGTAGTTGGTGTTTTGCAGTCGTTGGCGAGCATAAAAATGAGAAATGCGCATTATCCTGTTCATATTGATTTTAATTTCCTTATTCTCGAAAGCCTTTGCTACAGGCCAGGAAGGTGAGCGAATAATCATCAAGAATGATACTCTTGAATTGTTAAGTGAGCCATTATACGAGTACCTTTCACAGCATGAAGCTATCATTGAAAAAACACCGTTTCTGAAACATGGATGTTCTACTGCCCTCTGGAGGGGATATGTAGGATTGTGGCAGATTCAAAATGATAGTCTTTTCTTTGTTGATGTTTACTTATGTGGGAAAAAAGACAGAAGCATCAAAGATCTAATATTTCCAGAGCAATCATCTAAAATATGGGCAGATTGGTATAGTGATAAGCTTATCATATCTATTGGTAAACCTGTCCTTTATTTTCATTCAGGCTACGAAAGAATTCGTGAAAAGACCTTGGATATTTCTATTGTAGATGGCTTGGTTGTAAGTGAGGTAGAGCATATAAATGGATATCGCCCGGAGGATAGCGGATTGTCTAGAAAACCAAATGATGTAAATAGATTAATTTATCAAAATATTGACTGGAATAGCGTTGATAAACTATCTAGCAAAATCAAAATATATATATCCTTCAGAATAAATGAAGAGGGGTATGTCAATGATGTTGAGGTGGATGAGAACGAATTTGATAGTAGATATTCAGAAGAGCTAAAGAGGATTCTTGAATCATTCGGACGCTTCAAAATATTGTACTGGAACGGACAGCAGAAAGCAACGGGTTTTGGAGGTACAATATGGTTCAGTACGAAAGAAAAAAAGAAATACGCTCGCCCACAAAAGAATTAAATAATTGCCCAGCAATCATTCAGCCATTTGTGGGCAAGCAGAAACTTTGCGTACATTATAAACTGGCAGTGTATGGGCATCTGCTAAATTCAGTGCCGTTGGCGGCAAGTGAAAGAGCGTTTAACTAAAGAGCTTTTAACTACCGTAGCGCATAGAAAGATATTCAAATGAGTAAAAACAATGAACTATCATTAGTAGATGGTAATACTATCGAAATACATTATTGGTTTGTTGACGACACTCATTCAATGGACGCTTTAGTCCAAAATAAGTGTGAATATGAATTTTTAGGGATTTTAAAAGAAGTCGCATCGACTTTCAAAGTTCACATTACCGTAGAAACAGAACCCCTTGCGGAAGGTGGGCTAAGAAGGTGGTTCAGTATTGCAACAAAAGACGAGAATAAAAAAGCCACTATCACAATTGCCATTATTACTGCGCTCACCACAGGGGCAATTGTGACTCCTATAACAACCTCAATTGGTAAAATAACAGAAAAGTTAATCGAAAATATTTTTGAAGATCCGGAAATTAAGGAATTAGAAAAGGAAAAATTAAGGCTTGAAATAAAGAAATTAAGGCAAGAAACTGGTACTAATATTCATTTAGTAGATAGTAGTAATGTTGTGAAAAGAAAGAAGTCTAACTTTTATGAAACTCTTGAGAAATACCCTAAAGTAGATAGAGTTTCTTTCTTGATTTCAGATGAGGATAAAAATGAAATACTCGAAGAAAAGACTGTTTATAGTAAAAATTTTAAAGACTTTGTTTTAACAAGTGACGACCTTGAGCCAATAGAAGTTGATAATGCTGTAATTGAAATAATTTCGCCTGTACTAAAAAAAGGGAACTACAAATGGATGGGGATATACAATGGAGAGCCTGTACCATTCAGTATGAAATCCCAAGAGTTTAAAAATCTAGTTCAGACGGGTGAGGTGAAATTCAGAAATGGTACCTCTATCAATTGCTTTCTAACAATAAAGAGGAAAATTGATAATGAAGGGAAAGAGAAAATAACTGGAATTGAAGTAAATCGAGTAAATCATTTCTTTGAAAATGAAAAGCCTATTGAGACTCCTGAAGGTAAAAAACATAGGCAGAAGAAAGAAGAAGAAAAAAATCAACTTGAATTATTTGCTCGAAAAAGGAATGTAGAATAAAAAAATAACCAGCTGCCAACAACAGAATAAACCAAACACCCACAAAGCATTCAGCACATTCTTGTGCAGAAGTCTACCTTTGAATACTTTCATCAAAACTGCTGGTAATGTCACACTTTGATTGATTCGTTATAATAGAAAAGGAACAGTTTTGTATAGAGAAAGTGCATAGTATCCGACTTTGAGAAGGAGAGGGTTTTTCTCACATATCTGCAGAC
>JAESGL010000123.1_pt1 | contig 101735 bp, 82 predicted proteins | sample 9269711 | NCBI WGS metagenome assembly JAESGL01 (sample SAMN14515918, study PRJNA621676) | algae metagenome | isolation source: Kastovskya adunca ATA6-11-RM4 and co-occurring heterotrophs from soil and... | place: Chile: Atacama Desert | collected 2011-06-27 | reverse complement strand
GAGGGGAGCGGCTACCCCAGCACCACCGATCACCTCTGCGGCTCGTTGCCTTAATAAGTCGTTATAGGACTGTTGCTGTTTACGCAAATCCACCATTTGTGGATGTTCCGGACGCAAGTTCTTACTGAGAATTTCAATCTGCGTCTCCGTTTGCAAAATCTGCCCTCGCAAGTTAGCAATAATTGGGTCAGCACTGAGGGCGGAAGAGGCATAAGCCTGCTCCGGTGTTAATCCTAACTTGCTTTGAATACTCCGCATTTGAGCTTCAATGCCTTCGATGGTCAGTTGCAACTGCCGCTGCTGCTGTTGGCTAGCTGTGATCGAATTGACTAATGTACCATCTTGAGCGGCAAATAAAACTGGCCCTTCCGTCCGGTTATACTTCTCTAAATTCTGTTCAGCCTCTCTGAGTTCCTTACTCACCGCAGGCAATCGTTGACCAATTGAATCGATGGTGGCGCGTAAGCGGGCGGTATTTATCAAACGGCTTTGCTCAACCATGGCGGTTTGCAATGCTTCCACAACCTTTGCCGCTTCTTGGGGATTGTCATCGGTGTAGAGGACTCCAATAATCGGGGGGTCATCTTCTTCAGGAAGCCTGACATTTGCTTTTTGTCGTAGTTCTTGCGGTTGCTCGTTAACCTGCGCTGCCACAGTTTGGATGAGATTGTCCGCCAACAACAGTTCTTTGGTAAATTGCTTACCTTGCTCCTGAATTTGTTGCCCAGTGGTTGAGAAGGATGGCGGAGCGCTATTGAGTGCCAGGGTACCCATGGCTCTATAGATTGGCTCTGGCGGTGGCTTCAGGGCAACAACACCTGATACTCCCACAACAAGACCAAAGCTGGCTAATGCCAAGAGCTTGTGTCGATCTAAGGTAATGAGAAAACGCTTAACAATCGGTGGAGTCATGGAAGCTCAAATGGTGTAAGTCACCCTTGCTCAATGAAGAGTTTCAGTTTTTATTATGGCGTTTAAGATTTTAAGTGGCGCGATCGCGCGCTTGTAACTTAACATCTAATCCCTCTATTTCCTCAGTACAGTAGGGGCAATGATGATGTTTAATCGTCAATGTCGTCTATCGATGGACTAAATATATTAGTTGCGCCCTCTTCCAGTTCTCGGAAAAAGAGCAAAAAGCCTAAAATGTCCCGGAACGGTTGAGTAAATACACTTAAGGCATAGGTAATTCGGGAAACTAAGCTGCGACCAACCACAACAACATCATTGTTCTGGAGGGGAACATTTTGAGACACATCTCCCATCAGTACCCTTCTACCATCAAGTTTCTGAGTGATTGCCTTACCTTGTTCCGCATCGAAGCGAATTAAGGCAATATCCTTCAAATTGGCATTACGCGGATTAGGGCCAATCGCTGTCAACACGTCAAGAAACGTACTGCCATTTGGCAAAACCACTGTGCCAATATTTTCATTGGCGTAGCTCAAAACTCTGATAGTAATTTGTTGTTGCGCCACGCTAGAGCGAGAAACTAAGGTGCGGTCGTAGGTTTGCACCGTGGCGGCATCAATTTTGGGGATAACAACAGCATCGCCATCTTGCAGGCGCAATTCTGGCAAGCTTCCCCCATTCAGCAAGGGGGTAAATAAATCCACTCGCTGCTCAATTGTAGAACCATCAACCAGCGATCGCCGCACCAAAATTGACCGCAAGTCAGCCATCGTCGTACTTCCCCCAGCCGTCAGCAGGGCAGCCGTCAGTTGAGAGCCAGGAGCCAGGGCATAATACCCTGGTTTAAATACTTCCCCCGTCACCGTCACCTGAGCCGCTCGTTGTCCCGCCAGCCCAACAAAGACCTCTGGGTCGATGACAAAGCGGTTGAAGCCAAAGCGCAGGCGTTCTTGTATTTCCTCTAAGGTCAGTCCCTGCAACGACACAGTGCCCAATAGTGGGGCAACAACATTTCCTTCCACATTCAGAGCCGCTTGAAAATTGAGGTCAGGAAAGCGGGGAACTGTCACCGAAATGGCATCTCCCGGCCCCAAACGATAGCGGCTAAACTGAGCTGGAGGACTAACCACGGCATTATCGGGGTAGCCCAAAGGAGGCGGGGCACTAAGAGGGTCAAAGGTTTCCCCTGGCCCAAAAACTGGAGCTTGGTTAAAGTTATCCAAATTCGCTGGGGGGGCAGGCAACGCCGGGAGTTGAGCCACAACCTTTTCTGTCAAAACCCCTGAATTCAGCATCCATACTAAAGCTGCACTTGACAGCGTGGAGGCGGTTGAGTAAAGTCCAGCCAGGGAAAAGGCTGTAAGGCGGTGCCAGCGATAGTGCAACGTTTGAGACATAGAAGTTAGTCAACTGAAGGCTGAAGTGTGAAGTATGAAGTTTCAACCCCATAAACAAATTCAGGGGCTTGAACTCAGGACGCTAGTGATGGTTTGACGTCTAAACGGCTGACTCCATCAGAGATTTTTCTGCTCTCCCCCATTTAAAAAACGGGAGAGAGAGGATTGGGCTTTCGCTTTTCATCCTTCATACTTTTTAGTCACGTTTTTGCCAATAGCTAATCATTAAAGTAATTAGTCACTAGCGATGAGACTCCTGTGTAGCGTGTTGATAGCAAAAGGCTATAACTAGTTTCCTAGTCGCTACCCTTGGCGACCGACAGGCTAACTCATTGCCTAAACCTCAAAGGCAAGCTTAGCTTAACGGGGACGCGCGAGAGGGCCAGACATCAAGGCTGTCTGGACAGATTCTCCTAAAGATTGTGCCAAGGGTTGAGACGCCTCTAAGTCGCCTAAAGGTTCCATGGGAATTTTCAGGGAGACAGCAACCCAAGGAACGCGGCGACGACGCAACTGTGCCAGTTGGTCTGCCCAGAACCAGCGACTGGGAACTGCTGTGCCGCCATGTGGCGTGGCATACCACTGCACCACGGCAAAGGTTTGTCGCTGATTCCATGCCCGAAAGAAACGGGCGTTCACCGAGGCAGAGTTGGCTCCCTTCCCTGGCGGCACTTGAAAGCGTAGCTGACGATAAGAGTCTGTTTTCCATTGCTCAAACCCGTTAATGTCTAACCACTCCACTTCCGGCTGGGCTTTATGGTCACGTTGGGGAAGCAGCAGCAACAAGACGGGCTTAGAGTTTTTTGGTGCGATCTCCTGCGCCGACCATTTATGACCGCCAACCTGTATTTCCTGTTGCTCTAAGGTTTCAATTCCCGGCACATCTAACCCGACACTGCGGATTGAGCGAATTTCTGAAAGATTTTTCACCTCTGGGGGCTGCGCCCAAGACCAGTTGCCCTGCAAGTAACTGGGAACGGCACCAATGATCACTAGCATTCCCAAAAAAACCACCAGGATGAGCCGGGAAGCAGGAAATCGCCCGATAGATTTAGGCATACTCATACTGAAGATTTTCATGCGTCAGAAGGCGGAAAAAAGTGTTCAATGCCATTGAGGAGGAGAACCAGCGAACCCAGCATACAGGCAGAATAAACATCACCTCCCCATCCTTCGTGCAACCACACAAAGGCACCGTCATTGCCCGTGCCGTGAAAGAAGGTCAGCAGAGTATTGCGGACGATGTTAGCACTGACACTAATGATTACTGTTCCGGATAAAAACCAAATTGTGGTCTGTCGGGAAACCCATGCCCCAGTCCAGTAAAGCAACATCATTGCTACATAAAGACTGGTAAATAACATCTTTAACCCCGCACAATAGGGGGCAACTTCCACCAATCGTCCGCCGACTAGTAAGTAAATCTCCTCAACGGTGACATCAATGCCAAATTGCACGAGGATGAAGCCAGCCGTTCCGGCAATAAATTTCTGAAGCGGTAAAGTGTAAGGCGCTATCAGGTAAGGTACGGCGGTGGGGGTGGCGAGAAACACAAGTAGCAGCGGGAAGCTTTGCAATCTGAAGCCTGAAAGCCCTTTCAACCACAGGCAAAGTCCAGCCAACACGGCTGGAAAGGATAAATTTACTAACTCAGAAGTGCCCGTTAAGTAAAATACTGCCCCGACAGCTAGTAAAGCCGCTCCCAATGGATGGCTATTATCGGGTAGCTGACGCCACTTTTGGCGGTTCGTCCAACTAATGTAGGTAGCAAAGGGCAAACCGATTAAGCCGTGGCTGAAATATTCATGCTCAATGCTGATGCTTTTATTGAGCCAGCCATCTAGCCAATGAATCAGTAGTGGGGCGTAAAGCAGGCTCAATGAGGCGAGAATCAGCGCACTCAGGAGATAGCGTTCGAGGGAAATGGGAATTTTGCTTCGATATTGCATGACAGTTTAGCCCGCGATCGCGGCAACAGAATCAGTGTTCACAAATGCTTGTAGTGCCTCGACGACATCATGAACTTGAGTATGGCTCAAGCCTGGGTACATCGGCAGAGACAAAATTTCGGTGGTCAGGGCTTCAGCGACGGGAAAGTCACCCTCCTTGTAGCCTAAGGGTTGGTAAGCTGGCTGGAGATGGCAGGGAAGGGGATAGTGGATGCCCGTCTGAATGCCAAAATCGGCAAGTTTAGCCTGGAGAGTGTCTCGGCTCAACGGACAGTTGGCGGTAATGCGAAGGATGTACAAATGGTAAATGTGACCGCTGCTGCTTTGATTTTGGAGAGGGAAAATGCCTAGCGATCGCATGGGTTCCAATAAGCGATCGTACTCTTGAGCGGCACTCAGTCGTTGCTGATTCCAAGATGTTAAGTGAGGCAGCTTGACATTGAGAATAGCCGCTTGCAGAGTATCTAAACGGCTATTGGTGCCCAAATCGGAGTGGAAGTACTTGCGAGGTGCGCCATAATTACGGATCGAGCGTGCTTTTTTTGCCACTTCCGGATCGCTGGTGATAATCATCCCCCCATCCCCGTAAGCCCCCAAATTTTTACTGGGGTAAAAACTAAATGCCGCTGCTGTACCAATGGAACCCGCCCGATACCCTTCTCGCTCGGCTAAGTGTGCCTGTGCTGCGTCTTCAAAAATGATTAACTTGTGATTAGCCGCAAACTCTTTTAACTGATGGGGCGATACCATCTGCCCGTAGAGATGCACGGGTAAGATTGCCTTGGTTTTAGCATTTACCGCCTTATGTGCCGCTTTTAGGTCAATTAACGCTGTTTCTGGCTCACAATCTACTAATATCGGTGTTGCACCCGCTCTGAGGACGCCAATCAAGGTAGCCACAAAGGTGTTTGCAGGTAAAATCACCTCATCCCCAGCACCGATACCGCAGGCTTGTAAACCCAAGGCGATCGCATCTGTTCCTGACGCTACACCGATACCGTACTGAACGCCACTTGCCTGAGCAAACGCCGCTTCAAAATCGCTCAAAGCTTTTCCGAGAACAAAGTCCCCTCGCTGGATTGTTGTCTGAATTGCCTGTTCGATCTCGGCAGCAATTGGCTGGTGTTGCAGCGAGAGGTCAACAAATGGGACTTTTACAGCAGCAGCGTTAGTCATATAGGGTCGAAAGATTAATTGGTAGCAGCAGGCACTAAAGTAACTGCTTCTCTATTTATGACGAATGTAACCGACTCTGAACACCCCAAAACTGTCAAGAGTTTGTAAAGCTTTCTATCTCTTTCTATTTATGGCGTTGAAAGCTTCTTCTTAAATAAACCAAAGGACTTAACATACTGCCAAAATGAAACTCCATCTCGCAGGCAGTAACTACATCAGTTTTCAGTTGCTGTCGGTACTTAATCCGGTAGTTAATGACTCGCCGGAGGTTGCCGAGAAAGGTTCTCGTGATCACAATTGGCACTTGCCAAGGTTTAGCATTGATCACCCGTAGTTGACAAGTCGCTAAACCACAACCGCGAGAAATTGAGAGCAAATAATCTCGTTCTAGACGCCAGTGAGGAATTTGGTGATCAGTGTGCATGGCAGGGTTGTACCAGATTTCCCAACCCGCTTTATGGAGATACAACAACGGCTCATAATCATCCCCTTGCACCATAATTCCGGGGAGTTTTCCGCTGAGACGAGGGCGTTCCGGAACGCTATCACACCAGGCTTGTTTGCGAACTACCAAAGCCGCACCGGGGGGAAGCCGGATATTTTCTGGTTCAAATTTATGAGGTGTAGAACCGTGTTCTCTAATCGCTAGAAAAGCTTGAATTCTTTCAAAGTTTTCTGGCGGTTTACCTTCAAGATTTCCATGGATTTGACCGCCAAAAGCCCCCGCTTTGGGATGTTCTTGAGCAAAAGAATAAGCCGCCGCAATCCAATCTGAGTTAGGCAAATTATCATCATCCAGAAACCCAATTAATGCTCCTTGAGCTTCTCGAACTGCTCGCAGTCGCGCAAAGGCTGCACCTTGTTGAGCTTCAAAGCCATACCGCAAGGGATAGGGATGATGCCAGTTGGCTTGATACTCTTGAATTACTTTCGCTGTGGCGTCTTTGCTGTTGTTGTCAATGATGATTATTTCCCAGTTGAGGCAGTCGATACCAGTTTGCGATCGCAGTCGCTCTAAAATGGCTGGTAAGCGCTGTTCTCCGTTATAGGTCGGAATAGCAACTGTGAAGTCAACTGGCATAGAGAGTTGTTAGTTGTTGGTTTGTAGTTATCCGGTCTTGGCTAAGAAATTTTCTATTTATTTCTACTCAAGTAGCCATTCTTCCACAGATAAAACGGGCTGATTAAACTACTTAAAAATAGCTGCATTTCGCAAGCGGCAATTAAGTCAGTTTTGACCCGAACGTTGTATTTCAGTAAGTGCAGAGTAATTTTCCGCAGGTCATTGACTGTGTAAGCCATAAAAACCATCGGTTTCAACCAAGGCTTAACGCTTACCATCCGAGTCACATAGCGGCTGAGTCCAATCCCTCGAAAGAAGGGGATCAAGTAATCTCTCTCTAAGCGCCAATGGGGAATTTTGTGGTCAAGTTGCATCGCTGGGTTGTACCAAATTTCCCAACCTTTAACTTGAATGTAAGACAGCATCTCCAAATCTTCACTCGTCACCATACTCTTACTGGTGCGTCCGGTTAAAACGAGTTGTGCAGGAACGCTCTCTAACCAAGCTTGTTTTCGCACCACCAATCCGGCGGAGGGGGGTAAGAGTTTCTTACTAGGTTCATAGTAGAGGGGTTCAGAACCGCGTTCAGTTATGGCGAGGAAGGGGGCGAGGCGGTAAAAATTTTCGGGGGGTGTAACTTCGTAAGCACCGTGAATTTGGCTCCCGTAAGCTCCAGCCTTTGGGTATTTTTGAGCAAAAGCGCAGGCGGCGGCTATCCAATCTGTGGCGGGAATATTGTCATCATCTAAGAAGCCAATTAACTCTCCCCTTGCTTCTGTGAAGGCGCGGTGGCGAGCAAAGGCGGCTCCTTGTTTGGGTTCAAAGCAGTACTTTAAGGGATAAGGTTTCGACCAGTTGGCTTGGTGGGCTTGCACGACAGCGGCGGTGTTGTCGGTGCTGTTGTTGTCTACAACGATAATTTCCCAGCTAATGGAGTCGATATCAGTTTGCGATCGCAGTTGCTCAAGCACCTCTGGGAGGCGTTTTGCTCCGTTGTAGGTCGGGATTGCTACGGTCAAATCAACCGAAGACATTGTTTTTCCCACTGTGGTTTAAAAAACTTTCAATCTTAGTATGCCCAGTTTTGTGCCAAAAATTGGCATAGGGCAGAGATTTTTAGGCGTTGCTTGGTAGAGGAGCCGTTTAACAAAGTGTGTTGCAACGCACCCTAAAAGTAGGATTACCATCAAAAATATAAGATTTGAAAGAGGCTCTCGGTCAGTATGACATCTATCGTTATCTTCTAGAGGCAACAACACCAGACCGTAAACTTTATGTTGCTATCAGTGCAGTCGTTTATAAAAGCTTCTTCAATCAGGATGTGATTCAACTGATTCTCTCTCGGCATCAGCTTCCACTCATTGTTGTAGACATAGAAGCAGAGGAGATTACGCAATGGATAAATTAATTGAGTACCCCAAGTTAATCAAGCGCATCTTAAAGGAATATATAGAAGCCTGCAATCGCCGTTCTGATCGAGACATTGAAACATTTCTGGTCGCAGATGAGCCAAATAATCACTATATTTGGATAAATCTTGGTTGGCAGAACGGAGAACGCATTACTGGCATGACTGTCTACGTTCGCATTCGTGATGGCAAATTCTGGATCGAGGAAGATTGGACTGAAGATGGTATTGCAACTGACCTAGTTCGTGCGGGTGTTCCCAAGGAAGATATTGTGTTGGCATTCCACGAGCCAAAGATGAGACAGTACACAGATTTTGCAGTTGCATCGTAGTGGTGGTGCAGGCTAACAAGCCGATGGGCGATCGCACTATAGCTTTGCTTCGCATCTAAGCCCATTTATTCAGAGAAATGTACTTTTTATACTTTTAGCAATCGCTAAATTTCCCTTTCTTTACCCTTGGCGCTCCCCGTGTTAAGAGTGGAACCGCACTCACCTTTCTCAGTTGATTGAGTTGCCAAACGAGGTAATAAAAGTAGCGGCACTTAATCATCAAATAATTAAGTGCCACTTTATCTTGAGACGGAAAGATTTATCGACCTAGCAACTTGTCTCGCAGGTGCTTAATGCGATCGCGATATTTTGCCGCCTCCTCAAACTCTAGTGACGCCGCCGCTACCTTCATCTGGGCTTCTAGCTGCTGAATTAAAGCCGGAATCTGTTCTAAGGGCAAATCGTCTGCTTGCTCGTAGACCTCTTCAATCTGTTGAGCATTTAGGCGGCGCGAAACATTTAAGAACGCCAGAATAGCATTACTTGACTTTTTGACAATCGGTTGAGGGGTAATGCCGTGCTTCTCGTTATATTCAAGTTGGATTACCCGACGACGCTCTGTTTCCTCAATCGCTCTTGCCATGCTATTGGTTAGGTTATCAGCATAGAGGATCGCTTGTCCTCGGACGTGACGAGCAGCTCGACCGATAGTTTGAATAAGCGATCGCTCCGCCCGTAAAAATCCTTCCTTATCCGCATCTAAAATTGCCACCAGCGAGACTTCTGGCAAATCCAAGCCTTCCCGCAACAGGTTGACCCCAACCAACACATCAAATTCCCCCTCGCGCAACGATTGCAAGATCTCAATCCGCTCAATCGAGTTAATCTCCGAGTGGAGATAGCGCACCTGGATGCCTCGTTCTTGCAGATACTCAGTCAGGTCTTCCGCCATCCGCTTTGTCAAAGTTGTAACGAGGGTTCGTTCTTTCTTATCTATCCGGTCTTTAATCTCGCCCAAAAGATCATCCACCTGACCTTCAGAGGGGCGAACAAAGATTTCTGGGTCAACCACACCCGTTGGACGAATCACTTGTTCAATTACCCGCCCGTCCGACTGTTCGATCTCCCAATTTCCCGGTGTTGCAGAAACAAAGATGCACTGTTTCACATTCGCCCACACTTCCTCAGACTTCAAGGGACGGTTATCCGCCGCACTGGGAAGACGAAAGCCATGCTCAATTAGCACCCGCTTTCTTGCCTGGTCGCCGTTATACATCCCCCGCATTTGTGGGACACTAACGTGGGATTCATCCACCACCAGCAGCCAATCGTCGGGAAAGTAATCGAGCAAGCACTCTGGAGGTTCCCCCGCCTTGCGCCCTGCTAGGTGACGAGAATAGTTCTCAACACCGTTGCAGTAGCCGACTTCCCGCAGCAGTTCCAGGTCGTAGCGGGAGCGCTGTTCTAAACGCTGGGCTTCTAAAAGTTTCCCCGCCTTCTCTAATACTTCTAATTGTTCCTTGAGTTCTGCCTCAATGGCATTGCAGGCTTCTTCTAGGCGGTCTTCAGGGGTCACGAAGTGACGCGCCGGGTAAACGTTCAACCCCTGTAAGCTTTGGAGAATCTCACCCGTTACGGGATCAACGTAGCGAATGGCATCAATTTCATCGCCAAAGAATTCGACGCGGATAATGCGGTCTTCGTAGGCAGGGCCAATTTCTAAGACATCGCCCTTCACCCGGAAGCGTCCGCGCCCCATATCGATGTCATTGCGGGAATACTGCACCGAGGCTAAGTCTCGTAGCAGTTGGCGCTGGTCAATTTCCATGCCCACACGGAACGGAATAGAGGCTTTTAGGTATTCTGAGGGCATCCCCAAGCCGTAAATGCAGCTAATGGAGGCAACAACGATGACATCCCGGCGCTCAAAGAGCGATCGCGTTGCTGAGTGCCGCAGCATATCAATTTCATCATTGATGGCAGCGGTTTTCTCTATATAGGTATCGGTAACGGGAATATAAGCTTCTGGTTGGTAGTAGTCGTAGTAAGAGACAAAATACTCAACGGCATTGTCGGGAAAAAATTCCCGCAGCTCATTACATAGCTGGGCGGCAAGGGTTTTGTTATGGGCAAGGACGAGGGTGGGTTTGCCAAGGTTTTCGATGACGCTGGCGACGGTGTAGGTTTTGCCTGTCCCTGTTGCCCCTAGTAGGGTTTGGTAGCGATGTCTCTCTTGCAGGCTGGCGGTGAGTTGGGCGATCGCTTTAGGTTGGTCGCCTGTGGGTTTGAAGGGCGCGTTGAGGTGAAATTGCGTCATGGCGATTGATTAGGCTGGCTCTATTTAATATGCTAAGCAACCGTAACGGCTTTGGGTGCGATCGTCTGTATAGCAGGAATTACGCCAGTAATTTGTATATCCGCTATCGGTAGGGGTAAGTCGTAATGCCATGCCCCTACAAATGTAGTTTCTGAAGTCAGAAAATGCGTAAGTCCTATCTAAATCAACCCCAATAAGAATTTACCTAATTCCCAGAAATCCGTTTTTTCCTAATAGTCAGGTTTTTTGCAGAATATGGCAGACAATCACCAGCCTTTGGTTTACGTCGATCCCTGATATGCAGGTAAGTAGATCGGGGATAGAAGGAAAACTCACTTCCTCCAATCCTGAGGCTTGATGGTTGTTGAGATTGAGCAAATTTTCAAAAAACTGACTCAAATTTTGTTGAGGAGACGTTGCTCAACTTGTGCTTTAGGAAGAGAAATCTCTAACTGCCAATATATCTACAGACGGACGAATAGAAAACATTTCTTAGTTATGTTGGATACATAAGACCACTGTATTGTAAGCAGGAGAAATAAGATCATGAGTACAGAAGATAAAGCTAAAGCAACAGCCAAAAATATTGAAGGTAAAGCTCAAGAAGCCATGGGTAATGTGACTGGCGATCCTGAAGATAAAGCTAAAGGTCAAGCCAAGCAAGCGGAAGGTGAAGCACGTCATGCCGCTGAAGACGTGAAAGATAAGGCGAAAGATGCCCTTAATTAATCATAAGGTGTAGTTTCAGGGTCTAGCTGATGTAAAGATCATCTAGACCCTTTACTATCCCTACATTTGTATAAACATTTAGAAAAGTAAGTTTAGCAAGGAGAAGGAATTAACCGTGAGTTTATTTCATAAAGGACGCAAGTTTCTAACCACACTAATGGCGGTGCTGCTGATTGTTACAGCAACGGCTTGTGGTGGAACGACCCAAGCCACTAAAACCAACGTTCCTAGTATCACGAGTAGCCAAGGTAGCTATGCTCAACTAGAACGAGGAAACACGGCAGTTGGACAGGAATTCGGGAATTGGGTTGTTCAAACGGCTAGCGGATTAGTCAATGATGCTTATATCCGGGACAACGATAAATTGGGTGTGGTAATTACGCCCCAAGTAAAACCAACAGAAGTTAAAACATTAACGAGATCGTTGATGCAAGGCTTTCAGCATAATTTCCCAAACCGCGACCTCAAGGTGTTAGTTTATGCTCCCGATAAGCAACTGATTTTGACGGCTAATTACAATAATCAAAGCCATCAAATTCAGTATCAATAAGCAAGCTTTAAGTCAACGGTAAAAATAACTAGCAAAATCCCAGGGTTTTGTTAGTAAATTTAACAAAAATTTAGGAGACAAAAATGTCAAGTAGTGAACAATATAAACGCCAGATAATGAATGACTTGGCGCAAGGAAATGTCGAGTCATTAGATAATGTTCCTGCCAGTCCGGCTCAGGATTATCAAAACTTTGATGACTTTGCTCAACGTTCTTCAAAGGAAGAGCGACGCCAAATCTTCGGGAGGTCTCTCCATCCTGATAAGATTCCTGTGAGCCAGATGGAGCCAGAGTTGAAGAAGGCGATTGACCAAATCAAGCCGAACGAGCGTGACGATGTGGCAAAGGATTTCTTGAAGCGCTTAAAAGAACGCGGACTTAGCGATCGCGATTTGGAAAAACAGCTCAGTCTCTCTACTCATCATGCTAGCCGCATGACGTCGGATGATGTCAGCCGTTTAGCAGGCTTTACCTATCACAATCACCCAGACATTTTCCAAGATGTCTTGGCAGACAAGCCAGCGCTGATGAAGTTCTTGAGCAATCCTGTAGTGGGTGCAGTTCTGGGCGCGATCGCTGTTAAGTGGTTGGGTAACCACAGAAACTAGGAACGACTCCCGATAGGGGTGCTGATGCTGGGAATGTATCAACTTAAATTTGATTAATCAAAAAGGCGATCTATTTATAGATCGCCTTTTTCTTCTGGATATTTTTTGAAAAGGAACCAAACCCAATAAATTAAACGGTGGCGAGTTCCGGTTCAGGGCGCTTGCTGTTGCGAATACCTTCAATCGCTGCAGCGTAGTCCTTCGCCTTAAACACAGCGGAACCTGCAACGATCGCGTTTGCGCCAGCTTCTATCACTTGCCAGGTGTTGTTACCTTTGAGTCCGCCATCCACTTCGATCCAAGGATCGAGTCCGCGTTCGTCGCACATCTGACGCAACTGACGGATTTTCGGCAAGACACCGGGAATGAAGCTTTGTCCACCAAAGCCAGGGTTGACGCTCATAATCAGCACCAAGTCGCACAGTTCCAGAACGTAATCAATTAGCTCTAAGGGAGAACCAGGATTGAGTACAACGCCAGCTTTCTTGCCAAGTTCTTTGATTTGACCCAAGGTGCGGTGCAAATGAGGTGAAGCATTATGCTCGGCGTGGACATAGATGTGGTCAGCACCCGCCTTGGCAAAATCTTCAACGTACTTCTCTGGTTCCACGATCATCAAGTGGACATCCAAAGGCTTTGTGGTGACAGGGCGGATTGCTTCAACAATCAGAGGACCGATGGTGATATTGGGGACAAACCGACCATCCATCACATCAACATGAATCCAGTCGGCACCAGCGGCATCCACCGCTTTAATTTCTTCCCCCAGCCGACTGAAGTCCGCTGATAGGATAGAAGGAGCAACAACGATGGGCTTCTGGGATTGGCTTTGGGTCATGATTGGTTATACTCTCCTGGGTCCTCTGTCGTAATCCAGTTTAACAAAATCTTCAGAAATCCCCTAATTGTGCGATCTCCTCTCATCCTCAACTACACAACTTTTTGGGAGAAGCGGACTTGGCTCCTCAGCAAATATTAAACAAACTAGGATGGATAGTCTGGGGTTTAGGTGCCACCTGCCTTACCCTTCCCGCGCTGGCTTTAGAAAGCTCTGTGGGAGAATCGGGAGTTGATGCCCGTAGGCTGCACGCCCCTCCTTACGACTTGCTCGGTCGCAAGATTGCCATCGGTCAGGTAGAAATTGGTAGACCCGGACAATTTGGAATTGATAAGTCAGTACGCTGGAATTCTGCGATCGCTCTAGCGCGGGTATTTTTTCGCAACCAAAGCGCGAAAATCGATACAGATGTCGATTCTCATGCAGCGATGGTGGCGAGCGTGATGATTAGCGCTGATAAGATGCTGCCAGGTGTGGCTCCCGCCGCCCGCCTCTATGCCTCAGCCGCTGGTTCTCCTCTAGAAGGTGGGCAACCGGAAGAATGTCTTTCCACCCAGCATATCGCCCAGCAAAACGGGGGCGACCTGCGAGCGATTAACTTTAGCTTTGGCGAACCGCTCCAGCGCGATCCTAGACCACAGGATGAAGCGGTTCTTGATGGCAACGCGTTGTTAACACAATGTATCGATTGGTCAGCACGGGTTCATGACGTTCTGTATGCGATCGCGGGTAACCAAGGTGAGGGTGGTATTCCCATCCCGACCGATAACTTTAATGGGATGAATGTTGCCTATACGACCCAGCGAGAAGGGATATTTAGTAAAGTAGACTTTGCTAACCTGAGTGCGCTTCCCCTGGGAATTGGCAGACGCCTGATTAACCGTGAAATCAATGTTGGGCCTCGCCGCTCGGTTAGCTTAGTTGCTCCTGGGAGCCAGCTATCAGTGTACGAATTGAATGGTCAGGTTGTGAAAGTCAGTGGCACGAGTTTTGCCGCCCCTCACGTTACCGCATCAGTAGCACTGCTACAAGAATTTGGAGACCGACAACTACAAAGCTCCCAACCCAACTGGACTACAGACTCCCGCCGCTCCGAAGTCATGAAAGCCGTCTTGCTCAACTCGGCTGACAAAGTTGAAGATAGCGGCGATGGCTTGCGCCTCAGCATGAGCCGCACAATTTTTGATAAACAAGACCGCACTTGGATAGACTCTGATGCCTATAAAGACAAAAAAATTCCCCTAGATATGCAGATGGGAACCGGGCAACTAAATGTGTTTCGCGCCTATCAACAATTTAGCCCCGGACAATGGAGTCCAGAGGCGGCTGTAGCTCCCGTTGGCTGGGACTATCGAAGTGTTCAGACATCCGCCAGCCAAGAATATGTCCTAGAGCAGCCCCTGCAACAAGGTAGCTTCGTGTCTCTCACCCTCGCCTGGAACCGCCTAGTGGAGTTGGAGGATAAAAACGGCAATGATGTTTATGATGTGGGCGAGAGTTTTCGCGATCGCGGTTTAAATAACCTCGACCTCTACTTAATGCCCGTTGATAGCAGTAATACTGCCCACAGCCACAGTACCTGCACATCCGTCAGCGAAGTCGATAGCGTCGAACACATCTTCTGCCAAGTCCCCGCCACAGGACGCTACAAAATTCGCGTCCATAACCGCAAACGGGTCAACGAACCGACTCAGCCTTACGCCTTGGCTTGGTGGACAGTGCCAGCCCAGTAACACGATTAAGGGGCAGGGGAGCGGGGGAGCGGGGGAGCAGGGGAGCGGGGGTGCAGGGGTGCAGGGGAGCGGGGGTGCGGGGGTGCAGGGGAGCGGGGGTGCAGGGGTGCAGGGGAGCGGGGGAGAGAAAATTGACGACGATTAGCCATTACTCCAATCGCCTATTTCATACTTCACACTTCACACTTCACACTTCATACTTCACCCTTCATACTTCATACTTCATACTTTCTCCCCTACTCAGGACTCAGCACTCACCGACTCAGGACTTTCAAAACCAGAGTTGCCAAAACTGTAACCGTTGGAACACCACCCCACAAAGCAGGTCATCTTAAAGCAGGAAATGAATTGGTGCGGGAGGAAAGGCAATGAATCGACGTACGCTCAATCGAGCCGGGGTAGTGACAGCAGTGGGCATGATCTTACTGGGTCTGCTCGTCAGCACCAAGGTTAATCCCCTTCATGCCTTGAACTTAATGCCTGACCCCCAGACGCCAGAGGAAGCTTACTCAACCGTGCAGCAACCTGACACTGTAGTAGAATCCCAGCTTGTTGAGGCAAATACCAAATTTGGTTTCAATCTGTTCTCCGAAGTTCTTAAAGAAGATGCTGGGAAGAATGTTTTCATCTCGCCTACCAGTGTAGCGATCGCTCTTGCCATGACCTACAACGGGGCTGCTGGTGAAACCCAACAGGCAATGGCGGAAGCTCTGGAAATGCAAGGAATGAGTGTGGAAAGCCTCAATCAAGCCAATCAGGTATTAAAAGCATCCTTGCAGAATGCCGACCCCGATGTGCAGTTAGCGATCGCCAACTCCCTCTGGGCAAACCAAGGCGTTTCCTTCAAGCCCGAATTTATCCGCAGAAACCAGCAGTTTTACCAGGCAAAACTAACAGAACTCGACTTTGGGATGCCCGGTGCTGCCGATATTATTAATGATTGGGTAAAAGAAAATACTCGCAACAAAATTGAATCCATTGTTGACGAACTCACACCTGACCATGTTCTATTTTTAATCAACGCCATCTATTTCAAAGGCAACTGGACTGACGAGTTTGACAAAAGCCGCACCACCGAGCAACCCTTCTACCTAGCAGATGGCAGCCAAAAGCAACATCCCCTCATGTCCCAGACGGGTAAGTATAAATACTATGAGAATGAGGCATTTCAAGCCGTCAGCTTGCCTTATGGAGAAGAACGCCTTAGCTTGTATGTCTTTCTCCCCCGTGAAAACTCCAATTTAGAGACCTTTACTCAACAACTCAACGCGGAACAATGGGAACAATGGATGCTTCAGTTCCGCAATCGACCCGGTTCGATTGGCTTACCCCGGTTTAAATTCGAGTACGATATCACCCTCAATGATGCCCTCAAAGCATTAGGAATGGAGGCAGCGTTTGAGGCTGGGAGAGCTGATTTTTCTCAGATGATTGATACCCCGGTTAACATTGACGAGGTGAAGCACAAAACCTTTGTGGAAGTGAACGAAGAAGGAACCGAAGCCGCCGCCGTCACTTCAGTAGCCGTCGTGAGAACCTCGGCACAAATCCCCGAAGCACCCTTCGAGATGATTGTTAATCGTCCCTTCTTCTGCGCGATTCGAGACAATCAGACGGGAGCGGTTTTATTCATGGGATCGATTGTCGAGCCGAAGTAATCTCGAAGCTGAAGTAGGGACAAGTTGCATCAGTGTCAACTTCAGCTCAAATTTAGTTACTCCTCTCGCATTTCTTTTGCCGTAATCCCTGACGCTGTACCGTTGGCGTAATTCTCGTATTCTTTAATATAAAAGTCTGACGGATTAATAATTGTCTGTACCGAATCACGTTTAGACATAGCATCCCACCATCGCTTCAGGTGCTGGCATTCGTCAGGTATGCTCAAGCCTCGGTAATGCTCAAGTACAGACCAACGCTCAAACCACGGGTAGAAGGTGAGGTCAACCAAGCTCAACTCGTTACCAAACCAATAGGAACCATTGCTACTGGTTTGGCTAATACCTCGCTCCATAAATAGGAGATGTTCTTTAAATTCCTTTATCCATCGCTGCTGCTTTTCTTGGTCTTGGATCAGCAGGATTTTGTAGAACGTGGGGATAAGTTTGATATTAGCAAAATCCATCCAAATACGGGCTAAGGCGCGTTTTCCAGGGTCGCGTGGCATCAGGGGCGGCTCAGGAAATACCTCATCAAGATACTCGTTGATAATGGTGGACTCCCAAACACGGTTATCGCCATGCTTAATGACTGGCACTTTGTTATTAGGCGAAATGTTTGTAAACCAGTCTGGTTTGTTATTGAGATCAATCTCGGTCAGCGTGAAGTCCGCACCTTTTTCGAGTAGCGTTAGTCGGGTGCGATGGGCAAAGGGACAGACACTGGTGCTATAGAGTTCAACTGTAGCCATGCTGAGGCTCCTAAGATGGCGTGATTTAATGCATCTCGTTAGAGAGGGGCATCGCTCAACATTTTCTTGCCCACTACTAATGCCTTGCATCTAACTACATAGGGATTACAGAGCAATTACGGCGGGAGTTTTGCTGATTGGTGTCTATATATATGATGCGGCTGTAAGTGGTGTAACTATCGGCGCACAGCTAGACGTATCCGAACCTATTGAGGACAACACTAGAGTGTTTAACCTCACACTAGAAGCTGAAAGCAACCGAATTGATGCGGTACTAGGAAAGTCACCTGAACTATGAGTTAACGGGAGACTGCGGCGATGAGTATCGGTGCTGAGATGCAAGTAGATTTTGTATAGTCATTATTTTCTGTATCTCTTGATACCGTTTTTTCAAAAAATTCTAACAATTCCCCCGTTATATCAACTCCGCTTCCTTTAAATGTTGAAAGAATAGAGCAACGGTTAGATAAACTTCCTTAAACTCAACCTCTTATAAAGAGTTATCAGCAATAAAAGCTTTTAAAAGAGTAAAATCTGGCATCTTTTTTTAAATTTGGCTTTTAGCGTTAATTTAATCCAGATAGTTTTAATAGCATCATTTTCTCCCCCGCTAGCTTGCAAATTTCATGACAGACATTAACAATCTCATCTCCCAAGATTGCATGAGATTGTTAATAAAACTACATCTCTAGAGAGAGGTTTTTAAGAATTTAGTTAATGAATTGACGGACACGACTTAATCCGGCGTAAAAATTCTCAGGGGGCTGATTAATTACGGCTTAATACGGCGTAAAGATTTTTAGGTGCTCACTAATTACTGTTCGTTTTGATGAACATTGTGGCAGTCAATACAGTCACTACTGATGAACAATGGTGAAGTTAAAAAACTGGGACTATCTAAATGCGTATTCATAACGAGTAATGGTTTATGAGTAGAGCTAACTGCTGGAAATAAGAGCAGAGATCACAGTTTCTTTATACTTGCTTCACTAAAAATTCAATGTTTTTGGGTTGGTTTTTGATCAATCCAATGGTTTATAGAAATAGCACCTTTTATCAAAAATATGCTGAAGCTTCCAAGTCGGTCTCTTACCCAGATGCCAATCGCTGCTCTGTTGATAGCAATTCCTCTGATTGCCGACACTCAAGCCTCATTGGCTGTTCAGCTAGATTTGGTAAAAAATCCCCAACAGCAGGGTTGTTACCCAGAAATTCAAAAAAATTTTACTCAAGAGCTAATTGGCTTGTGTTCAAAGGGCGTTTCCCTTACTGATACAGGAAAATTCAAAGCCAGTTTTTCAAATTTCGGCACAGCTAACAGGAGACAAATGAAGAGTGAGTCCCCCAGTACTATTTTTTTCAATACATCAGACAGTCAATTCCTGAACGGTACTAAAAATCAGGGATGGTGGAGCACTACCATTCCCAACATGAACACAAATGACAACTATTTTGTCGGGGCTGTTGAAACAAATATTCTCCGAAACTTCTTTACCTTCGATCTTTCTCCCCTTAATCAAAATGTAGTGGGAGCGACATTAGAACTGACACGCTTTATGAGTTCAGGAGATCCAGAAGAAACCATCGGATTCTTTGACGTTTCGACTGATGCTGTCACCCTCAACAACAATACTGGAACTAGCGCTAGTATCTTTAATGACTTAGGAACTGGCAAAAGTTACGGAGAGTTTGACGTGCCTCCCAGTGGTAGCGTTACTGATGTTTTCAGCTTTATGCTCAATGCTAATGCGATCGCTGACATCAATGCAGCTCGTGGTGGCTTCTTCTCCATTGGCGGCTCTCTCTTGAGCATCAACAGATTGGGAATGTACAATGAGTTTTTCTTTGCTAGTACAAAAATGACTGGCATTCAGCGGCTGATCCTGAACACAGCTCCTCCGCAACCCGTTCCTGAAGCAATGTCTGGCTGGGAACTGCTAGCCTTTGTAGTGCTTGTGGCAAGTTCAGCACGAAAGCATCCAAAAACGATGAGGTAGAAATTGGGGACTAGCGAGAATGTAAGGTAAGCAATGTGAACCCTCACTTGAGAAACATCACCGTTGAGTCCAGTGACCAGCACTGGCTCAGTTTCTAGGTTTGCCTTGCAAAAGCACACTATTAGTAGTTATTAATTTTTTAGGCTTAGTTGATCAGTCACGAGTCTTGATATAAATTCAAAACTCATCACTCATAATTTTAAAAACTCCCCGGGTGGGATTCGAACCTACGACCAATCGGTTAACAGCCGACCGCTCTACCACTGAGCTACCGAGGAAAGTAACATTGCCTTCGCAACAGTTACTTATCTTATCTTCAAAGGATAGAATTTGACAAGTACTTTGCACAATTTTTTTATCGTGTCTAGAACTGATGAGGAGAAAAGAGAACCTCCTTTACCCTTCTGCCTGACCTTGAGGACTGAGCCTTACGGCTATGCTTATTGTGTCCCCCCAATCACACGTTCCATGCTGACGCATCATCGCAAACCTGTTTGCCTCTCCCTGATGTCTCTCGATTTGCCCGTTTTGTCTACGGTGGAAACTGCTGCCACGTTGTATCAAAAAGACCAAGAACGGTTTCACCTGCTGTTGAGCGAACCCGCTTTTTTACCAGAGTGGGAGCCAGAACCGGAGATATCGGCTGAAAACCCCACGTCAGGCTCTAGCAGCCCTCGACTCCTGTGGCTAGAGATTTCCCCTTACCGGGTAATTATGACGATGCAGGGCAACGGCAAGCTAAGCTATCGCCATCTCTGGGAGCAAGGCGTCTACGGAATTAGCCGTTATTGGTTGCAAAATGACGACCTCAAGGAACATAGCTCCCTACGCCTAAGAAATTACACACGCAGCTTAGAACTCAAAGGTCGCCCTCTCCCGGAAAGCCTGCGTCTGGAATATGAGCTGTGGTCACAAGAAGTCCAGCTCGGTCGCTATATCTTAAGTCTCAAAATTCATCATTAGTTACGGGTAAAGACGCGCCAGGTTATTAAGGCGGGTTTGGCAAATAACGTTTTCCTTTAATAAATTTTGGATAAGATCCGTTTACTCAACAATCTGCAAATCACTCGCGGATGTGTGACGGTTCGGTTGTCTGTTGCTTTTCAGGACTAGGATGGATTCTCAATCAACTCGATCAAGCTTCAACCCTCAAAATTTTCCCCAACTGCCAAAGATGGAGCAAGTGTGGGAGCAAACCTTAGGCTGGCAGCCCACAACAGTACAACAGCAGCAATTTCAGCAGCTTTATGAAAAGATTTTAGAAGGTAATCAGCGATTAAATTTGACTCGCATTACTGAACCAGAGGATTTTTGGGAAAAGCATCTTTGGGATTCTTTACGGGGGATAATTGCCCCCTCCTGTGGAATGGGAACTCCCTCATCCGAAAATAATCCTGAACTTCCACCCAATGCCTTAAAGGTGATTGATATTGGTACGGGAGCTGGGTTTCCAGGAAATGCGATCGCGATCGCATTTCCTGATTTTTCTGTCACCTTACTCGACGCCACGCGCAAAAAAATTGCCTTTCTCGACACCTTACTTGCCGAGATGGGGCTAAATAATGCTAAAACCCTGACGGGCAGAGCGGAACAAATAAATCAACATCCGCACCATCGCCAAAGCTACGATATCGCTTGTCTGAGAGCTGTCGCCCCTGCACCCGCTTGTGCTGAGTATTCTCTACCTTTGTTGAAAACTGGAGGTGTAGCAATTCTCTACCGGGGTCATTGGACAGAAGAGGAAACCGCCGCCCTTCAGGAAGTCGTTGAACCTCTAGGTGGAGTAGTTGAGTCTGTGGAAAGCTTCACCACCCCACTGAGTAACAGCGTCCGTCACTGCTTGTACCTGCGGAAAGCCTCGCCATAAACTCAGGCTGGGATGATTTAGGGAAATGGGACGCTTTCACTGCTGAGACAGGCGTTTTACGGCTTCACCCCCCAACAAGCGATCCGCGTCTTCCAGGAAAGCCGGGATTTGATCCGCGTAGCGACTTTTTCGCAAACAATGCTGCAAATCCAGTTTGCGGACATTACGCGCCTGATTTCCAGGGAACCAGTGCCCGCCACTACCTAGCAAGTTGTAGCGCATCTTGGCGTATTCGGTCATGTCGTAGGCAAGGGCGAGGTTCCTGAGCCAGAGAATTACCGGAATATTAATTCCGGCGGGCGTTTCTTCAAACTCTGGTAAACCGATGTGCCAGGTTTTGACCCAATCTTCACCGAAAGTAGCGATCGCTTCTTCCTCCAATCGCACTAAAATCGGTGGCAACAGTTCATCAACCCTATCCAGCAACTCTACCGCCTGCAAGTGTTCGTCAAAATCAGTGGGTCGCGATACCCCCAAACTAAGGGTGTGTACTTGGGAATGGGAAAGACAAAATAAGTCATTAAACACTATTGGACTCAGGGGTCTACAGAGGTCTACAAGCTTCTGTGGCGGCTTGTAAAGCATTCCTCCTTTATCCGAAGGGCTGATGATAAACACCCCCATATCATGGCGTGTCGCCGCTGCAATGGCAGGCCAGTTGAACTGATTGATGTAATACCAGTGCAGGTTAACGTAATCAAACTGGTCAGTTTCAATCGTCTTGATGATTACATCAGTCGGCCCGTGGGTTGAAAACCCTACAAACCTCACCTTTCCCTGTGCTTGTAACTGCCTTACCACATCCAGACAGCCCCCCGGACGGATGCATTCCTGTAGCAACTCCAACGTATTAATCCCATGCAGCCCCAGCAAGTCAACGTAGTCTAGCTTCAAATTTGCCAGGGACTTGTCAAACAGATGGCGAAACTCCTTTGGGTCGGACTTCGGGCTAATTTTCGTCTGAACAATCAGCTTTTCACGGGGAAAAGTCGGCAGAATCCGCCCAAGTTGCATTTCGGAGGTGCCATAGCCACGGGCAGTTTCAATGTGATTAATCCCAACTTCTAGAGAACGGTGGATGATTGCTTCCAGATTCTGCTGACTGTCCTGGGGAATTTGCTCCTCAGGAACATCCTTCCAATTGTGTTGGTATCTCATGCCACCGCAAGAGAACACAGGCATTTTTAACTCTGTACGCCCAAATCTTCGATACTGCATGATAGTCGTCTTCTCCTTCCCTAAAAGCGATCTTAAGCTTCTACGATGGCAAGTTAAACCTATTAGCTCTACTGCCTTTACAGCTAGGGAGCTAGAGAACCATGTTGTGAGATGCTAGCGCCTTATATCCCCGACTCCTCAGAAATCGGGTATCTCGCCTACGGGAATCATTGAGGACGGCTATATAAGCGATCGCTCATTCGATCAATGCAACAGTTTAGGACTTACGCACCGTAACGCTATAACAAGGGTTTGAGATTCTTCACTATCGCTCAGAATGACGCAATTTCGTTGTCAGTGCGTAAGTCCTAAGTTTCTATCAGATATTTCTACCCTAGCTGTTGGACGTTCTTCTATTGCTGTGACTTGTTATCTGCTGCTGGTTGGGTAGCCACATCACTCTCTGGAGTTTCCAAAGCTGCGATTACCTCATCCTCTTCAGCCAAAAAATCCTGGGGATCGGTTGCCGGACTCGTAGCAATATTCACCCAACCCTCAGCCGGGGTATCGGGTTCGACCGCAGGATCTTTACGGTTAGCATTATTGCTAGACATAAGTTTTTCCTCTATCAAGGTAGCTAAACACACCTCAGCTTAGACTTATCCCCGATCAGGAATACCCTATCTATGGTCTTAGAGTTAAATTATAAAAAATTTGTGTAAAACTCCACCCAGTGCCTTCCCTGCTCCCTGACAAAAAACACCAGGTGGGGCTATTTACATCTGACGCACAGTAGGCTGACCGTCTTTCACTTCACCGACCAGCACAATATCAGCAACACCGACGAACAAGCCATTTTCCAGAACGCCGGGAATGTTGTTCAGTGTTTTTTCCAACTCGGCTGGGTTGTCAATGAAGTCAAATTTCACATCAATCACTAAGTTACCTTGATCGGTAACGACAGGGCCGGCTTTTTTGACCCCCATGCGGAGTTCGGGTTTGCCGCCGAGTTTTTCAATGGCTCGCATTACAGGGGCAAGTGCCATCGGAATCACTTCCACAGGCAACAGGAACGATGAACCCAGCTTATCTACCAATTTGCCGCTATCTACCACGACAACAAATTGGTTTGCCAGGGAATCAACAACTTTCTCGCGAGTGTGGGCAGCACCGCCACCTTTAATCAAGTTCTTTTGCGGATCGACTTCATCTGCTCCGTCGATAGCAATATCAATATGCTCAACCGCATCTAGGGTTGTTAGGGGAATTCCGTATTTTTTCGCCAAGACTTCGGCTTGAAAGGAGGTGGGAATACCGACAATGTCTTTAATTTCGCCAGATTTGAGGCGATCGCCAATGTACTCTATCGCATAAGCTGTGGTTGAACCCGTACCCAGCCCGACAATCGTACCTGACTTCACTAGTGCGGCGGCTGCCTTGCCCACTTCCTGTTTCATCACTGTAACGGGGTCTGTTGCTGTCATAACCAAAACCTATAAAAGTACCCTAGGATTAATCGCCAAAGAGGGCTGAAGCAGAAGCCTGCTCCAACGCTGCAAAAGTTAGTCTACTATCCAGGCGTGACTTTCGCCTAGTTTCATAGCCCCGCCCACTACTTTGCACTTTTAGGGCAAGAAGTGGAATTGTTAGAAAAATGCGTGATTCAACGATTCATAGAACTTTACTTAAACTCATTGATAGTCCTCAAAACTAGCAAGACAAAGGCTTTCAGCCTAGGTTGCGTCTGGCAAGATATCGCGATCTGCCTAAGAGTTTGATAGGATCATCAGTCAAAAATGTATCTAGCATGGCTGTTGTTTTGCAAGTAGGCGATCGCGCAATTACGACTGAAGAAATTGTTCCCTTGTTGCGGCACTATCAATTACTACCGCAATTGTTGCAAGAGATGATTATTGATGGGGCGATCGCTGCAATTACCTGCACCCCAGAAGAACTATCCCGTGCTTGCCAGGAATTTTACACCCAACAACAACTCCCTACTGACGAAGCCCGCCAAGCTTGGCAAAAACAGCAGGGGCTGACTCAATTGCAGGTAGAGGCATTAGCCACTAGAAAACTAAGAATTGAAAAGTTCAAACAAGCTACCTGGGGTCACAAGCTAGAATCTTACTTCCTCAACCGCAAAGGGCAACTAGATCGTGTTATTTACTCCTTAATCCGCACCAGTGATGAAGGTATTGTCCAAGAACTCTACTTTCGCCTGCAAGCTGGGGAACAGTCTTTTAGTGAACTTGCCCAAAAATATTCCCAAGGCGCAGAAGCCCAAACGGGGGGATTGATTGGCCCTGTGGAGTTGAGTAGTCCCCATCCCAAACTCGTACAAATGCTTAGTGCCAGTCAGCCTGGGCAACTTTGGCCCCCAGTGCGAATTGATAAATGGCTAGCGGTCGTGCGTTTAGAAAAATTTATCCCCGCCCAGCTTGATGAAGCCTGTAAAGCACGGCTATTACACGAGCTATTTACCACTTGGTTAAAAGAACAAGTCAGCCAGCAACTCCTAGCAATCAATAGCGAATCTGTTGGCTAATGCAGAATGCTTGTTGATTTCACTGATAAATCAGGGAAGGGCTAATTACTGAATTTATGACCTACACCAAAACCAACATTCAAAGCTTTCTGGCGACTGTTTATCCCTTCGATCGCTTACCTCCTGAACGATTGACCCAATTGGCGCAGAAGTTTCAGCTTTTACGTTACCGCATGGGGCAAGGGATTGTGATGCGGGAGCAACTGGTTACCCAGGTGGCGATCATTTACGAAGGGCAAGGTCGTCTTTTGGGGCATGACCCCCGCACGCAAGTCCCTGTTACTTTAAAACTGTTGCAACCGGGAGAGATGGTGGGTTGGGTAGGTTTGGTGCGGGGATTTCCTTGCGAAACGGCGATCGCTTCTATAGAAACGATCTGTCTGACCCTTCCGGCTGCGGATTTTTTGACACTGTTAGAGGAAGAACCATCCTGGACAAAAGAAATCCGCGATCGCTGTTCTGTTGTGGAAGCCTTTGAACTTTTAGGCGCACAACTGCAACGACAGGCAAATGCTACTCAAGATTTGAAGCAATTAGCGTTGCAGGCGCAACCCAATGCGGTAGTGCGCTATCTTTCCACTGGCAAAAATCGCCTCCAAGAACTAGATAGCGATCGCCTATGGCTAGTCAGTGGAGGTGGAATCCTGCTCAATCACCCCAAGGGCAGTCGTTTAGAGGAGGTAAATTCTCCTGTTGTTGAAGTTATCGATCAAACTCCCGCCAGGATTGTTGGCTTCCTACTATCTGATCTGGGACTACTTCATCAAGATTCATTAGCACTAAGGGCAGGGCAAGATGCTTTCCCATCCCCGGATAACGATTCGATAGACGATATTCCCTACGCCCCAGAACCCTCCCTCCCCTACAGACAGCAAAGCAACAACAAACATCAGAAATACCCCCACGTTCGCGGACGAGGCACCCTCAATGCCACCCTCGCCTGCTTTCAAATGCTCAGCCAACACCTGAATTTGCCCTTCCGTAAGGAAGTAATTCGGCGCATTATCAGCAATCAGTTGGAACGTAGTGGTAGCCCATCCCTACAACTTTGTGGTGGGGTCGCGGAGTTGATGGGGTTAAATGCTCAACTCGTCACCGTCCCGGCTGCGGTGATCACACGCCTCCCTACACCCGCAATGATTCGCTGGCGGGATAGTTTTGCCATTGTCTACGAAAGTAGCGATCGCGAATTAGTATTGGGTAGCCCTGAAACCGGAATTTCTCGCCGGAAACCTGCTGATTTCATCGAAGCTTGGGGCGATAGCGGGGAGGTATTGCTCCTCAAACCGACGAAAGAAACGCCCAAGCAAAAATTTAGCTTGCGCTGGTTTATTCCTTCCCTAATTCGCTACCGCAAAGTTCTGTTGGAAGTTTTCATTGCTTCCTTTTTTGTCCAGCTTTTTGGACTCGCCAACCCGTTAATGATTCAAGTAATTATCGACACGGTGTTGACGCAAAACAGCTTAGACACGCTGCATGTTCTAGGTATTTTCCTGGTAGTTGTAGCAATCTTTGAAGCGCTTTTAACGAGTCTGCGAACTTATTTATTTGTTGATACCACCAATCGCATTGACCTAGCTCTGGGTTCGGAAATCATCGACCATTTGCTGCGTTTACCGCTGCGCTATTTTGAACGTCGCCCGGTTGGGGAACTAGCAACGCGGATTAATGAACTGGAAAACATCCGCTCGTTTTTAACAGGTACGGCGTTAACGGTGGTGTTAGATGCCATTTTTTCGGTGATCTACATCGTTGTCATGCTGATTTATAGCTGGCAACTGACGTTGGTAGCATTAGCAACCGTTCCTGCTTTTGCGCTGTTAACTATTATTGTGTCTCCGATTGTGCGGCGACAGTTGCGTGTTAAGGCGGAACGCAATGCCCAAACGCAATCCTATTTAGTGGAAGTGCTTTCCGGTATCCAAACCGTGAAGGCACAAAATATTGAATTGCGATCGCGCTGGTACTGGCAAGAACGTTATTCTCGCTATGTCACGGCAGGTTTTCAAACGGTTTTAACCAACACCACGGCAAGTTCTACCAGTAGTTTCCTCAACAAACTCTCTGGTTTGCTGGTGTTGTGGGTGGGCGCATATCTGGTACTCCAAGGCGAGTTGAGTTTAGGACAATTAATCGCCTTCCGGATCATTGCCAGCTACGTCACCAGTCCCTTACTGCGCTTGGTACAGTTGTGGCAAAACTTCCAGGAAACTGCCCTATCTCTAGAACGCTTGAGCGATATCGTTGATAGTCCTCAGGAAGCTACAGAGGAAGACCGCAAAAATATCCCCATGCCCGTCATCCAAGGGGCTGTACGATACGACAATGTCTGCTTTCAGTACAATCCCAATACTGCGCCTCAGTTAGACCGCATCAATCTAGACTTTCCCGCCGGGATATTTATCGGTGTTGTTGGTTTGAGTGGTTCTGGTAAAAGTACCTTAACTAAACTCATCCCCCGACTGTACGAAGCCAATACAGGGCGAATCTTAATTGATGACTACGACATCAGCAAGGTGGAACTGTATTCCCTGCGGCAGCAAATTGGGGTGGTTCCCCAAGATACGCTGTTATTTGACGGCAGCGTTCAAGATAACATTGCCCTGACTCAACCGGATGCGACTTCAGAGGAAATCATTGAGGCGGCCAAGGTTGCCGTGGCGCATGACTTTATTATGAGTTTGCCTAGTGGCTACAATACTCGCGTTGGGGAGAGGGGTTCAGCGCTCTCCGGGGGACAACGGCAACGAATCGCGATCGCCCGCACAATTTTGCAAAATCCCCGTCTGCTGGTCTTGGACGAAGCGACCAGTGCCTTGGACTACGATACAGAACGGCAAGTCTGTTTAAATCTTGCTGAACATTTCCGGGGACGTACCGTCTTTTTTATTACCCACCGACTCGGTACAATTCGTCACGCCGATGCGATCGTTGTCATGGATCGTGGCAGCGTGGTTGAGCAAGGCACCCATGAGGAATTGATGGAATTACGCGGTCGCTACTATTGCCTCTACATCCAACAGGAAGCACAGGTGAGTTAGGCGATCGCGTGTGGTCAACACTGTTGGCACATACTGAGGTCGTTTTGCTCGAACAGCATCAATACATTTCCAGATTGAGCACTTCCCGATAGAGAAACAGCAAGGCACTGAGGGCTTGATTTTGGGTTGAAGCGGAGACCTGTCCCTCAACCGCTAGATGGGTGAGAAATGCTTCGATTTCAGATTTGCCCATATCCCTGGGATGGCGCTTATTGTGAAACAGGATGTAGCGACGAATCTATTGCACGTAGGTTTCTTCAGTGCGGTAGGCGTAGTGCTTGAGACGAATAACATCCCGCACCTGATCCAGCAATTTTTTAGGAGGTGGCTGCATAGCGATAAGTAGATGTGGAGATCACCTGATCGGGTGCCAAAATGCCTCCGACTGTAATGACTTCCAATTTTTCTGTTTCTTGAGGATGCTGAGTCTTGACTTTGGCGAGCGCTTCTTCAATTCCAGTTTCCTGAACGATGTAAATCTGTGTTTCACCTCGCAGCACCCATATCTAAATCTTGCTGAACATTTCCGGGGACGTACCGTCTTTTTTATTACCCACCGACTCGGTACAATTCGTCACGCCGATGCGATCGTCGTTATGGATCGTGGCAGCGTGGTTGAGCAAGGCACCCATGAGGAATTAATGGAATTACGCGGTCGTTACTATTGCCTCTACATCCAACAGGAAGCACAGGTGAGTTGAGCCGCAGCTTGATACCTTCCTCTCTTTGACGCACCAAGGCAATCGTTTTTGCAAAAGAACTAATCCTCAGCACAGAGTCAACCGGGGCGCTTTAACGAGGATGTACAAAAGAATAGATAACTGTGTAGCTCCTATCCCATGCACAAAATAAATAAAACCCCCCTTACACCCGCGTCAGTTCCACAAAAAAAGCAGCCGACACAACGGCTGCTTCTACGTCAGGATAGGATCGTCTAGAAGCCCTCTCCATCCTGTCTTGACTGTACTGAATAATGTCAGAAATACGAGCAACGCCTAACCTTCCCCAAGCCATTAATCTCAACGTACACGTTCGGGGAAAAGGTTTCCCGATTCTCTGCTTGCACGGACATCCGGGTTCTGGGCAAAGCTTATCGGTTTTTACCAGCCATTTATCAAAGCGCTTTCAAACCTTCGCGCCGGACTTACGGGGATACGGTAGCAGTCGAGTAACGGCTGAGTTTCAAATGATTGACCACCTAAGCGATCTCGAAGCCCTCTTAGATCGCTTTGGGATCGAGAAGTGTCTGGTGCTGGGATGGTCGCTGGGGGGAATTTTGGCGATGGAATTAGCCCTGAGATGTCCTGAAAGGGTCACGGGTCTGATTTTAGTGGCAACAGCGGCGCGACCAAGAGGTAGCCATCCCCCGATTAGTCTACAAGACAACATTTATACTGGCATTGCCTCGATTTTGAATCGAGTGCAGCCGGGATGGGGGTGGAATATTGAGGCATTTGGGAAGCGATCGCTCTACCGTTACCTCATCCAACAACACACCGCTACTGCTTACCAGTACCTTGCTGATGATGCCCTGTCTGCTTATTTACAAACCTCCAAGGCGGCTACACAAGCGCTTTCGGTTGCCTTACGCTCAGGATATAACCGCTTAGAAGACTTAGAGCGAATTGAGTGCCCGACGCTGATGTTAGCGGGAGCCGCCGATCGCCATATCACAGCGGATTCTAGTCGAGAAACGGCTCAACACCTCAAGAACTGTGACTGGAAGTGCTACCCCAATACGGCGCACTTATTTCCTTGGGAAATTCCCGATCAGGTACTCAGCGACATTGACCAGTGGCTTACCCTCAACCCAGAGGTTGTGGCGTCAGCACAGAACTCGTCTATAGAACCTCCCAGTACTTATGAAGGTTGACCGCTGAGAGTGGGAGTTGTCTCACGGTCAGACCGCTCCCCCGATTCGTCAAAAATCGTTAGCTTCGTAGGTTTGCAGCGCTTAACCGCAACGGACATTCCTTGGGCACCTTCATTTTGCAAGTCTTCGATGTACCCAGTCTGAGCCGTACGAGCCTCTTGTTCGCTGACAAAAGGCCCAAAGTAGTAGGTACACCGAGGGGTTTCAGTAACAATCTCCACCCAATAAGCCCGTCCGAAGAAGGAGAGAATCTGGATTAACAACTCTTTCATTACTTTTTGCCTGCTTTTACGAATCTCACTGAGTCTTCTAGTTCTGGGTTTAGTTTATACTTTGTTATACTCCGTCATATTTCTTTTTTCAACGTATCTTTAGGCAGACTCCCTAAGTAGAGAGTTGTAGACCAACGCTGACGAAACGTTTCATACAAAGCCATTGAGGTGGCAACTGACGCATTCAAGCTGGGCGTTTTTCCCTGAAGCGGGATAGAAACGAGAACGTCGCAGTGGCGCTGAGTCAGCAGACTCAATCCATCACCTTCGGAACCAACCACTAATACTATCGGGCCTGACAACTTAACAGTATGTAGGAGCTTACCGGAATTAGCCGTTGTGCCATAAATCCAGAATCCTGCTTCTTTGAGTTCCTCTAAAGCACGGCTCAGATTGACCACTCTGGCAATGGGAAAGGTTTCTAGGGCCCCGGCGGCAACTTTCATCACGGTTGAGGTGACACCAACGGCGCGACGTTGAGGGATAACCAAACCCTGAGCGCCCAAGGCTTCAGCGGTACGAACGATCGCCCCTAAGTTGTGGGGATCGGTGATGCCATCAGCGACGACTAAGACAGGTTGCTCGGTAGCGGCTTTGGATTGAGCAATCAACTCAGTCAATTCTTTGTAGTCATAGGGGGCGACTTGTGCCGCGACACCCTGATGATTGGCTCCTTGGGTAATTTGGTTGAGGCGTTTTGGTGACACTTCATCAATTACGGTGCCGTTACTCTTCGCCTGAAGGAGCAATGAATAAAAACGGGAATCGTGGCGCAAGTGGGGAAGAATCCACAAGCGATTGAGCTGACGCTGATTTTCTAGAGCAGCTAAGACAGGATAACGCCCATAGATCAGGTCAGTTTCTTCCGCCTCATTGGGAGAGTCCTCATCTAACGGGTGATCGCTTGTCGAATATTGACGCGCCGCTCTTGCTGGGCGTTCGTCTTGTTCATGTCGGTTGAAGTCACGTTCTCCCCGCTTAAAAGATGGCTTCCCATGATGTAACTTCACGGGGCGTTGCTTGGGGCGATCGGATTTCTCGCCTGAGGAGAAGCGTTGTTTAGGCTTTTCTTTTGAGGAGAAGCGGCGATCGGATCTCTCACCTGAGGAGAAGCGCGGTTTTGGACTTTCTTTACTATCGGAATAGCGACGCTTGGGAGCAGCATCTCTAGGCGATCGCTCTGGTTGTTCGTCACGAGAGTAACGTCGTTTTGAATCGTTGCCATTACGAAAGGGCTTGCCGCTTCTGAGCTTTCTGGGAGCTGGAGAGCGACGGTTTTGATCGTCAGTCATAGGTTTAAAGGGAATAATTACTTAAATGGTTTCAAGTTTTAGATGTGTCAGCAATTGAGCCAAGCGTTGGGGATCAGTAAGGTATAAATACCCAAACAAGGTTTCTAAACTAGTCGCTTGTTGATAGATTTCTGGATCGAGGCGGCGGGGGCGTCCTGTTGCGGCATTGCGTCCCCGCCGCAAAATTTCCAGTTCAGGAGCGGTGAGATGGGGAGTTAGCGATCGCAACTGGGCGGCTTGACTTTCAGCGCGAACCTGCGCCACTACTTGATGATGATAATCAGAAACTCGTCGAGGGGGTAGTAAATAGTAACTACGGATGTAAAGTTCGTAAACAGCGTCCCCTAAATACGCCAGAGACGCGGGTGAGAGTTGTTGAACGTGCTTTAACTCATTCTGAGCAGGTTTGGCAGCAAATTCTGTAATCCGCCCTACTATCCATGATTGCGGATGGTCTATTTCTAAGAAATTTGAAGGCTGCTCCTCCTGTGATGTCAAAACTTCGCCCGACCTCAACGTTTAGATTCTAGCGCTAGGACTTCCAAAAAATAAATTATCTCAATACCTACATGGGTAAGGGCAGGTTTTCTAAGGAAGTTAATGGCTTGTGCCTCTAATTTATTCGCTAAACCCGCCCCTACAAGGATATTTTTTTACTTAGCAATCCCCGCTGACTGATTTAAAAAAAGGACGAGGGAAACAGTGAATCAGCAAAGCGGCAACTAGTCAATAGCCAGTAACCCTTTTTCCATTCATCCTTCACCCTTCACCCTTCATACTTCACCCTTCACCCTTCCTCTTCCCTGTTTTTCAACACTCAAAAAATAGGCTATCCGGCTATAAGGAACCGGATAGCTCAGTTGATACTCAGCGTTATCAACTGCTCTTGATGCTCTCCAAGGCAACGTCAATGGAAGGTTGCAAGGAGAGAAATTGCTCCAAGCGAACCAGCTTGACTGTCTGAGTGACGCGGGGATTTGTGACAATTTGCAAGCTCCCGTCTGAAGTTTGCGCCTTTTTCACTAGCTGTACTAAAGCACCCAAACCGGAGCTATCGACAAAGTCGATTTTAGAGAGATCCAAGATAATGTTGGCGGGTCCCTCTTCAATACATTTACCGATCACCTTGCGGAATGTGGCTTCTGAAAAAGCATCCAACAGTCCTGTGAGTCGGAAAAGCTGGCAATTTTCCCTAACTTCGCGAGTTCCTCTTAAACTAACGGTCAGGGTTAGTGCTTCAGGAATAACGTCCTCCTAGCTCTAGCTTACAAATATCAGAGCTATAGTATATCGATAATTTCTCGTTCAATTTAAAGTAATCAGCAGTTTTTTTCAAGGTTTTTTGCCAGACGGCTGAGAACTCTCTATATTGGTAATCTCAAGCATAGAGCCTCGCCGCCTGGTACTAGAGTTGAGAAAAGTTTTCAGTAGATAAAAGTAAGAGATTGAGTTACTTATTCATTCGTACTGGTGTTGAGCGATCGCTTTTGAATAACAGGCAGTTAGAAATCTTAATTTTTCTTGCCGCTTCACCAATCCCCTTACTTCACACTTTCCGATTGAGTGTTGGCTTGACGATGCGATCGCATCGACTGTACAAACTGCTCAAATAGATAGTCTGCATCGTGGGGACCAGGACTTGCCTCTGGGTGGTACTGCACCGAGAAGAACGGCAAAGTTTTGTGACGCAACCCGGCAACAGTTTGGTCATTGAGATTGAGATGGGTGATTTCCACCACCTCTTTATCTAACGTTTCGGGATCAATGGAAAAGCCGTGGTTTTGACTAGTAATTTCCACCCGCTGACTCAATCCAGCTGGCTGATTTAAACCCCGATGCCCAAACTTGAGCTTATAGGTTTCGCCGCCTAGTGAAAGCCCCAGAATTTGATGTCCCATGCAAATTCCGAATATGGGTTGCTGACGCTCCAAAAGTGCTTTTGTTGTGGCAATTCCGTCGCTAACAGCAGCGGGATCGCCAGGCCCATTAGACAAGAAAATGCCATCGGGATTGTACTTAAGGATTTCCTCCGGTGAGGTATCAGCGGGAACAACGATCGCTCGACAACCATAGCTGGCTAGACGGCGGAGGATATTGCGCTTGATGCCAAAGTCAATCACAACCACGGTAAAGGTTTCGCCGTTGTTGGCATCGGCAACGGGGCCGAACTCCCAAATCTCTTGTGTTGGGTCAGACCATTCATAGACTGACTTAGTTGTGACCTCTTGAACCAGGTTCAATCCTGCCATACTGGGAGAGGCTTGTACCTTTTTTAACAACTCCGCTTCATCCAGAATTTCTGTAGAAATCCCGCCATTCATTGCCCCAATTGAGCGCAGCTTCCGGGTAAGAGCACGGGTATCAATGCCGTAAATTCCAGGAATATTGTGGGCTTTGAGGTAGTCAGGGAGAGACTGAGTGGCTCGCCAACTGCTCGGACGCCAGCAGATATTGCGGGCAATCATTCCCCGAATTTGGGGATGAGTCGATTCGTCATCATCAGGATTGACACCCGTATTGCCCAATTCGGGATACGTAAACGTGACAAGCTGACCACAGTAACTAGGATCTGTCGCCACTTCCTGATAGCCAGTCATTGCCGTGTTGAACACGACCTCGCCAATAGCAGTGCCAGCCGCTCCGAAAGACCAGCCTTTATAAGTTGTTCCGTCGGCAAGCACAAGCAGAGCAGCATTTAATGATGCGGGATCAGGCATAGTCAGTCGTTCGTTATGATGTTGTTGATGATTTGAGTCGCTAGAAAAGTTGTTCAAGGCAAAAGATGCAGAGGGCGAAAACGAGTCGTTAAATGCCTTGCGGTCTACTACAGCCTATTACTTCCCGTCTAGTGTATTGTAATTTTCTCACGACTCAACTCAAGCTGAAGTGACTTTCATAACATATCTGTATCCGGAAATGTTGATTTAGGATTGCTACGATCAATCTCTTGCTCTAGCTCGCTTTTTTTAAAACCAGTTGACCAAAACAGCAACTACCGTAGCCGCTTGTGAAGCCTTTTTTCTCCCGTGCCACAATTTTGTTACTCTCAGGCAACTTGGCTGTAATGAATGTTGCCTGTAGCCGCATCGATTCATTCTGGCGTTCTCTACAATCGCCGCCGCCCACCGCTACTGCTCCTCAAGAGACTGAAGTAGTGCCGCCTCCGTCTCAACCAGAACCGATTTCTGCCCCAGAGAATGCCCCCACACTTCCACCGGAGGAGGCGTATCAGCAGGCATTGGATGCAGGTTTCAGCGCCGCCAGCATCGCTCAATCTGCTCAGTCTGGCGATGATTGGGGTTTAGTCATACTACGCTGGCAGCAGGCAATTGAGCTGTTGCAGGAAATACCAGAAAAGAGCACATTGAGTACGTCTGCCCAAGCCAAAATTGCTGAATACCAGCGCAATTTACGCATTGCTCAAGACCGCTCAAACCGCCCCTTGCCAGCTCCGGTACCAAAAACATCTGTGGCGATCGCTCCTGGCACTGTCTTGATCCCCACTAGCCCCTCTCCCGAAGCAACGAACGAAACCCCAGAAACAACAGCGTTACAAACTGCAACCAATCCTAGCGTCTTCACTGCCCCCATCAAACGTCGCGCGGGTCGCACTCCAGTCGTTGATGTCATGTTTAATGGGGAGCAATCCTTTGAGATGGTGTTAGATACTGGAGCGAGTGGCACCGTCATCACTCAAAAAATGGCAAATCAACTCGGTATCGTCACTGACGGCGAAATCACTGCCGATACAGCCAGCAACAAGGGAGTCAAATTTCGGGTTGGTAGAGTCAAGTCAGTGGCAATTAATGGTGCCGTTGCCAAGGATGTTCGTGTGGCAATTAGTGGTCCTGAGCTAGATGTGGGACTACTAGGACAAGATTTCTTTGGTAACTACGATATTTTGATTAAGCAAGATGTTGTGGAGTTTCGATCACGTTAGGTGTTTGCCTAAACAAAGAATTAGTCCCCAAGCCAGAAGATTTTTTAGCCCAAATCTCAGACACTAAAGCTAAGGAAATGTAAACTTACCGTCCTAAAACCCATGGCTTCCACTGTACTGATTACTGGTGCTTCCCAAGGTATCGGGAAAGCGACGGCACTGTTATTTGCCAAAAACGGTTATGATGTCGTTCTCGCTGCCAGAAACCCTGAAACTCTCGACGCGACAGCACAGGAAGTACGGGCTTTTGGTCAAGCCGTGTTAGCTGTCCCCACCGATGTCAGCAAGCTAGAAGCCGTACAAGCATTAGTTGAAAGGACGCTTGCTGCCTTTGGTCATATTGATGTCCTAGTTAATAATGCTGGCATCTGTATGCAAGGGCCTTTTGAGGAAACATCTATAGAAGATTGGCAACAAATTATTGAAGTTAACCTCTGGGCGTATATCTACACCATCAAGACGCTACTACCTCAGTTTTTGGCACAAGGGAAGGGCACTATCATTAACGTTGGGTCATTTGGCGGCAAAATGCCTCTGCCTTACATGACACCCTACTGCACCACTAAGTATGCCGTTACTGGACTAACTGAAAGCCTGCGTTTGGAACTAGAACCCAAAGGTATTCAAGTTTGTGGCGTGCATCCCGGTCTTACAAAGAGTAACTTTTTAGAGCGAACCAAGTTTATTGGTAAAGATGACCGGGAAGTGCAAGAACGACACAACCAGATGGTGCAAATACAAGAAAACGCGATCGCTAGCTCACCCGAAGATGTTGCTCAAGCGATCTGGAATATGGTAAAGCACCCCCAAGCGGAAGTGGTAGTTGGTGCTGCTGCCGTACCAACTCTTGCTCATCGCCTTGTCCCTAATGTTACCCAGTGGATGCTCCAACGCAGCGTCAAAGCCTAATTGCCATAGTTCTAATTACAGGTTTTAGAGACGTGACATCCTACGTCTCTAAAGGTTCTAAATTTTCGGCGTTAACTGCCTTAAGCTGCTGTTAACTGCGGTTCCTCTGCAACGCCCTCGGACATTTCTGCCGGAACGCCATCCTGTACCAGAGAAGGAGTCTGTCCGCTTTTCTGGATGAGGTTCGTCATCATTGCCAGCATTGCATTCACCTTGCGAGTACGCCACTGATCAATTAACGTTTGTACCGCATCAGCAGATAAGCGGCGTTCCATCGCTTCTCGCAGGTACGCAGCATGTCCAGTCTCATCTTGGGCGATGCTGAACATGCCTTTTTTGAGGTTGCGGCTGGTTGGTTCGTCTTCTGGCAAGACATTCGCCATCCGTGCAAAGTCTTTGCTAGCATCTAGTTCCAGAATATAGGTGCTCCCCATGAAGACAAGCCAATCGATATTTTCTGGCTTGAAGTCTTCTTGGGAATAGCCTTCAAAATAAGCTTCAAAGAAGGGGCTACGTCGGCGCTCGTTGGGTTTGCCGTCTTTATTGGTTTTGGGCAAGTTTTTGAAATCAATTACTTGCTTGTTAATCTGTTTGAGGGCATGACCAAAGATTTGACCATGACGCTCTTCATCGGCAGCATGACGAGCCAGTTTTTCTGCTAGCCAGACATCTCCTTCCGCTGCGGCGCGATCGCTAAGGGCGCTTAGGAAGGGAACGGAACCGGACTCTGCTAACTGGAAACCCGCTAGGACATTTGGGCGGGTTTTGGGATCGCGGATGCTACTAGCAGTGTAGTAAGCAACGGCACTCGCTCCGACCAGATGTAGAAGGTGAGTAAAAAAGTTCATAAAAAAAGTGGATATGCCTGTAGAGAGCCAATCTACTAAGATCTTAGCGCGGCTTTTTTGTACAGTTGCTGAGTCTTAAGAGCAATGGGTGTTACTGGCGAATGTTTGGCAGCTTGAGCGGAATGCTTCTGGTGAATCAGTTTTTTTGTGGTTTTTAAAGGCTCAGTTCCCTTAGATTCACTTTATTGTGGGGATAAGCATTGGCAGATAGATTTTGACAGGATAATCTGGGCATCAACCCGTTTACCTGGCACTAGCTATTCTGAAAAAAGCAAAATGTCGGTATTTGGGTTAAATGCTCAATAAACTGATGCGATCGCCCCTTCGCTCTTGTGATGGTACAAAACCTATGAAACTCCCATTAATTGCCACGGCTACTCTGCTTACAGCTACTAGTCTTGTAGTTCCCGCCAGAGCAGAGAATCTTCAACATACCCAACAACTACTTTCTACTAAGCAATGTGTTAATTGTGATTTGAGTAATGCAGGCTTAGTGGTCACTGACTTGTCGGGAGCGCAGCTTACTGGTAGTAACTTGAGTCGTGCCAATCTCAGTCGTGCAAACCTCAGTGGTGCTGACCTCAGTGGCGCAAATCTCGCTGGTGCGTCCCTCAATGGAGCAAATCTGACAGGGGCAAATCTGACGGGGGCAAATCTGATGGGGGCTGATTTGAGAGAGGCTTACCTATTTAATGCCAACTTAGCTGGGGTTGACTTGACCATGACTTATGTGCAGGGAGCGCTGGGCATTCCTAGCAATGCGGGGACTCCTGAGCAGTTCTACAGTTGGGGAGTAGGTGAGGCTGAGAGAGGAAATTATCAATCAGCGATCGCCTACTACAATCAATCACTGAACCTTGATCCTAACTTCGCCCCAGCCTACTTGGCGCGGGGAATTGCCCGCTACCGCCTCGGCGATTCTAGGGGAGCAACCCAAGATGCCCAAATCGCGGAGCAATTCTTCACTAATCAAAACAACGCTGTTGGCATCCAATCCGCACAAAACTTCCTCAAAGGTATGGAACTCGCCCGCAACGCTGCCCAGCGAGGACAAGGTGGCGGTTCCAACTTCGGCAACTTCCTGGGGTCAATTGGCTCAGTTCTGCTGCGATTACTGTTTTAATTGACATACCTCCTCTTCCTGAAGGAGAGAGGATTCCTTAACGCTTCATTGGGTTGTGCTATCGAAATAGTCTGACCATCCCTCGACGTTCGTTTAAAGTCTCCCAATGCCCTATGGCGACTTATCTCTATCCTAGCAAATGGTAAATCCGTCCTAGAAGTTGTTCCTGAGCCTGTCGAAGGACGGGGCTTGTATCCCTTTATCTCTGGTCAAACAGCGCATTCGAGCTAGCATAATTGTCTGTGACTTTTATCACTTTATAACAATGAACTTTGTCACTCACCTTTAGGGATTTTGATCATCCGTGATTAGGTAGAAATCGCAGAAAGTAAAGACACGGGAATCAACCCGTAGTTTAGCTGCGAATGGGGAGTGTACGATGCCCACAAGAATACTACTCGCTGCCAAGATCACCTTCTCACTGTGCTTGTTCTTGGAATTCAGCTGGTCCTATGCGACCCCTATCTCATCAGGTGTGCAGCTTCCCGCTATCATAAGTAACACTGTAAGTCAGTTGCCTCGTTAGAACGCACTGCATGACTCTTAGCAAAGACTTGTGGAACTTAAATCAAGATTTGGCACAAGCCTGTCTTGACAATCCTTTTGTACAGGGTGTAGCTCGCGGCACCCTTGACCGACAGCGATTTACTTACTATGTCGGTCAAGATGCCTTTTTTTTAGAAGCATTTGCTCGTGCTTATAGCCTAGCGGCGGTCAAATCGCCAGACTGGGAAGGATTTAATGCATTCCATACCCTCACCACTGGCGTATTAGAAGAACTTCGCTTACATGAAGGCTACGCCGCTGATTGGGGAGTGGACTTGCGCGTCGTAGAACCCGCACCCGCCACGCGTCGCTACACTGATTTTTTACTAGCTACCGCCTGGGGAAGTGATGTGGGTTTGGTTGCGGCGGCGATGACACCTTGTCTGCGTCTTTATGCTTTTTTAGGACAACAACTGGCGACAGAAACATTGCCAGACCATGATTATGTTGACTGGATTGGCACCTATAGCAGTCCAGAATTTGAGCAACTAGCGCAAACTTTGGAAAGTCTCAGCGATCGCTACGCTAAGATGACTGAGGCTGTCAAATCAACTTACCGTTATGCGATGCTGTGTGAGCGAGATTTTTTCCAAGCCGCCTGGGAGATGACAGCGTGAAACTTTACATGCAGTCGCTTTTGAATTAGGAAAAACTCTTGATTTTATCTTTGAGCTGTTGCCATAAAGTTTTTGACTTTTTGGTTGAGGCGACTTGCGGCGGTTTAGGAGAGTTGAGATAGCGGTAATGTTCCCAAATTTCCCAATAGGGACATCCCGGTTCAATCCGAATACCTGCCCAGTGCAAGTATTGCAGCGGTTGATTGAGGTTTGGGTCGCTCAACCTATTGCCTTGGACTTGGAAATGCTTACTGCCTGCCCAATTTCCCGGCGCTCCACCTAGTCGGCGTACAATATTAAACCGACGGGGTATTTTCTTCAAAATCATGTAGTTAACAATCGGCTGGTCTGAGGTTTTTTGAGAGAAATCAAAATACTCAGGATGGGCAGCACATTCTCTAAAGGTTTCGTACAAAGTTTCTTCAGAAATTAGCTGTTTCTTGGAACCCCAAAAACCGCCGTTGAAAATATCTTTTAAATCCTCTTCATTAAAAACTTTGTCTTCTAAAGCCTTAGGAGTAAAGACGTTGGTAATTCCTTGAGAATGCTGATAATCACAGCAAATAAAATCAGCATTTTCTAAATAATTGAGAGTATCGGCAATTTTTTCAAATACAACGATATCCGTATCGATGTAAATAAATTCATCAAATGGCCCGAACCAGCAAGCTTGTTTGCGAAATTGATTGGGACGAGCAAAGAATTTCTCCCCAAATATCTGTTGTAGTTGCTTGGATAAACGGTCAATAAATTCTAAGTCGTCGTAGACGGTGACACCATAGGATTCATTTAGAACCTTAGCAATCTCTTGATAGTTATCGTCATAAGGAATCATGACAACTGGGGTATCAGCGTCATACAGACGAATGCTTTCGAGCAATGCGATCGCCTGTTCCGTCACCTTATCATTCGCAATAATATAAATGCCGCGACTCATATATAAATACTCAACGAGTTAATCCTAACTTTCGCAATACTTTGGTCGTTAAACTAGCAGGCTGATTGTAAGCCTTGGGTTTAGTTGTAAATTCCGGACGCTTTTCCGGTTCGTGGAGATAGCGGTAATGCAAGAATACTTCCCGATAGGGAAAGTCAATATTTTCTCCCTGACAAAGTTGCTCAAACAGCTTAGACGATAAACCAATGTAGTGCAGATAGGTTAATTGCGTTCCTTGGTCATAAAGGAGATGATTTTGTTCTTGAAAGTGGGGAGAAGTTACACAACACCCTGTTCTTTCACTTTCTGGCAAATGCTGAGAAAAATTATAACTAGAAAGCCTAGAACGCATCACTAAGTAGTTGAGAATCGTTTGATCAGGGGCTCGCATATATAAAACGTCTGCTTCATTAGCTCTGAGTTGAGTTAGTAGCCACTGGCAACGATCTTCATCAAAAATCCCCTTTTTGGAGGCATAAAGTCCGGCACAAAATATTTCCTTATCGATTCTTTCTTGCTCAAATATTTTGAATAGCTGCTGAGATTGAGAGTTATAGACATGACTTAAGTCTTTATATTGAAAGTCATAGACAACCCAGTCATGATTATTGAGCTGTTCAAAAAATGGCTCTAGTGAATTCATCACTAGAATATCAGCATCCAAGTAAATGAATCGATCAAAAGGCCCATCAAAGGCACAAAACCGTCGATGCATACCCAGGCGATAGACGCCATTGACCCCTTGCTGTTGCCAGCTTTTCAGGGCTGAGGGATGAGTTTGCCAGATTTGGGTAGCAAAGTTTTCCCAACGAGCGATCGCGTCTGTATCCTCAAAAAGAGTAACATTACTTCTCGTTTGAATTTCCTGGCGAACTTTCTCCAGGCGGTCATCGTAAGGAATAACACAAACTGGAAAATCTTTCCCGGCGTTGACTTGCAAGCTGTTGAGCAAAGCCACTAGCTGTTCGTAAACAACGTCATTTGCGAGGATATAAATACCATCTACCATCAGGTTCTCCAGTGACTCCTACTAGTTCGGGATTTTTTGCTAATGCACCTGTTACTAGTCCTAAGCTCAAGCTTTGAAGGCTACCGTTCACTTAACTCTCTCGTTCAATTAGGTACCTCAAACGAAGTTGTACTGAACATAACTCAACAAAGACGCCCAGAAACTTAGGAAAAATCTTTCACAAATTCTGAAAGCCATTCCAGTAGATTTAGTTTATGCAGAATGACTTGCCTAGCTTCTGCGATCGCGTCTTTTGCCTCGTACCACGCATCTGGGGTAGCGGTCACTTCCTGAATATACGCCAGCCCTTTTTCATCTAAACTCGGTAACCTCAAGAAGCTGCCGGGGGGTAACAGCTTATCTGCCGCCGAACCGCCGTGGTAAATTGGCAAGCACCAAGCCAGGAGAGAATCCCAGAGCTTTTCGCTCACATACCAATCATTATCAGCATAATTTTCAATTGCCAAGTTGTAGTAGTAGGGAGCCATCCCATACCATTTGTTCTTCAATTCGCCACATGGGTGAGTATTTTCAGGTAAGCCACGACCGTACAAATCGAACTCCAATCCCTGGGATTGCAGCAACTGCAAAAATCCCAAACGCTGACGATGGTTAGCAGTACGGCTAATCCCCGACGTCACCCAACTACAGCGTTTTACCTTTGGAGGTGGCTCCATCTCATTTAGCTCTCGAAATGAGTTGGCATGGTACCAAATTGCTGGCATATAGTTTGGAGTTGGGGCATAGTCATCTGGGCCAGAAATATACCCGCAAAATGGCTGCGCTTTTTTATAAAACTTAATATTAGTTTCAACAACCTCATCCAGGGGTGGCTCTCGCAAAAGAAATATTACGCGTTCTTTGGCAACGCCTCCAAGTTTAGTTTGTAGGGCTTGTATTTCCTCTTCGTAGCGGCTTTGTTCCCGTTTTTGATTAAAAAATAAGCCAGCCTTTTTTGGAGAGGGGCTGGGAAAATCATGAAAATTGTATAAAAGCATAAAGTCCGGCTTGGAGGCTTTTGCCTGCATTTGAATATTGCCCCAAGCACCAAAGGGATGAGGAGTTTGTTGCCATAGCCAATCGCTTTGATTGAGTCCCTGATAGCTACTAATCATCCCGACAATTTTTTGACTCATACATTAAGCGGCGAAGTTACTATGATTTTTGGCGGTGGGCATCTCACAAAGCGCGATCGCATCAAAGCGATCATCACTACCATAAGAATATTTTTGGTTAACGTCAAAAGGCTGCCTAATCCCCCGCGCGATCCTAGCACAGTGCTAGCTCAACGCCACTAAGCTGGAACTTCCTGATGGAGCGATCGCAGTAGCCGTTTGCAGGAGTAGAAAGTATACATATACATAACATCTACAGCAGAATCAGGGGAGTTACGCCTCTGCCTGTACCGCCCTTATCGGTGAGTAAACCCGTCATCAATCAACATCCCCGCCGGAATTGCTATTACTGTAGCTCTAACCTGGCAGCTTTTTTTTGATTAATTTTTCCCTCATTGATCTAACTAGCGACAGAAGCTAAAACTTAAGTAAACCTTAAAAATAGTTACTATGGGGATCGTATCTAAGCGAAGGCAAATACTATTTTTAACCCTAACATTAGACTTTTTACAAAAACTTTATTAATTTATAGTCACGACCTGGTATCTAGGGGAGATGAGGTAGATCAACGCAAAACGGTAAGGGATTTGTGCGGATCAACCCTATCTGTAGCCGTTTTTATTTCAGAACAATAGTAAATTATTGCTAAATTCAAGTTGCCAACAAGTAAACTTGCTATGATAATGAACAATGAGATGATTAAGAGCGCAGTCAATTTAAGACAGCTAGAAATGAATTACTTAATTGACTTTTTGAGGGAATTAGTAGTAATCAGCTGTGCAAACTCTAATTTTCATCTACTTTTTAATAAATTAGTAAAACCAGGGATCTTAAAATGATCGTAAAGCAAGTAATCTGTTGTCCAAATTGTGGAAGTAAAGCGGAAAGACACTATTCCCTTGCTACTAACTTGACCCAAACTCAGTGTCCTCAGTGCGATTATTTAATGATTAATTGTTCTCGTACAGGCAAGGTTATAGAGGCTTACGCGCCAGGAATCTACGCCCACCGTTAAAGAAGATGGAAGTAAAAAAGTAAAGGCAAAAAAGATGAGTTTATCTTCTTTGCCTTTTTGAAAGCGGCTAAGCGCAATTAATAGTTGTGAGTTTCATCATTTCTTAAACTGTCAGCAGCGCTCAACATTCAGTTCTAAATATTCGCTGGCTTAGTGATTAGTGTTTTGCAACTCTTTACATTTGGCTAATGCTGCGTTGTAAGCGCCTTGGTAATCTTCTCCACCCAACATCAAGTCGCCGTAATATTCATAGGGAGCTGCACCGTAGACGGGAAGTGGTGGGTCGTCGGGATAGTCTTCTTTAGCTTCTTCGATAGCAGCTTTGAGTTTTTTAACACTGAGGCGTTGTGCCGGAAAGTAATAAAGTTCCGGGATGTTTTCTTCTTGGCGGAGGGAAGTTGGGTCAACAAGGCTCTCCTCAAGCTCAATCCAGCTATGCTCAATGGGTACATAGGGTCTGATGTTACGGACAAGAAAGCCTTGTACATAGGTAGCCCCTTGCATCAGCAAGGCGGCTTTGTAGGCGTTGTCAAAGCTGTTGTTTCGCTTGCTATTAATTTGTTTGGCTATTTCCAGAGAGAGAGTGGTATCTAAGGGTTTACTCATCAAAGCTCCTTTAGGGTTTGACACAGTTAGGACTTGGCGCATAGAGGGTGAGCCACTTCCGCACCCGCAAGGATTACTCATCGTTGCTGCCAGTTGGGGAAAGGGAAACAACCTACACCCAGTCCTACGGTCTTAACCATAAACGATCGCGGATCTCGCTAGAGACGATATCAGTGGCGATCGCTGATTCTTAGATCAGGTAAATTAACTGTCACATCTACTAATGAGAAAAAGCGCCTGGGAGTCTTGCCGTGTTTCGACCCCAAGCGCTTTTTCCTTTTCACTCCTCACACAAGAGAAGAATATCGCGTTCTGGCGAAAAAGGGAACATGGGTGCGTGTCACTTGTCGAAGTGTCACTCATCAACAAGAGAGCCATTCAGTGTTGTCACTTAGCAATCCAGAGAAGGCAAAAAGCCTGAAGTGTAGTAGATACAGACGATTTCACACATCAGCCCATTTGCGAAGTAAATTGGAGTAACTCTTGGAGAGCAGATCAAACTCAGTCGTTTTGCCTTGGTTGTGAAAGATGGAACGACGCACCGTATCCAAATCAAACAAGATTTCGCGATCGCTGGGGTCACGTACCAGACTCTGAACCCAAGCGATCGCTACTAGCCTCACGCCTTCAGTGACAGGTTCTACGCGATGCAGGGAGGAAGACGGATAAATAATTGCTGACCCTGCTTCTAGCTTAAAAGACCGTTCCTCCTCAACGTTCTCAATCACCAGTTCTCCTCCCCCGTAGCTAGAGGGCGCAGTGAGAAAGAGCGTCAAAGAAATATCAGAGCGCAGAAACTCCTTGCCCATCAACGCATTGTCCACATGGCTACCGTAGGACATTCCGGTGTCGTAGCGGCTAAAGAGAATCGAGTGGATTGCTTTCGGTAGAGCGGCAATCTGCAATAAAGGATGGCGTAACAGCGCCTTTGTGACTAAACCCTTTAAATCTTTGGTGTCGGGGGCTTGAGCATTGAGCTGGGTATTGTGTTTGACCAAGCGTGCATGCCAGCCAGCCGTCGTCTTGCCATCCACAAACTCGGCAGTATCAAGGCAGTTCGTAATAAATGTGAGTTCCTCAGACGTGAGGATATTTTCAATAGAGAGAATCATCCAAAAAACCTCTAGCAGTCATACCTCAGTGCAGAGCAGCCAAGACCAAATAAGGCGTCTTTGCACTAAATCAAAACTTCTAGTTTAAGCCTGTTGGCGTCCGGCTAAAAGATATCTATTCCGTAGGGTTAGTGCAGTTTACCGTTGCTACCAATGACTATGGCTTTTGGATCTATAAACAAACAGTCTTTTACTTGTAGAGTATATAGAACCCTAAAAAGTCTGTAAATTTTTAGGATATTTGGAGGAACATCACAATGAAAACGAAAACAGCAGGATTATTACTTTTACTGGGCTTAATTGTGCCACTAGCAGCATGTGAGGGTGCTGAGACGGAGGAGGAAACGATACCGGAAACAACCATAACACCGGAAACAACCATAACACCTGATGCCACTACTACACCGGGAGCGGTTGAAGGTGGTGAAGGTGGTGAAGGTGGCGAAGGAAGCTAAACCTGATTAACTTTAGTTAGGCAGTTAGGCTGATTCATTATTTAAAGGAAATCACCTTAAATCCTTGCAGAGTAAGTTCCTCACACGAGGAATTTGCTCGCAAGATAAATGAAACGGGCAAACATCCATAAACGAGCGGAAACTGACGAGGATTTTCGATTAAATAAGGCTAGCAGAATCGCGATCAAGAAATAATGTTGCCTGAGCTTGGGTGCGGAGGAAGGACGCCGGGTAATCGTTGCCGATTGGCTCCGATAGCATTGACTTGACAGCGATCGCCTTACGTTTTTCTGGGGCAAGACAGAAGATTTTTTTCGCTTTGCCCAGCATCGGTAGGGTAAGGGTAAAGGCGTATTGCGGGACGGCTTCGAGCTGCGGAAATTGCCCCCGATCGACTTGCTGCTGCTGCGTAACTGGGTCAAGCCTGACTAATTTTATTGAATAGGGGTCGTTAAAATCTGCAACAGACGGCTCATTAAAGGCTAAATGACCGTTTTCTCCCAAACCTAGGCAACATAAATCAATCGGTTGTGCTTGTAGAAGTAGGGAGTAGCGATCGCACTCGGCTAACGGTTGTAGAGTATCCCCTTCAATGTAGTGAAACCTCTGGGGTTTTACCTGTTGCTCAACTCGCTCTCGCAGATAGCGGCGAAAACTAGCGCTGTGGTTGGCATCAATTCCCAAATATTCATCGAGATGGAATAGCGTCACCTTTGACCAATCCACACCTCCCAAGGCGACTAAAGCTTCAAGGAATTGAATTTGTGAATTTCCTGTTGCCAGGATTACCGCTGCTGTGCCCTGCTGGTTAAGGGTGTCTTGCAGGTAACGTTGGGCAAGGTGCGCCACATCTTGAGACAGTTCAGCTTTAGTTTCGTAGAGGCGTACTGATAAGGCATCGACCGAAAAGACTTTTGTAGGCATCAGCGGTTGATCAGACTTAGGCACCATCAATCGTAGTTCAACCGCAGACGATTCACCCAACAGGGCTTAAAAAGGTACGGCGTACATAACATCTCTTGCCAGGATGCAACAGGTTGCCTGATCCCCCTCGCATCCCCTTTAAAAAAGGGGACTTTGAGTAGGTTCTCCCCTTCTTAAGGCGATGCGTAAGTCCTATAAAAGTGGCAGAAAACCCTGAGATTAACTAATAGTCCGCCGCTGATACCTGCTGATGGCGATCAGGGCGATCGCGACTACGAGCAGCAGCATCCATTCTGCGGGTTCTGGGGTACCGGAGACATTCAGTGGATTAGATGGCTGAGTCAGTTGCTCGTTGCCAGATTCGACTTCCCGATCGAAGCGATCGCTTTTTTGTTCGGCACGTTTTAGGGCTTCCCGCTGCTCGTCGTTGACCAAGACAATCATTGAGGAGTAAGGCGTGACGATGTCGTAGGTTTTAGCGATCGCGTGGATCGCATCTAGTTGCGTCACCTGCTTTGTATCTTTCTCCTGACTCAGTCCCAGTACCAATTGCCGCGCCGCCAACGGCTCAAAGCCTTTAGAAGAGTTTTGATTAGTAGGAGTGGGTTCGGTTAATTTCTCGGAAGCCTGGTTGTGAAGCGACCAAGCATAACCCTCCACTACATTCACAACAGATTTGCCCAATGCTTCCTTTGTTGCCAGTCGTTGCAGCACTTCCGGGATATCTGTAGAGACGCCGCCGCCGCTATTTTGAATGGCTTGTAATGTGGCATCATCGTAAGCCGGAGGCAACTGTCCACCCAGATGCACTACCCACAGGGGAGCTTTGATCGCAGGGACGGCTTTGCTGTCGTCGGACAACTCATAACTACCCTGATCCGTGACTAACAAAATTCCATCGTAGGCAGTATCCCCTTGTAACTGAGCAAATTGCTGGAGGATTTGTTTGAGCTGGATGGTGCCGTAGAACGTTTGCTTTGGCACCTCAAACTGACGGAGATTATCAATCCGCTGAGGAGTCGCTCCTGCTGTAGCGGTGATGTACAAGTCAGCATCATTGTTGGCGAAATTGTTGTCAGCAAAGCCCTTCGCCTTCAACCAATCAAAGGTTTGGTTCAACTCCCGAACGCGATCGCCCATACTGCGGGAACTATCTAGCACCACTGCAAACCGCTTACCTTGGGGCAAAGAATAATCGGACTTCTTCAGCGGCTTTGCCTCAATGCGATCGCTCAAAATCCCCTTCGGGTTATCGCTATCTGAGAACGTTACCTGATGCACGGTTGGAGCATTCTTCCCTGTGGCACTTACATAAGCGGGTAGCCAATCCTCAAGCTTCCCAGGTTTGTTGGCTCCGATATAAAGTCGCTCAGTATCGCGATTCCAGAAGATGTTGCGTTTTTCCGCTAATTCCGGCATTTTCCAGCCGGATTCTTGCCGCATCACTTTGTAACTCAGCCACAAATGCATTTCCATCGGTCGCGACACTGGTTCTGTCTCCCAATCACGTTTTGGGGGAATCGGAAAGGCACGCAAGCGATAATGCCGGGGGCCAACTTGTTCCAACAGCGCCGGGTCTACCCGTTGCTGGACTTGTTCGTTGTAGACTTGCTGGGCAGCACCGCGCGGCGAAACGGTAAAGGGGAAGCGCTGTTGTCGGTCGCCTGTATCCCCAAGCCATAAACCAGTAATAACTGCACTTTCGGGCAACGAGAAGGAGTAGAAGATTTCCTGTTGATCGAAGGTTTGGTTTTCGTAGACCTCATAGAGTTCGATGTCTGCCCAATCGCCTTGGGGTTTGAGGGTGACAGTTTGCGATCGCAACCACACCTTTTTCTCGTTCAGATTCAACAGCCCCGCCTTTGCCTCGTCCCGATTGGCGGTAGATTGAATCGCATGTTGCACCGCTTTTTGTTCTGTCTTTTGCAGGGGCGCATCAAAAAACGCTGCATAGAGCTTCTCTGCTGTTTGAATATCCCCACGAGAGCCGATATATAAAAACGGCGACATGAATGAATTGTAGATATCTTGCACCACCTGAGCTTGAGATTGGGGTAGCCCAAAAACCTCTTGATACATAAGGCGGATGTGGTCGTTTTCCTCCCTGGTGCTGAGGTAGCGATAAGCGAGCAAATTGGCATTCACCAGCCCTTTACGAATTACCTCAGACTGCGCTAAAAGCGACTGTCGAGTACTGTCTGTAGTTGCAGGTTTTTCTAACAATGCAAAGGCGCGAACCTGTGGTTGTTGCTGTAAGGCAACAAAAAGACTCAACCAAACCACCACCACTCCCAAAGAACCCAACGCCGTTAACTTACGACCATACTGGGAGGAAAATGCCTGCAAAATTTGTCGCCCTGAGTGAATGTAAAGACCTGCCAGTGCCGAAGGCATGACAATAAATAACGTGCAGCTAAACCCAAACAACACCAGTAGGATTGGCCCCCACCACAGTACCGACAAAGCCGTCCAAGACAATGACTGTATAAAGGCGGCTAACCACTCAAATTTCAAAAACTCGACAATGACAACGGTAGCCAGGGGTAGGGCATAAAACAGTAGCACGGCTCCTACATAAATCCCTGTCAGTAGCATTAAGCTATGACTGAGCAGTTGCAGCCATGCTAGGGGACGACGCTGGGAGGCGTAGCCGTAGAGTAATTGGACAGCAAAGGCGGCAATACATAAGGCAATTGTGCCGATAATTTGAGTACTCGCCGGGGTGAGTTCTCGTAGCAGAAATAAACGGATCAGGCAGAGGAGAAATAAGGGAGCTTCCACGCCATAAAATAGCCGCATTAACTGCAAGGGTTGTTTGCGGAAACGCCACCATCCCAAACCCGTACAGATTGTGGGGACGGCGACTAAAGCTAGGAGGGTAATCAGGTATTCACCTGGAATTTGCCCGGTTACGGCGGCGGGAATTAAATAAGCGCCCACAAAGGGCAAAATCCCTGCATAAACAATCGTGAGAAAGGTCAGGTTCCAAATCCAAAAGATGGATTGAAACGTCACATCAAATACCCGCTTGAGTTTCATTGCTACACTTCCTTGGAGATGGTGGATTGAATAGTGGCAGGTTGCTCATGCACTACGTTTAAACTACGGTCGATGGCATCGTGAATCGCAGTGGCAAAGGCTTGAATTTCCGGGCTATCGGGGCGGCGATGGTTGTCGAAGAGAATGGACACTAAAACCCAATTTTTTTGGTGGCGAGCAATCTCACTCCATAGGCGAGATAAAAAATCATCAGTGGTTTGTTGAGGGGATTGAAACCAGTAGGCGGCAGAAAATCTCTGATTCGATAAAGATAGCCAACGCGCTAGGACAACAGGCGTTAGCTGTTGGCGATTGATGCGGTTCACTTCCAAGCCGCTCCCCATCAAGCACAGTTCTGGGGAGTGGTAATTGCGCCAGGAGGTATTAGCAACAACCAACATTGAACCTGTCAAATCCCCAAGGGCAAAGCGTCGTTTTTCTGGGATTAAGCTCGGATAACTAGCGAAGAAGTTTTGTTCGGCAGTGGTTAGGGGGATGGGTTTTGAGACAATTTCTTGGGGCCATTGCAAGGCAGTAACTACCAGAGGTTGTTCCGATGGTGTTGGGTAGAGTTGGGGAACTAGCCCGATGGTGATCATGCCGACGAGTAGCAGTGCGAGTTGATACCGATTGGCAATTGCTCCCTTGCCCTGAGACGGGAATGCCTTTGTCTCTACACTCTCTCCTGTTTTCCTAGAAGCCCATAAGGGAACACGCTGCAACAGTAGCCAGGTAACGGCACAGGCAAATCCTAATCCGAGGATTCCTAGGGGAACGTGGAGAACTTCCGCGATCGCACTTTGTCCCCAAACATGAATCAGCAATACTAACAGTAATACCCGCACAGTATTGGCGGAAATCAACAACAATAGGTTGGACAAGCACACCAACAACCATCGCCATCCCAACACCCGCCCTTCTAACCCTGTGACGGCAAGTAAAAAGAGCGTCCCTATCCACAAACTTTTTAGCCCACTACAGGGTGCATCGACATGGGCAACTCCGTTTTCTAATACGATGATGTCGTAGGAAGAAATCGCGGCAATTTTCCAACTCGCGAGGATTTGCTCTACCGCATGAGCCGTCAGTATCCGTGCTGGCAAACCCAGTCCCGTCCCAATTTGGGTACTGAAGGGAATGACACAAGCAAGCAGGGTAGCAATGGGCAATCCTTTTCGCCAAGGCTCAGGTGTTAAAAATACACCGCAAAGCCCATAGGTTCCTAGTAAAAATAGCAGCACCGTTAGTTGGTGGATATCAACCAGCCACTGGATAGCGATCGCACTCACGGCGGAACCCAACATCAGCAGCAAGGGATAGGGTGCAAAGATAGGAGCCAAAGAAAAAATCTGTCGCCATTTACCGCGACGGTAAAGACGCACTCCCTGAACCATCAGAGCGATTCCCCCTAACCCCATCAGCATCAAATTGAGGCGCGATGCTGACTGCAAAGATTGAAAGAGCCATTGGAGGGAGGAAATGTTGACACCCGCCCAAACCGCAAGGAGTAGAAATGAGCTAAGGATGCTGTTTTTTAAGGTAGCTGAATGAGTGGCAGCACGCATAGTTTCTCCTAAAACTCCTCTACCTACAATACGGACTAGCTACAATAGCCGCCGAAACTATTCCGGATACGCAACAGTAAAAAGCATTATTTCCGCAGTTGATGCCACGTTCTACAGTAATTTTTAATTAAAATCAAGGATAAAGTACTTTGTGTAAAAAAGAATTTATCCTTCTCTGGACTTTTAAGCGCTTTTTCTTTTCTGGTGTCAAAATCAGTAAGCTCAGCGTCTAGCAGCTTATTGGAACAGTGGCTACAAATAAATATTTGTGTGTTGAATTACCACATTTTATATAGCTTATAAAAAAGTATATCGCCCTTGAATCCTAACTTTTAGATTTATAAAAAACATTATCTCTATTTTTACTATTTATCTATATTGTTTATATAAAATTGAAGATTAACAAAATCACTGTTTCCATAGGTGCCTTCTTTCTAAGGATTAATACGTAGATTTTTAATTAAAAAAGTATTGAATCTTAGCAACTGGGGAACCTCAACACCCCAAGGGCAATCATCTAGAAGTATAACTATAAAAGTTTTATATTTAATTAGAGAAGTTTTTGAATTATTTTTTAAAGTTTTAACAAAAAATTGTATTTCGCATAGATTCGATGATATTTATAAATAAGAGATTACTAGGTAAATATTTTTTATTAAAAATAATCAAGATAAAGTCTCAGTGCCAAATATGGGGAAGCTCACTCAAGTAAGGATGAGGGCATTTATTATCGGATTGCTCTTAAGCGTTTCGGGGTTAGTGGAAGCTAGAGAGCTGTTTCGCCACTCCACAGGCAACGTTTTTACTCTCACTGCTAGCTTGGCTTCAAGTCCGTTTAACTGGATTTTAGATAGCGATGCTTTTAATCAATGCCTTAGTGGTCAAAGTCCAGTTAACTTCCTCCTCTTTGCAGAATTGGGTTGCCTGATTAGTTGGGCTTTGTTAGTTGCTGGGCTTTATTCCTACTGCATCCCACTGGTGACTAACCTCAGGGAAGTACGGCAAGACCTGCAACGCTCGAATGAAGAGCTAGAAACTTTAGTAGAGGCAAGAACAGCTCAATTAGAACAAGCCAATCAGCAACTACAACAAGAAGTTGTCCAGCGTACCTACTCGGAGGTGGCACTACGGAAGAGAACCGCAGAGTTGAAGGAGCGGTTGCATCAGCACTTAGCGGTGGCGCAACTTGGGCAACAGGGGATTGCCAGTACGGATTTATCCATCTTGATGCAGGAAGTTGTTATCCTGGTAGCCCAGACGCTCTCGGTGGAGTACTGTGAGGTTTTGGAACTGTTGCCCGGTGAAAGTGCGTTCTTGCTGCGGGCGGGAGTAGGTTGGCAGGATGGGTTAGTGGGTTTGGCAAAAGTGGGAACGCAGGCTAGTTACCAAGCGGGATACACCTTGATGAAGGACGAACCCGTGATTGTGGAAGACCTGCGCGTTGAGACGCGCTTTAGTGGTTCGCCTCTTTTGCACAACCACAAGGTGATCAGTGGTGCAACTTTAGTGATTCCAGGGAAGAAACAGCCCTATGGGATTTTAGGGGTACACTCTACGCAAGAGCGTCAGTTTACCAAAGATGATGTTCACTTTTTGCAGGCGATCGCCAACGTCTTGGCAGCGGCAATTGAGCGTTACCAATCAGAAGCCGAACTGTACTTACTCAAACGAGCAATTAATTCCAGCAGTAACGGAATTGTGATTGCGGATGCAGTTGAGACAGATAATCCGGTGATCTACGTTAATCCTAGTTTTGAGCGTTTAACGGGCTACAAGTCTGAGGAAATCGTTGGACGAAATTGTCGATTTTTACAAGGGACAGATACTCACCAACCTGCCCTGGAAGGGTTGCGAAACGCGATCGCCACAGGTAGAGAATGTCGCGCGGTTCTCCGCAACTATCGCAAAGATGGCACGCTGTTTTGGAATGAACTTTATACGGCTCCGGTCTACAATACCGAAGGCTACTTGACTCACTTTATTGGCGTTCAAACGGATGTCACCGAGCGCAAGGACTTTATAGAAGCCCTGGAAAAAAGCGAGGAGCAGTTCCGCCTCACCTTTGAACTGGCACCGATTGGCATGGTCATCGCCACTTTGGGCGGTAAGTTTTTGCGGGTCAATCAGGCATTGTGCGACGCGGTAGGCTACACCACCGAAGAACTCCTCAACCTCACCCTTGCAGATATCACCCACCCTGATGACTTAGCCACTAACTTGATTTTGGATCGACAGTTACTTGAGGGTACGATTTCCGAATTTCAACTGGAAAAGCGCTATCTTGCCAAGGATGGTCGGATTGTCAATGCCCTCTTGAAAGTTGCTCTGGTTCGGGACTCTCAACATTTACCGCTTCATTTCATCGCTCAAATTGTTGATGTCACTCAGCACAAGCAAATGGAGGAACGCCTGCGACACGACGCGTTTCACGATCCATTGACCGGACTGTCCAACCGCGCCTTATTTATCGATCGCCTCAAACAGGCTCTTAATCGGGCAAAGCGCTACAACGATTATTTATTTGCTGTCCTATTTTTAGACCTCGATCGCTTTAAGGTTGTCAACGATAGTGTTGGGCATATGGTGGGAGACCAATTGCTAATCGCGATCGCTCGTAAGCTAGAACTCTGCCTGCGCCCGATAGATACCGTTGCTCGCCTAGGGGGAGACGAGTTCACTATCCTTTTAGACAATATCCAAGATCATCAAGATGCGATCAGTGTGGCTGAACGCATTCACCACGAACTCGTGCAACCCTTTAACCTAGATGGGCATGAAATCTTTACCAGTGCCAGCATTGGCATTGCCCTGTACTTAGCACCCTACGACCAACCAGAAGACTTGTTGCGCGATGCTGATATCGCCCTGTACCGCGCCAAGGAAATGGGTAAAGCTCGTCATGAGATTTTTGACAAGGAAATGCACGCCCATGTCTTAGGGCGATTGCAACTCGAAACTGACCTGCGACGGGCATTGCGAAATCAGGAGTTTCACGTTTACTACCAACCGATCACCTCCTTAATCACGGGTAAGCTGACAGGCTTTGAAGCGTTGATTCGCTGGCAACATCCTGAGCGGGGTTTAGTTTCTCCGGTTGAATTTATCCCCATTGCCGAAGAAACTGGGTTAATCGTCCCCATCGGTCAGTGGATACTCCAAGAAGCCTGTGCCACTATGCAGGTTTGGCAAAAGCAGTTTCCCCACCTCGCCCCCTTAACCATCAGTGTGAACCTTTCGGGTAAACAATTGAGGGAGCAAGATTTAATTGAGCAAATCGACCAAGTGCTGGCAGAAACTCATTTGGACGGACACAGCCTGAAGCTAGAAATTACTGAAAGCATATTGATGGATAATGCTGAAACGGTAACTGAGATGCTTCTACAACTAAGAAAGAGGAATATTCAGCTATCCATTGATGATTTTGGCACGGGTTATTCGTCGCTCTCCTATTTGCATCGTTTTCCCGTTAATACCTTGAAGATTGACCGCTCGTTCGTCAGTCGGATGAATCAAGATGATGAAAACTCCAAGATTGTCCGAGCAATTGTCTCTCTTGCCCATACCTTGAAGATGGATGTCATTGCCGAAGGCGTAGAAACGCGATCGCAACTTCACCAACTTCAGTCCCTAGAGTGCGAACAAGGACAAGGCTACCTTTTCTCTAAACCCTTGGATGTCCTTGCTGCTGAGATTCTGCTCGCCCAAGCTCCAACATGGGAAGGGTGCTTTCGCTAACTGCTAACATGACTCAGGATTCAGTACTTAGAACTACTAAGTACAAGTTCAGGATTTATTTTAGGAGTACAACTACTCAATGACTCAAGCAAGTACATCTGCAAAAACTCTCACTATCGATATTGGTGGTAGTGGCGTAAAAGTCATGGTTTTAGATGCAATGGGGCAGCCGTTGACTGAACGCAGCCGTGTCGATACGCCCAACCCACCGACACAAGAAGCGGTTATTGACGCGATCGCGCAGTTAGTATCAGGGCAAGGAGACTTTGATCGCGTCTCTGTAGGATTTCCTGGTGTGGTGCGAGACGGTGTCATAGAAACGGCAGCAAACCTACACCCCAGTTGGCTGCAGTTCGATTTAGCAACGGCACTCACCAGTCAGTGGAATAAGCCAGTGCGGGTTGTCAACGATGCGGATATGCAAGGACTAGGAGCAGTTGCTGGAAAGGGCTTAGAACTGGTGATTACCCTCGGTACGGGTTTCGGTTCTGCCTTATTTTTGCACGGTAAGCTTGTGCCTAATTTGGAGGCTGGACATCATATGTTTCGCAAAGGGGAAACTTATGAGCAGCAATTAGGGCGCGCCGCACTGGAGCAAGTCGGCGATAAAAAATGGAACACTCGCTTGCAAAAGGCGATCGCCTCTTTAGAGCATTTGTTTAACTACGACTACCTCTATATCGGTGGTGGTGAAGCTAAAAAAATCAACTTTGACCTACCTCCCAATGCCAAAATCGTGCCCAATATCACAGGGTTACTCGGTGGCATTGCTTTATGGCGAGAGTAGAAAGTCTAAGGAGTGGCGCAGGAATTGGTGAAAACTAGCGATCGCTTTGAGTCGCTGGTCTTAATGTCTATGCTATGGGGTGAATATGACAATGCCTAACAACTTGTCAAAGCTTGCTGTTTATTCGCTCCCTATAGCCTCTAGATCAGAATTTATATTAGCAAAACTTATAAAGTTTACAAGTAATTTAAATCATATTTATTGATTTTCTTTTCGTGTTTACCCTCATAATGAGGAATAGACGCTTAAAAAAGCTACTTTAAATTCTTACTAAAAAACCAATTTCCCTTGGAGAAAAATACTAAATATGAGCTTAATGACCTGCCTACTCATCACCTTATTCAACATTGTAGGATGTATTGCACTTCCTAAAGTCCTCTCTACAATTTTGAATCCTAAAATTAAGACGACGAGTAGCGTGCGAGAAAACGCCCTAGCTAAACCTCAGAAGGCAATAGGGGTAAAACCTGTAGTTCTTTCAGAATCTCCCAATTTGTCTTAAGGAACGTCGATTCAATAACTTAAAAAATTCAAAATATGTAGGGGCATGATAATGCCATGCCCTGAAGTAGAGAGTTGGAAGTTACTAAATCTCTACTCCTTAAAAGTTTGTCTATCGATGCAATTTTAGTCGGCTAATCAGCACAATTTTGTTCATGTAAGTAACGGGCTAGAGCTACATCTACATAGCTATGATTCCCGGCTTCACCCGCCAGAACAGTGAAAGGCTGCTGGGGTTCGCCCAAATGGTCTAAAACTAACACCGCCTCAGAAAAATCTTGGTGCTGCGTGTCGCCGTTGACAGTAACCACGGCTTTTAGTCCGGCTTGTGAGGAAGCTTTCAGTCCGTTAGCCGAGTCTTCAAAAACCAGACAATCTTGTGGGTCTAAGTCCATCGCTTGTAGCACGTAATTATAGACATCTGGCGCTGGCTTTTTTTCAGGAACCATGTCACCAGCGGCTACAACCTCAAACCACGCTACCGCTTCAGGAGGCAACGTGCTTTCTAGCAAAGCCTTGGAATTGGGGCGAGAACTGGTAGTAGCGATCGCTAAACGTAGTCCTTGCTGTTGAGCCTCTGTTAACAATCGCTGCACCCCAAGCCGCAAGGGGATACTTCCTTCAGCTAATAGTTCTTGGTAATACTTGCTCTTAGACAGGTGCAAGTCGGCAATGAATTCATCTAAATCAGTAGAGGGAGTAAAGTCGGGTTGGTAGTCAGTTATGTAATACCGCATGCGCTCTTTGCCACCAGAAACAGACAGCAACTCACCGTAGAGTTCGCCTGACCAATCCCAGTCCAATCCAGCTTTGGCAAAGGCGCGATTAAAGGCAACCCGATGCCCATCTCGTTCCGTATCTGCCATCGTTCCATCCATGTCAAAAATCAAGGCTTGTAGTTTGCTCATCAGTCGTTATTAAATGCGCTTCTTTCCAGTTAAATACTAGCGGGTGAAGCAAAGAGGAATGCAAGTTGACAACGCGGGTTCATTCAGCCTCCCTACTCCAGAAAAAGTCAAACCACCAGGAACGCAACGAACGCCTCTAGCGGTTTGAGCTGGGTATTATTTGATTGTTATGACTCTGAACGTCCGCTACCTCTGACTGCTCTGATGAGGAGTTTAGTCCTCCGTTGGTAGCGACGAAGTGGAGGAAGCGATAAAAACTCCACAACCGTCTTCAGCCATCTTTCTTATAGACACTGTCCGTACATCTGACATCGCTCTCCTTCGATGTACGACTAGGAACCACTGCTGTATAACTTTCCGCCAGTGCCATTTGTTTCTTAACACTTATTAATTTAATGTAAACTGCCTTAGTTTTTTGTCCCTCAAGAGGCGGAATCTGTCTCTAACTTCTGTGGGAAGCGATCGCCTTGTGACGGTCTATCTGTAGACAGAAAGGGGGGAGTTGCTTTCTTAGCGCGATCGCTCTATTTCAGTTTGGTCAATCTTCTGCTTGAGTACCATCAGGGAAGGGGCGGTATAGCAGCAATTAGTCAGAGGATCATAACCTTGCCAAGATTGCCCTTGACAGATAAACCAATCGCGATAAATCTCATTACCGTCAAAATCGCCTTCAAGGGTCATCCACTCCCCACTAAGCACCAGCCCTAAATCGCTCAGGGCGTAAAGTTGCGGTTGTAGCCAATCCCAAAGAACTTGCAGACTCTGAAAAATACCGGGATGCCAGTAAAATTCAGTTTCCGTGCCGCTTATTTCAACTCGATACCCCTGCTGTACTGGATAGATTCGGACTTCAATCCCACCTTGTTCAATGACTTCGATGGGAGATTTTTTAGCTGGCATTTTCAAGAACAACTCAATTCTTCTTATACTCACATCTTGCACCAGTAGCGTTACCCGCTGTGGGAATTAATTCCCTGGCTAATAGCTATAGTCCTCTTAAGAGGACTAAAAACTTACCCAACTTTCGAGCTTGAGTCCATTTAATGGAATTAGGCTACTCGCTGTGGGAATTGATTCCACGGCGGGCTTTGTCACTTGCCCTTGAATGGTGCAAGATGTGAGTAAATTTATTGACGCAAGTTGGTTGGAGCGCACCTTTGGCTGGCTTCAGCGTTATCGTCGATTGAGCCGCGACTATGAGAAGCTACCGCAATCCGAAGAAGCCTTTATCTACCTCGCTATGATTCGACTCATGCTCAATCGATTAGGGTAATCCGAGGCTTTTAAAACATTCTCTTACTTATCCTTGAATTTTATCAAACATACTGACTTTATCAAATAATGATAATTCATAACTTATCCTAACTTTTTCGTCTGGTAAATAACCCATATCAAGAGGTAATTTATCAATACAATTACGCCATTTAAAAATCCACTGTTCTAAAACATTATTTGTTACTACCCTTGGATGATAAGAAAAATTCAAGTAGAAACGACCATCTGAAACATTTATTTTTATTTCCTCATACACTGATTCATTTTGATTTTCTTGTAAACTTAATCCATGTTTTGCTACTTGAATAACCTCCTCAACTAATTGCGTGGTTTCTGGACAATGTGCGAAATTGATAAAAACTATATTAGAAAAAGTTTGTGTTGCCCCCAAAATATATTTTTTCTTGTCATCTGCCAGCTGAAAATTTTTGATGTCTTCTAACTTACTCCAAAATGCTTTTTTAATGCAAAAAGCAGGTAAATTCTCTAATTCATTACTATTACTATCGACTTTATTGTTTGAAAGTTCGGTAGCATATACACCAAAAAATTCAACACTAGCACCAGAATCGAGAAGTAACCATACTAAAGGAGTAAAAACTACAGGAGCATCATCAAAATCAGCACTTATTAGTACGACATCTGTCATTTTAGAAATTGCCAATTTCTTCATCAAAGCAGGTGTGAATGCAATTTTCTTTTGCGGTTTATAAATACCTACTGCTCCTCCAAAAGTTTTTTCCCATATTAAGTCTAAATTTTTAGGGTTTTCCATGTTTTTTTTATTTCAAACTAATTATCGAAATTTGTAAACTCAGAATCAATGTCTCTTGCTAGCTGCTTCACCTTGCCCACCCTACGTTACTGGTGCAAGATGTAAGTCTGCAATTTGTACTAACAAAATTTTAATCTTATGCACTGACCTCCCTCATACTTCTCTATCACTCTGATAGTATCGGGGAATTCTTTTTCATCTAAATACTCAATACAGAAACATTTGCCATTCTTTAATTGAAACTCAACAGCAAATTCACTGGGATTATCATTAGAAGCATATTGAGATTTAAGAACTTCTATTTTTTCTATCTTTTGATTAATTTTTTCTTGCCAAAAATCATTGTTAGTCAACTTCAAAATTATATAGCTACTACCAGGGATAGGCAAATTTCGTTCAATAACTCCTACACTGTTAGCTTCTGTTATAGCGACAAAGCAAATAACTTTACTACTATTAAATTTGATTTCAATAGCTCCATCAGCCATTTGTTCAAAATTATCTAAATCCATATCACTTACAAAAATATGACGCCGGATACTGACAACTGTGGTATTAACTAAATCTTGAAAAATTTTTTGCTTTTGAGAAAGAAGATTTGGGTTCATTTTTGAATTAATTTAGATTTACAAAAGTATCGAATTGGTCATTTATAATTCGCACACCTCTCCCTGTATCGGGGTTAAAGATATCTGTTCATACTTCATACTTTATCCTTCACCCCATCCGCCTTAACAACCGCTCTTAAGCATGGCATCTTAGCCAAGAATTTGGTCAATCATGCGATTAGCTTGTGAGGCATAGCCGCCACCAAAGAGATTGAAATGGTTAAGGATGTGATAGAGATTGTAGAGAGTTTTTCGTTGCTTGTAACCCGCATCTAAAGAAAAAACGTCGTTATAGCCGCGATAAAATGCAGACGGGAAGCCCCCGAAGAGTTCTGTCATGGCAATATCAACTTCGCGATCGCCCACATAAGTTGCTGGATCAAGAATCACAGGTTCTCCTGAAGTTGTAACCGCCGCATTACCTCCCCAAAGATCGCCATGCACTAAAGAGCTTTGCGGCTGGTGATTCAGTAGCTTAGGTACGGCTGCTATTAACTCCGCTTCTTTGGGAAAATGCCCGCTACGACGCCGTGCGAGTTGAAACTGATAACCTAAGCGATACTCAGCAAAAAACTCTGCCCAATCCGATGTCCAGTTGTTGATTTGGGGCGTAGAACCAATCGTGTTGTTCTGCTGCCAACCAAACATACTGCTATTACCTTCCGGTTGTGGCGGTTTAGCTTGATGCATGGCGGCGAGCTTCTGCCCCATTTCTTCCCAAGATTGGGTACTATTGCTGCCACCGAGTTCCAGCCATTCCAAGACAATGTAGCAAACATCAGCCGCCGTCCCCTCACAAATCGGTTTGGGCACCCGAATTGTCTGAGTCTCCCACATTTGCTGCAAACCTAGCACCTCAGCTGCAAACATATCGGCGTAAGACGCTTGATTGATCTTGACAAAATAGTTGCCAGTATTGCCAATTAGGGCGTAACACTGATTAATGCATCCACCACTAACAGAGCGGCGATTCTCGATTTGAAAGTCCTTGCCAATTGCGTCTGAAATCCGGGCAGCAATTTGCGTCCACATTTGTATAAGTATTGAGATCGATCAGCTAAAATTTTGCACCAGCTCGGACATAGTGTCTAGGATCGCTACCTTCTCTAGATAAAGAGCCACAATTTCTGTTAGGATGAATGTCTGCCAGTACATTCCGGTCTGTTGCTGGCGCATTGGAAAAAGCTCATTTAAGCCATCCAACTGAACTACACATTTACTGCTCTTAGACTGGCCCCAGGTATTTGATTTGGGATAGGGGCACCACTAGGAGCGATCGCATCCATGACATTTGATAACCTCGGTCTTTCGACCGATCTGCTTCGTGCTGTTGCTGACTCTGGCTACACGGAGCCAACCCCCATTCAACAACAGGCAATTCCTGCGATCTTGAAAGGGCAAGACGTTTTCGCCAGTGCCCAAACTGGAACGGGCAAGACGGCGGGCTTTACCCTGCCTCTTCTGCAACTCCTAGGCACTACCAAGCCCAACAAGGTACAGCGTATGCCTCGCGCCCTCATCCTCACCCCGACGCGCGAACTGGCAGATCAAGTCAACGATAGCGTCAAAACCTATGGCAAATACCTGTCGTTGAGATCGGCAGCGATCTATGGCGGTGTGGGAATTAAGCCGCAAATTCAAACTCTGCGTCGGGGAGTTGATATTCTAGTCGCTACGCCTGGTCGGTTGCTTGACCACGTTGGGCAAAAGACTGTCGATTTCTCACAGATAGAGATACTGGTGCTGGATGAATGCGATCGCATGTTAGACATGGGCTTCATCCGCGACATCCGCAAAATTTTGGCAGTGCTGCCTCCATCCCGGCAAACGCTGATGTTTTCTGCCACCTTCTCTAAACCGATCCAGCAGCTTGCCAGCACCCTGCTGAATTCTCCGACTCAGATCGAAGTAGCTCCCCGGAATACTGCCGCACAGCAGGTAGAACAGGTGGTGCATCCGGTCGATCGCGATCGCAAGCGAGAACTGCTTTCTCATATGATCGGGTTCCACAACTGGCAACAGGTGCTAGTTTTCACCCGCACAAAACACGGAGCCAACCGTCTAGCCCAGCAACTTGCTCAAGATGGGTTGAAAAGTACGGCAATTCATGGCAACAAAAGTCAGGCAGCCCGTACCCGTGCTCTGCAAGAGTTTAAGCAAGGGAAAGTGCGGGTACTAGTCGCCACCGACGTAGCATCACGGGGTCTAGATATCGATCAGCTTCCTCATGTGGTCAACTTTGAACTCCCCAACGTACCAGAAGACTATGTGCATCGCATTGGTCGCACAGGTCGCGCTGGAAACGAGGGACGAGCCGTTTCTCTAGTCAGCGAAGATGAATATCCATTCCTCAAAGACATCGAACGATTGCTCAATCAAACCCTTGTCAAAGACGTGGTTCCAGGCTACGAGCCAACCTTCCAAGCCCAGAAAGTTGTAGACCAACCGAAGCGTCAGCGCTCAAATCAAGGTCGCAGCAACCGCGCCAAGCCCCAGGCACCATCCAAACCCATCCGCAGCAAAAAGCCTGCCTCACCAGGGAGCGCTCGAAAAAGGCTGCACACGGCTTAAATCCCCGGTGACTATCGCCTAGTAAAGGCAAGATCCCCGATTTCTCTAGAGAAGTCGGGGATTTGAAGTGTTAAGGGTGTGAGCAGAGACTGGACTGGTTGAGGATGCAGGAGGGGCGAAGCTGTGTTGATCCGAAGGGTTGGTTGCACCAGAACCTACTGCATTGGCAAATCGATCCAAGTAACGGCAGGCGTGTGTGGCGGACAGCCCCGCATTCGCAACACGCGCATCCCCTTGGTTGCTTTCCGAAAGCAGGGGGAGACGACGAGGAATTACTGCCAAACCCCGCCCTCACACCCGGTGACTTATCCGCTTCCTGGGCATACTACGAACAGTACCGCGAAGAGGGCGATCGGACTATTGCTGCCATTGATGAAAATGGGGATGATTAACCCTCTTTCGTCAGCCTAGAGTAAAATCTTAATTTTTTGTCGGTCGTATCCTCGCAAACTTGTCAATTTATTCGAGAGTGATGGGAAAAGCGACAAGTGTAGCAAGAACTCCCTCAGTCTCATCGATAGAGAATACAGATTGTGATTCAACGTGTTACTCCTCTTTAGAGGAGTTGTTTGAGTCATAGGGGTGCAATCTCTACTTTAGGGAGAGTAGAAAACACTGTTATTGAAGACGGTCTAAACGCAAGCTCCTACTAGACCCACCCATTCAAAGATTTCTAATTTTTATTCTGATGAAGGTTAGACCAAAAAGTTTCAGTGTCATAGCGAGGGGTATGGTATTCCTGAAAATAAGTAAATAGCATATATAAACGTAGACAGCCTTTTGTCAAATACAAACAATTCGACACTCGAGGATAAGCCAATCTCAAATGCCAAAAAATAACCAGGGTTTATATCTATTCCAAAGCACTGATCAGTTTTTATGGGAACTCGAATCTTACTTAAAAGAAGCAGAAAAATACCTAAGCGCTTCTCAAAGTGTGTCAATCCCAACGATAAATTGTAACTTTACTGCAATGTTCGATTGTGTAAGTAGGGCAAGACAAACAGTATCTAGCTTACGTGAGCAGCTACCTAATCTAACGGATCATGAAGAAAACGCTTGTCTTTCAAACGCTTTAGCCAAACTTATGAACGGAGAATACGGAGAATATAGAGAATATGATTAAATGCCACAAGATTAGGAATTTCTATCGCGAATTATTTTGAGCAAATCGTCGAGATAGTGTTGTATTTCTGCTGCTGATTCTCTAGACAAATTGTCAATCTCGATTAAGTTATCTATATCAGGTTGTATTTTTGCTGCTGATTCTCCAGACAAATTTTCATCTAATTTTTGCTTTCTTATTAAGATTTTTATAAAGATGAAAGCTTCTAGGTATAAATCAGCAGCTACAGCCTGAAAAGAGGGTGATTTTTCTAGGAGATTAGGTCTGCCAAACTTTAGGCACCCAGCAATTAAGTCAATATAGTAGTTGACGTGCTGATAAAATTTATTAACATGCTCTTCCCATTTCTGATTATTATCAGGATTTACTAGATCGGGATGCTTATCCAAAGCATACTTGACTGCCGCCCTAGACAAAGTTTGCCTGTTTCTCTCTAGCCATAGTTGAGCTTGTTGACTGTACCTAAATCTTGCTTGTAAAGTATTAAGCTTATCTTCTAAAATTTCTTTCTTTTCTGAAAGATTTATATTCAAAGACTGAAAAACTTCTGAGTTGGGAGCAATACTTCTAGCTGTTTTTGCGACTATGCTAGAGCCTTCCACCAAAATAATTTCTCCCTTTATAAGTATTTCTTGAAGGATAGTTTCCGGTGTTTTTCCCTTTCTTCTCCCATCCAGGTACGTGAGTAAAGCGACAACTCCGCCTACACCACCAAGGACAGAACCAATTGCATTAACAGAGTCAGTCCATTTGATAGGATCTTGTGTTGGGTTCATAACTTTGATGCACACTTAATGCTGTTTACTAATTTCATTATTCACTGGCAGTGCTAAGCGTTGAAGGCACTGCCAGAAGCTTTGTTAAAGTTCTAAAACCTTACAACTCCTCTATGGCTTGCACATATCTATAAGCCTTTGTAGTAGTTTCTGATCCTCAACTTTCGCTTTACGGATACGAATAATCATATACGCCGCTGTATTTCTATTAACCTTAATTTCTTGAGCAAGCTGACGAACACTGATACCTCTTTGTGAATTCAGGACTAGATGAATCGCCAGAAACCATTTTTGTAAATCCACATAAGTTCTGTGAAAAAGCGTGCCAACTGTAACGCTATATGAAGTAAAGCAAGTATTACAGCGATATCTACGTTCTTTTGTTATAGCCGTAGAATTAGTTGATTGGCAATAGGGACACTGAGGAATTCCACCCCACCGGATTTGTTCAAGCAGGGTGAGGCAATCTTCTTGATTATCTTTCATCTTTAAGCTCAGAACTCTGAGCTAAAGATGACCTATAGGTTTAAGCTAAAATAACCCTTACAGCGTCGAAGCTTATGTAAAATATCAGTACATTTATACTACTAAAATAAAGTGCCAAGGCAACTAGCCTCAGCAATTCGTTTGTTGTTAATTTAAGCTAACCTAAACTTAATTATGTTGCTATTTGATAGAACAATTGTTTTAATCCAGAACTGTCAAATTTAATGAAGCAAGTAACTCAATTTCAGACTTTTGAAAAATTAGTTAGTTGTTAGCTGTCGGGTGGGCACTTCAAAGCAAAAACAATTGGTTGTCAGCAGTTAAGCTAACAGTGCCCACTTTATATATTGCAGTCGAGCTATCGCCCTTCTTCCAATACGATTACTTCTAATCTAACCAACGGCTTCCCCTCGAATTTCTCGTAGAATTGCTGCAATTTCCTCTTCCGACTCAATGTGCCTTGTAAGTACTTGAGCTGTTGTGTCTAGAATACGCTCCGAGAAAAGTTTAGTTAAATCTTGTCGTAAGCTTTTCCCAATATAAAACTTAAGCAGAGCTTCCATTGACATATCTTGACTTGCAGCCACTTTCTTGAGCGACTCCAGAGTGTCTGCGGGAATCTCAATTGATACTGTCTCAGTCACTCGCGGACGCAAACGCAATTCAAACTCTTCGTCAGGCTTGTTCATATAATTTCCGTTCAGTACGAGTAGTAACACGAGCAGAAACAATTCGTATTCGCTCCCTACGTTCTACATAGACAGCTAGTAAAAGTCGCTCAGAAACTGAATATCCAATGATAAAATCACGCTGTTCGTTATTAGCTGAAGCATCACCTGTTTGATAGAAGGGGTCAAAGAAGACCTCAGCCGCCTCTTCAAAGGTCACACCATGCTTGTCAAAATTGCTCTGTGCTTTGTTCTCATCCCACTCAAACTCAGCACCCTGCAAGTGATACACAACGTTCATACGTCAATCTTACATAACTATCTCCTGTAACAGTTGAGATCAGGTTGGCTCAGAGCGATCGCTTACTTGTAAAGCGCTAAAATTCGAGGCGCTGCTCTTGTTAGCAATACCATATCCCACCACAGAGCCAGGTTTCTGTCAGACAAACCTTTTAAGCTACTGAAATACCTGAATACCCTCTCTTGTAAGTCCTGATCGATGAGAGAAGTTGTGGATGAGCGGGACATCAACAAAAACCATCCATTGGGCGTGCAATGGCTTTTTCGAGCCGCCCTACTCCTGTTGACGGTACTCCTCATCACTCTGGGTATTCTGATTAGCTGGGGGTTCACGATGATTCAGATGCCCGGAGAAAGTTACCGAGGGGAGTTGCCACCCTTAACCCAAAAGGAAGTGGCGCTACGGGATGCCCTGCAACGGGATGTAGAAAAGCTGGGGAGTGAAATTGGGGAACGCAACTACCTACACTACAAGGAACTAATGGCGGCGGCTGATTTCCTAGACGCTTCATTCGCTCAAGCTGGGTATAAAGTCCAGCGCCAGGGATACACGATTGACAACCAGACTTACTATAATCTTGAAGTCGAAATCCCCGGTACTCAACGAGCTGACGAGATTGTCATCGTCGGCGGACACTACGACTCGGTATCTGGCAGTCCCGGCGCAAACGACAACGGCACAGGTGCTGCTGCCACTTTAGAATTAGCGCGTCTGTTTGCTGGGAAAAAGCCTGAAAGAACCTTACGGTTTGTAGAGTTTGTTAATGAGGAGCCGCCTTTTTTCTTCTCAGAAGGAATGGGAAGTCTGGTTTATGCGTCTCGATGCAAACAGCGATCTGAAAACGTTGTTGCCATGCTCAGTCTGGAAACGATCGGGTACTACTCTGACAAAATCGGTAGCCAGCGATATCCTTTACCGCAGCTATCTTCCATCTATCCGCTTCAGGGGAATTTTATCAGCTTCATTGGCAATGTCGATTCTGGCTCACTGGTAAGGGATGCGATCGCCTCTTTCCGCCGTCATACCCAATTCCCGTCTGAGGGGACTGCTCTACCCAACGAAATTACTGGTGTGAGTTGGTCTGATCAGTGGTCATTCTGGCAACAGGGTTATCCTGGAATCATGGTGACGGACACCGCACCGTTCCGTTATCCCTACTATCACACCGCAAACGATACCCCCGACAAAGTTAACTACGATCGCCTTGCAAGAGTAGTGGCAGGTTTGGAATATGCGATCACTGACCTCTCAGGGCTGGCTTCCCCGCCTTAGCTGTACGCAGGGAGGTGACTTACTTGCTGCCACTAACACGGGCGATTAACTCATCAAGTTCTTGCTGCATGTGGGTACAAACTTTTTCATAACAGGCATCGACATAATCGCGATCGCGAAGCGTTTCTCGTCCATAACGCTCAAACACAATCGGCGCACAGACACGGGTATGAATTTGTATCGGTAGGGGAAAATTGAGCAAAGGGCCAATTCCCACTCCCCAAGGCAACCCCAAATAAACAGGAAATACCCCCGTACCCAGATCCAACTGCCAGGGAAAACCCTGTTCATGCAATTGCTTCACCTGCTCGTACAAATCTCCCAAAACAATCAGCGTATCGTGGGCACCGTGAGAGACAACCGGGATAATCGGCACTTCTTCCCGCAAGGCTAGTTTGATAAAGCCCTTACGCCCTGCAAAGTAGATTTTGTTGCGTAGATGGTGAGGGCGAAACATATCTTCTGCACCACCGGGATAAACAAGCACCGCCGCCTCTTTTTGAAGGGCAGCGATCGCCATTTTTGGATGCGCCTGCACTCCTCCTACCTGAGAGGCTGGTATCGCAAATATCGGAAACTTCCACGCCGCCCCATGCATTAGCCCATAAGCTAAGCGTTCATAGCCAAACCGACGGCACCAGTCGTACATAAACATGGACGTATCCGGTGAGGCTAAACCGCCATTGTGGGAACCAACAATCAGCACTTTTCCCCGTGCAGGCATATGTTGCCAGCCCTCAGTTTGCACCCGGAAGTAATAGCGATAAAACCACTCCCAGATTGGCATCCACGCCTTAATTATTTCCGGATCGCGCTCCTCCAACGACCACCCATCAGCCTGATGACGAGAAGTTTTGCCACCACTGTGCCGCCTACCCGCAAGAATCTCAATATAGTTCAACAACGCCTCTTAACCGCCCAATACCGCAACAGCGTTCTTCAGAATAAGCTGGTGTTGCCTCTCCTGGCAATTATCTTTTTTCTCTGTGTCTTTGCTCAAAAATATCAGCCCACTTCACGTCACCTGAGAGGCGCTATATATAGCAGTTCTAAATCACTTGCGATCGCCTGCCAATTGAAACTCATAATTCATCTAGGATTGCTATAGGGCTTACGTAAAACTCAGATGAAATCCGGTTAATTGACAGTAAGAGCAAGGCAATGCCATGCGCCTACAGAAAAATCAACTTTTTTACTTCTGCTCTGCGTCAGCCCTGTTGCTATAAAACCAATCCTTATGGGGAATTTTTCGGCTCGGCTCTCAGCTCGATCGTAATTTTCTCCGATAATCCTTGAAGACTTAGTTCCAATCGCGGCTGTTCATTACCACAAACGAGAACACCACCATAGCCACTCTTAAAGAGTGTAAAAGAGAGTTGGTTTCCTCCCCTTGCCGATACGATCGCGTCTCCTATATTCACCTGACAACAGGCAAAATCTACCCGTACCTCCTGCTCGTTCAGAGCATCTTTAATTAAAACTTGCTGGGCGGCACTCATTACTTTCACAATCAGGTGACGCACCTGAAACTTGGTAATTCCCTGATCAAATTGCTCAATCGTTATCTCAGCGGGTAAGCCTTGAATAACAGGTTGTAGCCCTTCTAGGGGAGGTGCTTTGAGTGCCGTTATTTTGGCTTTAACCAACTTGACAGTCTCTGGACGCTCTTGAGGAGCGGCAGGGGGTTCAAGGTCAAGAGAATTGGTGGCAATACTCCATTGACGGGCATTTTTTACAATTTCTAGGCGTATTTTTGCCGATTGTTCAATCTTTCCCTGCTTGTTTGCATCGTTGCACTGCTTCGTCTTCGTTGCTAACCATCGCTCCCTAGCAAACTGATAACATTCGGGATCGCGATCGCCAACAAAGTTTTCGTAAAACGTTAGTGCCTCAATCAAACAACCAACCTTTTCTAACGCGATTCCTAGTTGTGGCATAGATAGGTAGTGCTGCCAGTTAGAATCGTTGAGAATATAGGTTTTGAGAAAGTTCTCATAGCTTTGCTGTAACTCTTTAGTTAGGGCGGCGGGAGTTAATTGGGAGCAGGCAAGTTCGTAGACAACATCAAACTTCAAACCCACTTGTTCAGCCCTGTCGCTAGTCAGAGTAGGAAGATAAGTTTTCATCGCCGCGATCGCCTCTTCCCAATGCTGATGTTGCAAATAGTACCGCAGCAAAATTCTTAACGGCTTAATTCGCAGGGGCTGTGTCTCGCCATTTGCCTTTTCAAAATAAGCTTTGACTTTATCAGGACGATCTAACCAGGTATAGGTAATAAAAGCATTGGAATATTGATTTAAGGCTTCCAACGTTGGAGCCACATAGTTCAGCCACTCAGGAGTGCGGGGTTTTCCTGCCTGTTGCCATTCAGTAATCAGGCGCTCAGAACGGGCGTGATCGTCTAGCTGTTCTACCCTAGCTAAGTATTCCAATCCCGCTGGCATCCCCAATACGGCGGCTTTTGCCTTGTTGTATTGCCGCGTCTGAGTAACGCCGCCACTTTCCCAACAGCGCACAGCATTAGCATAGCTTTCCCCTCGGTAAAAACAGGTTCCGGCAGTATCTAACATGCCGCTGTACCCCGCAGACTCCAAGGCTTCTAAAACTGTCCCTAACTGCTGCCACTCCTCAAGTTGGAACTCGGCAACAGGCAACAACGCCTCAATCCGCTTGGCATACTCCGCTACTACGGTGAGCCATTGTTTGGGAATAGGGGATTGGGGATTGGGGATTGATGAAGTGGAAGAGAGTCCTAAGTCCTGAGTCCTGAGTCCTGAGTCCTGAGAAGTATGAAGTATGTTAGCGAAGCGGGGCGAAGCCCAGGATGAAGTATGAAGTATGTTCTCCTCATCCCCCCTGCTCCCCTGCTCCTCATCTCCCCTGCTCCCCTGCTCCCCCGCTCCTCTGCTCCCCTGCTCCTCTGCTCCCGTTCGGCTGAGCTGACGTCGAAGCCTGCTCCCCTGCTCCCCTGCTCCCCCGCTCCCGTTCGGCTGAGCTGACGTCGAAGCCTGCTCCCCTGCTCCCCTGCTCCCCTGCTCTTCAAAACCCGGCTCCTCCGTTGCTAAGTTGCCAACAAACCCTGCATTCCAAAGAAATTGCGTAAAAGTTTTCACCGCTTCCTGATTTTGCGGTGCTGTTGTCATGAACAGGGCGAGGGGAAGTTCTGCTTTCGGCACTTCAGGGTGGTAGCAGCACCACTCGACTAACTTCTCCCAACACATGCCTTGCCAGAAGCATTGCCACGCCGCCTCCAGTTCTCCCACTTGGAGAAAGTAGCGTCCTGCTTCTTGAAATTGCGCTTCGAATTTCAGCGCCCAAGCTTCGCAATAATCTGCTTTTGCCGTATCGCCAAGACCACGATAAAACTGTCTAGCGCGTCGGAGCAAGCTGGGATTTTCTGAGTTTAATCCCTTAGTTTCAAATTCTTGCGCGATCGCTTCCGGGTCATCTTCGCGCATTTCCTGCACCGTTTGCGCTGTACCTGTCTCCAAAAGCTGTAGGCTACCTTCCCAGGTAGAGGGGTTTTTAACCTGTCGTAACAGTTCCTGCACTTCCGTTGCCTTACTGGCATGTTGCCACAGCAAGCGATCGCCTTCGGGTGAATCTACAACAAACAACCGCTCTGTAGCTCGGCTAGCAGCGACATAAAGCTTGTTAAAAAAGTATTCCACCTGTACAGGTAGAGAACTGCCTTCACGCTTGGCTTGCCAAGTTTGGCGATCGCATTCTTGACCAAATTTGTAGAGAATGACTCGTTTAAACTCTAGTCCTTTCGCCGCGATCGCACTTAACACGTTCTTGATTAAGCCGTAGTCAATAGCGCGGATACCAGAATCGGGCAATCTGACTTCATGCGAGTAAATTTCCCCTAGTAAGGGATCGCTTTGAACATAGGCAACTTCCTCTCCTTCCTCACAAGGAACAATAATTATCGTGTCTTTAATGTAGTTTTTCAGTTCCTCCGCCGCGATCGTTTCTCCCACGATGAACTTTTGGGGCTGGGGGAAGTTGCCTTGCTGCCATGCCGTTTGCGGTTGCAGTTCAGCAATATCAAACAGTACCCGCCGCCAAAATTGAATTAAATTCGTTAGTTTCACAATCGGCGGACTAGAACGGTAGTTGTACGCCAGTTCCTGAAAGTTAACCACTAGTTTCAACTGCTCGGAAGGATCGAGAGCGGTAATCACTTCCGCATCAAAAACCGCCTGTACACTAGACCAATGGAATCCCGCCGGGTTTAATGTCTGAAAGGGATCGCCCGCAAAGGCAAAGGGCAAGCTATTGAGCGGCTGATAGCCTAGGTGATAGCGAGAAAAGACCGATAGCCGCATAATTAGTTGCAGCTCTAGTCGGGTAAAGTCCTGCGCCTCATCGCAGAAAATTGCCACGTACTCCGATGGGTAACACTTGAGTTCCAACACTCTGGCAATCAAATCTTGATCGTCCCAATACCCCTGTTCTTCGGTAATGCGCTGGTACCACCGCTCCCAAATCGTCTCGTAAATTCCCTGATACTTTTTAATAGAGATGATCTGTTCCTTGCGAGGAACTTCTTCTAGGTAGTCTTCCGGCGTCATGCACTCCCCGCGAAGCGCACCTTTGATGAAGGTGCGGATAATGTGCCATGCCAGTTCCGGGGAATATTTCCGAGCTTGGGGCAGTTGTAACATCGTAGGAACCGCACGGGCAGTGGTATTGCCAAATTCCGGCGGACTTTTTCCCTGATAAAGTTGCTTGAAACGATGAAAGGAAATATAACGCTCTAAATCGAAGCGATCGCGTTCGGCGGCGGGCAGTAAATTTAGGAGAAATTTCTGGAACGGTTGAAAGAAACTATTAATATTGGGAAGTTGATCTTTTTGAGTGCGCTCGGCAACAAACCGATGGTGAGAAGACAAAAGCCGCTGCACTCCTTGTTTTGCCACATCCAAAAGCCGCTCGTTATAGGTGAGAAATAACGGCTCTCCAGGTAGGGGCACCCCCCGACGATGTCCCTGCTTGTCATAAAACTTGCGGTAGCAGTAGTCCGCAAATAGATAAAGCAGCATAGTGGACTTACCACTTCCGGCGCGTCCATTGATAAATATCGGTAACGCTCCTTCCCCCGGAACAGAGGTAGACACTGACTTGAGGATTTTTTCCTCTTCCGGGGAGAGTGCCAAATTTGCCTCTTTGCCCCGCTCAATCGCCAGCCAGCTTTCTTCATCCGCTAGCAAGTAGGCAGGGTAGGAACGTTGAGCATAGGGCGTCAATTCCTCTAGGCTCAACTGTCTAGATAAGATGCTGCTAGAACTTACACCATCAAAAAGTGCCGTTGCTACTCCCACCTGAATCACTTCTTCGGGGGAGGGTTGGCGATGGAAGGGGGCGAGGAGAAATAACACGCCTCCAACCGCCGTGTCTGCGGTTTCGATCTCGCTAAACAGGACGTAGCAATTGTTTTTGCTGGCTAGCTTGACATGGGGATAACCCGCGATCGCTTCACACTCACTTCTTTTGTCCCGAATGCCAGCGATCGCCTGATAGTAAGTTTCCCACTCCGTTTGGATGTCCCGTTGTTTAAAGCGCCTCACCCATTCTTCGCTTTCGTAAATAATCCAGTCTCCCGTTACGGTTTCCATCTCCCAGCCAGGAGTTTCTAGCCAGGGGTGCAACTCAGCAGGCAGTTCTGGGAGAGGTTCGACGGGTTGTTGTTTAGTTTTTTGACTTTGTAGCCAGTCGCGCAGTTCTTGCGGATTAAGGGAGGATTCTAGGTATATCCTGCCGTAGTCTCGTGGTGATTCTAGAAACTGCTGGTAGTCATTGTCACCGCGCTTAAAGATGTCGAGCAAGCATAGCAACTCCTGATCATCGACGCGCAAAATCCGGGCAATCAGGCGACGATTGAGAATGCGGCGCTTGAGATAAGGATAAACTCGCTCAAACCGCGTTTGCACCTCATCAATTCTTTGTGCCTCCAGTTCGACACAAAGATCGTCCACCCTTACCCCTATACCGTACCGCTCTGCCTTCTGATTAAACTGAGTGGTGCGATAGACGTACATGAGAAAGTCTCCACTCTGACCGACAAAAATATAGTGTGTTATTGCTATTACTTATTGTCGTTCAGCGAAGACAGGAGCTGAAGAAGATTTTAGTTATAAATTATACAAGGTAGGAATTTTTACCTACCTAACAGCCGAACAACGAAGGAGATGTTTTGCTGGTTAGTAGGCGATCGCTCCTTTGCGGTTCATCCAAATCAGGTCATTACCCCGTAGTCACCAACTGCTCTGTGCGACGCCGGGGCACCTCGTACACCAAAAAGTCGTAGGCTAATTGGGTGTTGGGGAAAATTGCCCGTGCTTCCTGAAGCAAGTCATTGAGCATAATTGCATTGCCGGGAGCATAGCGAGGGCTGAAATGCGTCATGATCAGATGCTTTGCCCCTGCACTCAAAGCAACTTGCGCTGCCATAGTTGAAGTGGAATGCAAGCGGTCAAATGCCAGTTGAGCGTCTTGGTGAGCAAAGGTGGCTTCGTGAATTAGCAGGTCGGCATCTTGTGCTAGTTCTACTGCACTCTCACAATAGACCGTATCTGTGCAGTACACGAACTTGCGCCCTACTTCTGGGGCTTCGCACAACTGGGCTCCATTAATTTTCTGACCGTCTGGTAGGGTGATGGTTTCACCACGTTTGAGTTTGCCATAAAGAGGCCCAGAGGGAATCCCTAGAGCAGCTGCTTTTTGCACATCAAAGCGTCCGGGGCGGTCTTTTTCCTCTACTCGATAGCCGAATGCCGGAACACGGTGCTTGAGGGGGCGGCAACTGACAGTAAATTCTTCGTCTTCGTAAACGACTCCCGGTTGAATGGTGTGGATATGAACCGGGTAGGAGAAGTGGGTATAGGAGTATTTGCCACTGCGGTTGAGGTATTCGTCTAAACCCGCAGGGCCATAAATATCAATGCGATCTGGGTTTCCTGCTAAACCACAGCTTGCCAAGAGTCCCATCAAACCGAAGATGTGATCGCCGTGCATATGGGTGATGAAAATCCGCCGTAGCTGAGAGATTTTCAGGTCACTCCGCAGCACTTGATGCTGCGTGCCTTCACCACAATCAAACAACCACAGTTCTGATCGCTGGGGCAAACGCAAACCAACACTAGAAACATTACGCGATCGCGTCGGTACTCCAGAACTCGTTCCTAAAAAAGTAATTTGCACAGGCGTTGACCATCTTCAGCAGTTTTTGGACATTATCTTTATGTTACACAGCAAGGCAAGGGGGAAGAGAGTGCTGAGTCCTGAGTCGGTGAGTCCTGAGTAGGGGAGAAAGTATGTTCGGCGAAGCCGTTGCTGGAGGCGCTTGGTGAAGTATGAAGTATGAAGGATGAAGTGTGAAGTGTAGTTATCCCCTTGCTCCCCTGCACCCCCGCACCCCTGCACCCCTGCTCCCCTGCACCCCTGCACCCCTGCTCCCCTGCTCCCCTGCACCCCCGCTCCCCTGCTCCCCCGCTCCCCCGCTCCCCTGCACCCCTGCACCCCTGCACCCCTGCTCCCCCTTCTCTTCTTACTCAGGACTCACCGACTCAGGACTCAGGACTAACACCAAGGGAACACTAACTCGGTCTACGGCATCAGAGTAAGAACTACAGATGGCATCTACCAGATGGGTCATAAATGTGGTAAACCTATCCCAATGAACCCATCTAAAGGAGTAACCCCCTGGAAAGAGTCGGCTGCTACGTTCGGCTGTGGCAAAGAAAAGTTAATCCAGGCGGATTTTCTCTCAAGTTTCTTGAACTCAGTACGTTAGCGACAGCAAAAACGCACAATTTCTTGACTGTTGCTCTCAAAAACGAAAACAGTCGTCTTTAAGTGAGGAATTTTTACAGATGGCATCTAGATCTTTTTCCGTTTCTCCTGTGTTGCTCTTGAAGCAGATGAGCGCGTTAGGAGGGCGTCATTGGTGGCTCTCCTTTTTACTGTGGATTGTTATGGTGGGGCCAGCACAAGCGGCGACGGACTTGCGAGTAGCGATTAAAGACGGTGTCAGCCGCGTGCAAGTGGGTAGCTCAACTAACGCCATCGTTCGCAATAGCGCGGGTCAACAAGTGGGAGAACTAGAGGCTCTGAATGCCTTTACTGCTCAAGGAGGCGGTAGTAGCGTCGCTGTGGGGAATTGGCGCTCTAACCAGCTTTGGATTGAGCCGAGGGATAATGGTTATGTGTGGATTGGCGATCGCTGGTATCGGGGACGCACCAAAATCATTCCTAAAGGTCAAGGAATCACGGCGGTCAATTACGTTGATTTAGAACAATATCTCTATAGCGTGCTGGGGGCGGAAATGAGTCCCACTTGGCCCCAAGAAGCGCTGAAAGCACAAGCTGTTGCTGCTCGTTCTTTTGCCCTCAACAAGCGAGCCACCTCAGCCAATGCCCTCTATGACGTAGTAAACACAGTTAACTCCCAGGTTTACAAAGGTCTGGACACGGAAGCTCAAGGCACCCATATGGCTGTCAATGCTACCGCTGGACAGGTGATGACCTACGGGGGGCAAGTTATTTTAGCAGCCTTCCACTCCTCATCTGGAGGACATACGGAAAATGTCGAAGATGTTTGGGTTCAACCGCTTCCCTACTTGCGGGGTGTCGCCGATTATGATATAGGTTCACCTGTGTATGAGTGGACAAAAAGCTTTTCTGTCGGTGAGTTGACTGGCAAAATTGGTGGAGTTGGCACGGTGCGGTCAATGACACCAGAGCGCACAACCCCTCACGGACGCGTTGTCACGATGAAAGTCACAGGCGATCGCGGATCTAAGCGTCTTACTGGTAATGAGTTACGCAGCGCCCTCGGACTGAGAAGCACTCTCTTTACCGTTGCTCCAACTGGCAGCAGTTTTCTAATTAGTGGACGGGGTTACGGTCACGGATTAGGCTTGAGTCAGTGGGGGGCGCATAATTTAGCTGCCCAAGGCACTGACTACCAGCAAATTTTGACTCACTATTACCAAGGTGCCACGATCTCCCAAACCAACTAACTGTTTGGCTAATGGCTAAGGGTAAGACAAGCACTGTTCTATTAAGCATCGCTGAACGACATTTCAGTCTCAGTGATGCTTGTGCTTGATTAAAGAACTTCTCTCCTTCCCGGTGGGTTAGCGACGCGTAACCCACCACGTCGGGTCTAGGATTACAGAAATCCTCGAAACTTACTTCTCTTCTCTTAAACGGCGTTGCCATTCGGCATCGATTTGGGCGGAGCGTTCGACTTCCTGATCGATTAAGTCGGTTTCGGTGGTATAGGTCAAATCCGCCTCGTCGATGATATTCTGAGCAGCGAATTGACGCGCGTAGGTAATTTTCTTCCGCAACGCCGTATCGGATTGATTCAGTACCTCTGCTTGCGCTTGGCGTTTTTGGTTGCGCGCCTCGATTCGGGGATTCTGCATCTGAATCCAGAAGTAGCGAATCAGCGGGACTGCCAAGAAAGCGATGCCATACCCTAGCAAGACCCAGTAAATCGATTGGACGAGGGCAACCAGTCCACCCAACTCTGCCGCCACTACACCCCCTCTCAATAGGGAACCGAGAGCCAGCGCTCCGACAAAGTTCAGCGCCCCTAGTCCAATAGCCAGCATGATTTGTCCGCTACTTGCTTGGCTAAAGCGCCAGGGATATTCTCGGAGATAGGCGGGTACGGGTTGCGGCGATCGCGATCGCGCTGTTGTTTGCAGTTCTGGGAAGTGATAGACAATCTCCCCATCAGGGCTGACTTCTGGACGCCCGTTGAAGCGCGTTAGGACGGGTAACATATAGTCTTCGTCCTCGCGCTTGTACGCGGCTCCTAAGTCATCGAGGTAAGGTGCCACTTGCTCGGCGGCGACAGCACCCTTAGAGTTGCGAATTGCGGTGCCAATTTCTTGCCAGCGACGTTCTTCTAAGTCGGCGTTAGGATTGCCATCACCAAATAAGAAAGAAAAAATAGCCTCAAAAAAGTTCAGCCCGTTTTCTTTAGCGGCGGGAGCGTTGGCTCGTTGGCGTCGATGACGCCGATCGTAGCTAGGATCGAAAACCCAGAAGAGATCGGGGAAAACAAACAAACGCGGGAAGAAGAAAAATCCGCCACCGTCAGAACGACCACTGCGACCGCTAGAGTTGTTGTTATCGCCACCACTGGCACTAATGCCGATGATGATAACGGCGATCGTTACAAAAATCAGGAGAATTGAAGCGACCAGGACAATCCCAAAAGAAATCCGAATCAGATAGAACAAAACACGCCAAATTTTGTCCCACCATTCCTGCAACTTTAACCGTAGGTACTTGTTACGGAGAACAGTGCGAAAGTGTTTGGGAAACTCGTAAGCAATCTCACCTGCCTCGGAGACCTGCAAATGTCCCCCAGCTTCAGATGCTAGTGCTAGTAAACCTTGTTGAGCTTGGTTAACATTCAATCCCGCCTGAGCGGCAACATCCCCAACCGTGACGCGGTAGCCAAGCTGCTCAACGGAACGCATGATTGTTGGATTGGGAGGCATGGGATTCCTTTTATGATTAATTCCCTACTACATCCAGTATAGATTTCTTAACTTTTGCCTGTTGTCGGCTTTCCCCTAGGGATTGGAGCTGGTTACTAGATTAGCAACCTGGGTATTCCTGAGTCAAAGGTGCCAATTGACGAAAGCCAGTAGATGTTTTCAATCGATGCTAAACCTACATCAAGCGATCGCTCTCTGTTGTCCTGTCAATAAGCTTAGGGATAACGGGAGCGATCGCCAATACCATCTCTCCTTCTCGCCCTGAGCGGGTTGCTACAAGTTTTGGGTTAAAATCAAGAGTTTGCACCTCAATTCCCTACGCTTGCAGCAAGGAGATGTCGCTATGGCGCGGATGTATTACGACGCTGATGCCAATTTAGACTTACTAAACGGAAAAACCGTCGCCATCATCGGTTACGGTTCTCAAGGTCACGCCCACGCCCTCAATCTTAAAGATAGTGGCGTCAATGTCATTGTCGGACTGTATCCCGGCAGCAAATCGGCGGCAAAAGCAGAGTCTGCTGGTTTGAAAGTTCACTCTGTGGCGGATGCTTCCAAGGCGGCTGACTTGATTATGATTTTGCTGCCTGATGAAGTGCAAAAGGCAGTTTACAAACAGGAAATCGAGCCGCACCTGACTGAGGGCAAGGCATTGGCATTTGCCCACGGCTTTAATATTCACTATGGTCAAGTCGTCCCACCTGAGTCTGTGGATGTGGTGATGGTTGCTCCCAAAGGGCCGGGACATTTGGTAAGACGCACCTATGAACAAGGCGAAGGTGTGCCTTGCTTATTTGCGGTATATCAGGATGCTACAGGTCAGGCACGCGATCGCGCCATGGCTTATGCCAAAGGAGTCGGTGGAACTCGTGCTGGCATTCTAGAAACCACCTTCCGCGAAGAAACGGAAACTGATTTGTTTGGTGAGCAAGTTGTGTTGTGTGGTGGATTGAGTGCGCTGATTAAAGGGGGATTTGAAACCTTGGTTAATGCCGGATATCAGCCGGAGTTGGCATATTTTGAATGCCTCCACGAAGTCAAGTTAATCGTAGACTTGATTGTGGAAGGCGGACTCGCTACTATGCGCGACAGCATCTCCAATACGGCTGAGTATGGTGACTATACTCGCGGCCCTCGCATCGTCACTGACGAAACCCGCGCCGAGATGCGCCAAGTCCTCAAGGAAATCCAAAGCGGACAATTTGCCCGTGAGTTTGTCTTGGAAAACCAATCTGGTAAGCCCGGATTCACGGCGATGCGTCGCCAAGAAGCCGAACACCCGATTGAGGAAGTTGGCAAGGATTTACGGGCAATGTTTAGCTGGCTGAAGAAAAAGTAGTTTTTGTCCGGTTTGATTGTTTGCTGAGTGGGGAGACGCGATCGCTTTTAGTCGTTGGACTAATCACAGCAGTCATCAACCGGGGAAGATTTGAGTGGTTAACAGTGGGGCGTAGGAGGCGAGAACTGCGCTTCGTTGCCTCACTGGGAGCCTTCTTCTTGTTGCTGAATAGCACGTTCAGTGCGCTCATTGGGTTTGAGTTTGTTAGGTCTCCAATCGGGAAACATTCCGGCAATGAATTGATTGATGGAGGTTCGGGTTTGAGTACTGGCTGTACCTACCGGTTCGGGAAGGAAGCGATCGCCAAAACCGATAAAAACTAACACCAGGATGACTAATATAGGGGTCAAAGCATTAGAGCGCATGGCTAGTTCTCGGATAGTGGGACTTATTTGTTCGATCTTATCGTTCCCAACGATTACCGGAAAATCAACAGAAGATTCAGCGCTTCATTATGTCTTCATCTCCCCATGACTTCATGGACATTAATTATGGCAACACCGAGGAACAAGAGAGTTGTCAGAAAAGAGACGTGATCGCCTTTTTCTTAAAAAAACACTGATTCGTCAGTCCAACAACCCGGAAGACTAAGATAACTTTCTCAGCAAACCTAAAAATGTCTTTGTCCTAGAGGTCAATAGAGTGCGGCGATAAGCGTCGGCGGCTTTTTTAATGCCTTCTGCTTGGGTAGGGTAGGGATGAATTACTCCTGAAAGCTTGCTCAAACCAATCTTATTGACGATCGCGGTTGTTACTTCGCTAATCATTTCCCCCGCGTGAGGAGCAACAATGGTTGCACCAAGAATTTCATCTGAGCCTCGTTTGTGGTGGATTTTAACAAAGCCCCCCTCTTCCCCATCAACGATCGCTCGGTCTACAGTACTAAAAGGAATTTTGATCGTACTGATATCAAGTCCTTTCGCCTGCGCCTCATGTTCGTACATCCCCACATGAGCAATCTCCGGGTCAGTATAAGTCACCCAAGGAGTTACTAAATCGCTAAACTTCGAGCGGGCTAGACCAAAGGGGGAAAATAAAGTATTTTTGATCACAATCCGCGCCGCTGCATCCGCCATGTGAGTAAACTTCTGACTCAGACAGATATCCCCCGCCGCGTAAATTTTAGGATTCGTTGTCTGGAGGTAATCGTTTACCTTTACCCCTTCTTTGCCATACTCCACCCCCACCGCTGCTAAATTCAATCCTTCCACATTAGGGGCGCGTCCCGCACCAACGAGAATTTCATCAACGGTAATTGCTTCTTCTTTGCCATTACTGCTGAAGAAGATTGTCTTCCCTCCACTAGACTTCTCTACACGCTGAATCTTGCTATTGAGTATCAGGCGAATTCCTTCGCGGATAAAGCTTTGCTGGACAATTTCTGCGGCGTCAGTGTCCTCTTTATTGAGAAGGTGACTACCGCGATGAAACAGCACCACTTCACAACCTAAACGGTGGAAGGCTTGCGCTAATTCTGAACCAATCGGCCCTCCACCAATTATTGCCAGTCGTTGCGGGCGTTCGGTGAGAGAAAAGACCGTTTCATTGGTAAGGTAGCCAGCTTCCTCAATTCCCTCAATTGGCAATCGCGCCGCCCTCGCACCTGTGGCAATTACGGCTTTCTTAAATCGCAGCCTCTTACCCGCTACTTCAATCGTGTTTCCGTTCTGGAAGCGCCCACCTCCTAAAAACACATCAATACCCAGTTTCTGAAACCGCTCGACAGAATCGTGATCAGAAATTCCTGCCCGTAACTTCCGCATCCGTGCCATTACAGCAGGAAAATCAATCTCAATTTTGTCTGGGGGATGAATGCCATACGCCCCCGCCTCACGCATCTGAGCAACAATACGGGATGAACGGATCACGCACTTGGACGGTACGCAACCGAAATTTAAGCAATCACCACCCATAAGGTGTTTTTCAACCAGGGCAACTTTCAAACCGATATCTAAACCTGCCGCCCCCGCCGCAACCACCAACCCTGCTGTCCCTGCACCAATGACGACTAAGTCATACAAGGCAACTGGGGTAGGGTTAATCCAATCATGGGGATGAACGTAGGAAACCAAGATTTGGTTATGTTCATCCATCGGGGGAACGGTGACGTTTTGAGTAGACATGGTGATTGGCTAATGGCTAATAGTTGTAAGGAATACAATTCCCACCCGACAAACTACGGACAAAATCATCACACTTTTGCTGCCAAGGCTCTTTTAGCAATGCGGGTGACGTAGAGGGTGACAGCAACGGTGGCGATGAAGCCGATAATCCGAATTGCCCATTGGATAGTGGGGTTAGTTGGCTGATCTGCGGCACCAACCATGGCGATACTGCTAGCTAGGGAACCGATGTAGACGTACATAATGGTGCCGGGAAGAATGCCTACCGAGGCAATAATGTAGTCTCGGAGGGAAACTTGGGTGAGTCCTAGGGCGTAGTTGAGGAGGTTGAAGGGGAAGACGGGGGAAAGTCGCAGGAGGAAGACTATTTTTAGTCCTTCTTGGGCGATCGCTTGATCCACTGCTTCAAACTTGGCGTTTCCAGCAATCTTCTTGGCTACCCAACCTCGTGCTAAGTAACGCCCGACTAAGAAAGCGGCAGTCAGTCCGATCATTGCCCCAATGAAGACATAGATTGAACCTTCAATGATGCCAAAGACGACACCTGCACCGAGGGTGAGAATGGAACCCGGTAAGAAGGCAACTGTGGCAATGATGTAGAGGGCAATAAAGGCGATCGCACCGACTGCTCCTAGTTGATCAATCCGCTGCAAAGCGTCTCGTAATAGCTGTTGTGGATTAAATCCTGTGGTTGTGGTTGCATCTTGTGCGAAGGCGGGAGCTATTTTATAAATTAAAAGTACGAAGGCAAAGGGAAAAAGAAATAGAAAAACCTGTCGCAGAGCTTTTGCAGTTATCGCCACTTTTAGCATTTGCAGGCACTTGGCTATCCAGTCGAGTAGTGATTGCGGGGTTGAACGGCATCGACGGCTGGCAATTTTGTCTTTCATGACTATGCTTTAGTTGAATGTCACTGACTTGAGCGGAAAATAGTTGTTCTTGAGAAAAACCCAGCTTGGGGGGCTTTTCCCCAATCCCCCTGCACAAGGATTGATCGGTTGTGATGATGCTTTTTTAAGTCAGTGCCATTTTGCCTTAGTTGTATTAAAGTTTTGGCGATCGCTGTTTTAGGCAGCATTTAAGCAGGTAGACAATTTCTTGCTTTTCTAGGAATGCGGGGAAAAAAACAAATATTTCACCTATTTATTAGCTTCTTTAGGTTCCAGTCCAGCGATACTAATGAATATCTTTAAATTGCTTTTAAAAGTATCGATTTGCAGCAATTTCTGAGCTTTACTGCACAGATCTTAAGGTCACTATCTGAAAATTCCCTGAGGATTTGAGAAGAACTTGCCAAGATTAACTTTAGGATGCAACGTCCAGCCAAATTGGTTTGAGATCCAGTACGAAATTTGGTAACACGTATTCTCCTAGTAGCGTTTCCGGGTTTTGTAGCGTTACAGATTCTCGTCCCGAACGGTAGACTTCTACTTGTTGCGTCTGCGGATCGATCAGCCAACCCAAGTGAGTCCCGTTTTTGATGTACTCTTGCATCTTCTCTTTGAGAGTGGAAAGAGCATCAGCGTTGGAGCATAATTCCACCACGAAATCAGGACACAGAGGAGGAAATCGGCGTTTTTGCTCAGTTGTTAAGGCTTCCCAGCGATCGCGTCGTATCCAAGCCACACTTGGCGATCGCTCCGCACCATTAGGCAACTTGAACGCCGTAGAAGAGTCAAAGGCAATTCCCAACTGCGTTTGTCGGCTCCACGCTTGTAGCTGAAAGGCGATTTCAATATGACGATGCCCTGTTTCCCCATCTGTTGTCGGCATGATGATTAATTCTCCCTTAGCAGTACGCTCTAGTCTCAACTGGCGATTTTCTTGACACAATTCATAAAATAGCTGATCGGTTAGCTCTAAAGCTGGATGTAAATTCAGTGTCACCCTGATCATTTTTTACCTGCTTTTTAGAAAGGTTCACCGTTTATACACCATTGGGTAGTTTAAAAACACTACATACCCCAACTACTATAAAGATTCTCCCTGAACTGCCTGTGTTTATGGGCAGGAGGAGATCTTCCTCACCCTACTGTTAAAGCAGGCATATTGCCGTAAAAGAAGGAGCTATAAAAAACATGGATAAGAAAAATAAAAAAAAGAAAGAGGTTGTAGAAACACTGGATATTGATGGAAAACGTCCCGTTGTTGCTGATAAATTTGAAGTAGAAGAAACTCTTGATGTGGATGGGCATCGTCCAATCACCAAAGGCAATATTTCTACTGAACATACTCTCGATGTAGATGGACATCGTCCTATTGATTCTAGTGACATAGAGGTTAAAGAGACGTTCGACATTGATGGGAAGCGTCCCATTGCTGCTGATAAATTTGAAGTAAAAGAAACTCTTGATGTGGATGGGCATCGTCCAATCACCAAGAGCAATATTTCTACTGAACATACTCTCGATATAGATGGACATCGTCCTATTGATCCTAGTGACATAGAGGTTGAAGATACGTTCGACATTGCTGGGAAGCGTCCCATTGTTGCTGATAAATTTGAGGTAGAAGAAACTCTTGATGTGGATGGACATCGTCCGATCACTAAGAGTGAAATCTTAGAGCATGAAAAAATCTCGATTGCAGGCGATCGCCCCATCGCTTCCAACAATCCTGACAATTTGGATATCACTGACGACTATGTTGACTAGTTGGGGATTGGTTACTTTTAAGCCGCATTAAAAGCCATCTGCCAAAAGTCTTTTTCTAAGTTGGCAACTTGTACAAATACAGATTCTGCCTGCTGCTGGATAGCTTCGGGTGCTGTTTGTAGTACCTGCTCCGCTTGTGATTCTAGAAGTTTTACATATTCCGTAAAGCCAGGATTTCCCCATCTATCAGCAAATTCAGCATAAGGTTCGTTCATCTTACCGGGGAGTTGCCAGCCTTGATTGTAAGCCAGCTCAATTGCCCAAAATGCAGTGGCTTGTACAGGATAGGGCATCTCCCCTAAACTATGCATAAACTGACAGTAGTCTGCACAAGCTGGTTGCTTTTTTGTGTCCAGATTAAGCTGTCGTTCTGCGGCTTTTTCTTCAAACCAATTCAGTTCGTCTTTTAGCGCACTAATGCCGCCCAAAATTACATTGAAATGCTGGGGAGGAGCAACGGCTAAAAATCGTCCTGCCATCCGTGTGAATTCAATAACAAACTGGTAATCTTGCACTAACCAGGTATTAAATTGCTCCGGCTTAATTGTTCCTAGTTGACACTGCTGAAGAAAAGGATGTACTGTTGCTTGATGCCAAATTTTGGGATGGTTTTGGAGGAATTTTTGACAGATAGAAGTCATATTATTGCTCGTCGGAATGCTTTAATTAGGCTGAACTGGGGGCATGAGTGAAAATCACAATGGTTTAATCAAAACTACACCTCCTAACTGTTGATGAGTTTATTATCCAATATGGCGATCGCGACCGTTATGAACCAATGAGGGGAAACTAACTAATCCAGGTTGAACCTACGGGACTTTATGAGAAATCGCAGCATTTATCGGGTGTGGTGACGTGCAAGATTCCTCCGACTTCAGCCTTAAGACTCCATCTCGGCTAATTCCATCCAGCGTTCAGTTGCTGTCTCAATTGCCTGAGCTAAAGTTTCTAACTGCGTGTAAAGTTCCTGGACTTGGGTAACTTTACCAGGAGCAGCATTATATAAGGCTTTTTCTGCCTCGGCTTTTTCAGCTTCTAGCTGGGCAATTTTTTTCTCTAATTGTTCAAATTCCTTCAGCTCCCGGTTAGAAATTCGGCGCGATTTACCTTGATTTGATGATTGTTTTGCTGATTTTTCTGATGTGGGGAGTTCGGCTTTTTCCTGAATAGCGCTTTGTTGAGCGGCTTCGGTTTCTTCAGCTTCTTTGTAGTCAAGATAGACGGAATAATTGCCCGGATACTGACGCAAATTGCCCCCTGGTTCTAGGGCAAAGATTGTACCTACAGTGCGATCTAAGAAGTATCGGTCGTGAGAAACGGCAATGACACAGCCGTTAAATTCTTCGAGATATTCTTCTAGTACTGCCAGAGTTTGCACGTCCAGATCGTTTGTTGGTTCGTCGAGAATCAAGACATTCGGCGCACTCATCAGCACCCGCAGGAGAAATAGGCGGCGTTTTTCACCCCCTGAGAGTTTATTTATCGGTGCATACTGCTGATTTCCTGGAAAGAGGAAACGCTCTAACATTTGAGAGGCAGTAATAACGGTACCATCGGCGGTTTTAACGAGTTCTCCAACTTCTTTGAGATAATCGATAACGCGCTGCGAATCGTTGAGGGCTTCTAGTAGTTCGTCAGAATGCTGATCGAAATAGCCGATGTGGATGGTTGTACCGATCTCAACGCTACCAGAATCTGGCTCGATGCGTCCGGTGATGATATCAACTAAGGTAGTTTTGCCTGCACCGTTACCGCCAATAATACCGATGCGATCGCTTGCACTAAATTTGTAGGTAAAGTCTTTGATTAAAGTGCGCTCGTTGTAAGCTTTGGAGATATTTGTCAGTTCAATCACTTTCTTCCCAATCCGACGACCGGGAGTAGAAATATCTACCTTACCTTGAGCTTGTTTAAACTCTTTGTCCTGCATCTCACCGATGCGATCGATGCGGGCTTTTTGCTTGGTACTGCGAGCTTTTGGCCCTCGTTTTAGCCATTCCAACTCGCGACGCAATACGCCTTGATGTTTGCGTTGACTACTGGCGGCGGATTCTTCTGCTAGAGCTTTTTTTTCTAGGTAGTAAGAATAGTTGCCAGAGTAGGTGTAAAGATCGCCTCGGTCGATTTCAATGATGCGATTGGTGACACGATCTAAAAAGTAGCGATCGTGCGTAATCAGCAAAATTGCGCCGCGATAACCGTTTAGGTAACTCTGTAACCACTCCACTGACATCGCATCAAGATGGTTTGTTGGTTCATCCATCAGCAACACATCCGGCTCGGAAAGCAAGGCGGCGGCTAAGGCGATGCGCTTACGATAGCCGCCTGATAAATCGCCAATACGCGCCTCAAAGTCTTCAATTCCTAGCTTCGTGAGGATAATCTTGGCATTAGTTTCTAGTTCCCAAGCGCCTGTTGTCTCCATCCCTTGGGTTACAGCAGAAAAACGCGCCATCAGTTGGCTATCTTCTGGATTGTGAGCCAGTTTGTGGGAAAGCTCTTCATATTCCCGCACCAACGCCATCTGCTCATTACTAGCGGCAAAAACCTGCTCCAGAACGGTGTTTTCCTCGTCCATATCAGGTTGCTGCGGTAAGTAAACAACTCTCACGCCAGAATTGACTAAGAGTTGACCCCCGTCAATTGGCTCGATTCCAGCAATCATTTTCAGCAGTGTGGATTTGCCAGAACCATTGGTGCCAATTAAACCGACCTTATCTGTGATATCCAGACTAAAGCTGGCATCTTTGAGAATTTCTTTAATCCCAAAGTCTTTTTCAACCGATTGCAGCGTGAAGATACTCATGCAGTTTTTCAGCCCTATAAACCCCTACCTAATAAGGTATTGCACTTCCCGGAGGATGATTTTGTCAAAAGAGAGCAAGGCTTGTACCCCTACAAACATGTCCTGAAGAAACAGGCTTAATCAACCATCCCGCCCGAAATTGTGCAACGTCCCTAATAAAGCAGGTTAGCACTCAGGAACTGGAGGAGCGGGGGGATGAGGTGATGGGGAGAAGCAATAACATACTTCACCCTTCTCCTCATCAGGACTCACCGACTCTCATAGCCGTCTCTCTGATAATCCCCAGTAAGTCGAGCGGGTTTATGAAGATTTGATTGAGCAAAGTACTTCCCAAATCTAAAAAAAGGTGCCAGTATTGTAACCATCTTAAAACCCGGTAACCCGATCAGATTACCGTAGATTAAAAGGAAGTTTTACATGAGCAAGTGGCAACGCCTTTCCAAAGCGGGGAGGAACTCGACTGTGCGCGTTGTGAGCGATGTGGTTAAAGTTTGGCGATCGCTCTTTAGAGGGTATCGGTTAAACGCTCATTCTTTGCAAGGTTTCGCGTCCTTATTTTTTGTCGGAGTCAGTTTGATTGTAGCGATCGCTGCTTGCTCTCCCACCGAAACCAACACAGCATCACCGGGGAATGCGAACAACCCAACAGCCCGTAAATCCAATGTAGAGCTAACCTTAGTCTCCTTTGCGGTCACAAAAGCCGCTCACGACCAGATTATTCCCAAATTTGTTGAAAAATGGCAAGCCGAACACAACCAAACCGTAAGCTTTAGCCAAAGTTACGGCGGATCGGGTTCTCAAACTCGCGCCGTAATTGACGGACTCGAAGCCGATGTTGTGGCGCTAGCGCTTCCCCTCGATACCAAGAAAATTGAAGAGGCAGGGTTAATCGAACCCGGTTGGGAAAAAGAAGCCCCCAATGAGGGGATTGTGACTCGATCGGTTGCGGCAATTGTTACCCGTGAGGGAAATCCCAAAAACATCAAAACTTGGGCAGACTTAGCCAAAGATGGCGTAAAGGTAATTACCGCTAACCCCAAAACCTCTGGCGGTGCCCGTTGGAACTTCCTCGCTTTGTGGGGTGCGATGACGGAAACAGGCAAAGATGAGGCAAAAGCTGAGGAATTAACTACCCGCGTTTACAAAAACGTCCCCATACTGCCCAGAGATGCCCGCGAAGCCACCGATGTCTTTTTTAAACAAGGTCAGGGCGATGCCTTAATCAACTACGAAAATGAAATGATTTTGGCGTCACAAAAAGGGCAAAAACTTCCCTACGTGGTGCCGGATGTCAATATCTCCATCGATAATCCGGTTGCAGTTGTCGATAAAAACGTCGATAAACACGGCACCCGCGAAGTCGCTGAAGCCTTCGTGCAATTTCTCTATACCCCAGAAGCGCAACGCGAATTTGCCAAAGTGGGGTTCCGTCCTGTTGATGCAACAGTTGAGAAAGAAGTAGAAAAGCAATTTCCCCCAGTAAAAACCCTCTTCACCGCCAAAGATTTAGGGGGATGGGATGAAATTCAGAGGAAATTCTTTGATGACGGCGCTATTTTCGACAAAATCCAAGCCAAACTTTGACAACTTGGCTTCAGCGATCGCGCTGCTATTCCACCGTAAATCGTACCAGGGGCGCATCACTACTTTTTATCCAGCCTTTTAAGAAAGCTGAAACATCTTTTTCACGGGACTTTCAGACCCTTAACTAAACGCCTTGCTTTCATCCCACCTCTAAAAGCTTTGACGTGAGACTCTGGCGTTAGCGTTTAGCCGAACGTAGGTAGGCTTTCAACATCGTTGATCTTGATCTCTAAGCTTTCCAGTTGCTTGAGGTGCCATTTTTGGTCTTCTGAGAGTTCCAAAACCAATTGGTGATAGTCCGTCAGGGTAGGGCGATGACCAACGCTGATAAAGGTTGTTTCTGTTTCCTTGAGATGCCCATATAGACCCGCTTCGTTGTTGATATCTAAAGCGCTTGTCGCCTCATCTAAAATAGCGTAGGCAGGTTTGTTGAGGAGGAGGCGAGCAAAGGTGACACGCTGCTGCTCCCCCAGAGAAAGCACTGATCCCCAGTCTTTTTCCACCTCAAAACCCCCAAAGCGTTCATCCAAATCAGAAAGATTTACCTGTTTGAGAACTTGCTTCAGTTCCTCCTCTGTCACCTCCGCTTGGGTATTGGGATAGAGGAGTTGGTCGCGTAACGTCCCTAACACCATGTAAGGGCGCTGGGGCAAAAACAGGATTTCGTCTAGGGCGGGTCGCGCAATCGTTCCCGTACCGGAATTCCACAATCCCGCGATCGCCCGCAGCAGCGAACTCTTCCCACAGCCACTTGGCCCGGTAATCAGCATCCCTTTCTGGGTTGGTAACTCCAGGGACAAGTCCTTCAGCAAGGTTCTCTGATAGTTGGGGGTTTGCAATGTCAGGTGTTGGAAGGCTAAGTGTTTCTCTTCGACTGTCTCGATTGTGGGAGTTTCCTTTTGCTCCTCGGTGGGTGTGGCTTGAGGCGGCTCTAAATACTCAGCGAAGGTGTACAGGCGGTCAATCCCCGCTCCAAAGCTCGCCAGAGATTGAAACCGAGCGACGACGACATTTAACGAGAAAAAGACCCGGACAAATGCGCCTTGTGCTTCGGTGACTTTCCCCACTTCCAACTCTCCAGAAAACACACTGGGAGCAACAACAATGGCAGGGATTACAAAAGGAATAAATTCATAAGCATTCGTTAAAACATTGAGATTTAGTTCCCATAAGATCAGCCGCTTGAAATTCTCAAACGCCTGCATAAAGCGGCTGAATACCTGGTGAGATTCCTGCTCTTCTCCTCGGTAAAAGGCGATGGATTCGGCGTTTTCTCGGATGCGGATTAAGCTAAAGCGAAAGTCTGCTTCTTTTTTGAGTTGCTCAAAATTGAGCCGCACCAGCGGTTGACCAAAAACCAGCGTCGTGACCAGCGTGCCAATTAGGGCATAACCTACTAGAAAAATCACCAATGACCGAGAGATTCCCCAAAGGACGCTGCTAAAGGCAATCACTGTCAAAACTGACTTAAGAATAAGGAGCAAAAATTTCAGAGACTCTTGGGTAAAGCTTCTGACATCTTCAGCAATCCGCTGGTCGGGGTTGTCAATTTCAGGGTGTGAGACTAGGTTGTAATACGCTCGATTGTTGAAGTATTTTCCGAGAAAGCTGTTGGTTAGCCAGCGTCTCCAGGAAAGACCCAGGCGGTCTTCTAAGTAGGTGTAACCAGCTAGCAGTGGGGCGTAGACGACCAGCACCCCAACGAAGATCCATACCGTATGCCAAAATCTCGATTCATCTCTGGCTGAGAGGGCTGAGATTAATACTCCTCGCTGATGGTTGAGGAGGACGCTCAGACCTGTGTAAGCGAGCAACAATAAGACTAAGAGCAGCAGCAGCCCTCTAGCTCGCCATTTTTCATCCCCAAACCAGTAGGATTTAGCGATCGCCAAAAACCGCTTGAACAAATTCAGGTTAAATCGATCCATTTATTTCTCTTACTACTGAAGCGGTTCCCACAGCGCTTTATCTACTACCACTCACTTAAGGACAAAGAGCTGGCGGTATTTCCTGGGAGGCTGTCCGCGTAAGATAATTCATTCCTTAGAAGTCAGACAACTACACAACGGTAGAAGACTGCCAATTGTAGGATCAGCGATCGCCTGCTGTTTTCCTCCCCATTTCCAACCGTTGTGAAATCTCTGGCGTCATCAATTTACATCTCGGATATAAAGAATTTCTACCTTTAGACGTAGAAGTCCCTCCTTAAATCTTCAATGATGGATAAAAGATAGTCGCCTCAATGTCTTTCAATCCCAAACAAAGAGGGGGCTTAACATCTGAAGCCATGACTTGAGCCGCGATCGGCGGTACAGTCGTGTTGCCAAAACATTGTGAAGTGAGAACTAAATATAAATGACATCAGAGCGTTCTAACAATTCCCTAACAGATGCTCAAGAAAGACTCGATATCTCTCAGGAAGAAGAGATTTTTGTCTTTCCGGCATCCTTTGCTCAACAGCGACTCTGGTTTATTGAGCAGTTAGTACCTGGCAACACTTTCTATAATGTGCCCACAGCACTGCGCTTAACGGGTTCACTTAACTTGACCGCCTTAGAGCAGACCTTCAACGAAATCGTGCGTCGCCACGAAGTTTTACGCACCCGATTTGGGATAGTGGAGGGGCAACTCGTTCAGGCGATTCCTGCCGAAAGCGACGCTAACGCTCCCACTTTCACCGTAGATCTGCCCGTCATAGACTTGCGGGAGTTGCCAATTCAGCAAAGGGAACTGCAAGCAAAGCAGTTAGTTACCGAGGAATCTCAGCGTCCTTTTAATCTCGCTACTGGGCCCTTGCTGAAATTGTTGCTCGTGCAACTGGACGAGACAGAATACATATTGCTGTTAAACCTGCACCATATCATTTGCGACGATTGGTCTATTGGGGTGTTAATTCGGGAACTGACGGCAATCTACACAGCCTTAGCTGATAAAGACGTGGCACACCACACCTCTCCACCTTTACCCGAACTACCTCTGCAATATGCCGACTTTGCCCACTGGCAACGCGAGTGGCTACAAGAGGGAGGAACAACCCATGCGTCGCCCCTACAGACACAACTGGCTTACTGGCGGCAACAGTTAGACAGTATTTCTGTCCTAAATTTACCGAGCGATCGCCCAAAACCTGCTGTACAGAATTACCAGGGAACCACTCAATTTCTAGAGCTATCACCAAGTTTGAGTAAGGCGCTAAAAACGCGATCGCAGCAAGAAGGAGCCACTCTGTTTATGACCCTGCTGACAGCCTTCCAAACCTTGCTCTACCGCTACACCCACCAAGAAGATATTGCCGTCGGTTCACCCATTGCCAACCGTAACCGCAGTGAGATTGAAGGGTTAATTGGTTTTTTTGTCAATACCTTAGTGCTACGTACCGACTTATCTGGTAACCCAACCTTCCAAGAACTGCTAGGTAGAGTACGAGAGGTAACACTCGGAGCCTACGCTCACCAAGATTTGCCCTTTGAGAAGCTAGTAGAAGAATTGCATCCGGAACGCTCCTTGAGCCGCCATCCCCTGTTCCAAGTGGTATTCGGTTTTGAGAATGCGCCAATGGAAGCACTAGAACTACCAGGGTTGACACTAAACCCGATGACTATTGACTTTAAAACAACGCGCTTTGACTTAGAGTTTCACCTGTGGGAAGGATCAGAAGGTTTCAGAAGCTTATGGGGAGAGCAATGGAACTACGCAGACGGGATTAGAGGTGTGGTGGTATACAACACAGATTTATTCGATGCCGCTACCATTACCCGCATGGTAGGACATTTTAAAACCTTACTAGAGGGCATTGTTGCCAATCCACAAGCAAGGATTGCAGACTTACCACTCCTAAGCCCATCTGAACAACATCAATTATTAGTGGAATGGAATGATACTCAGGCTGACTATCCCCACCAGTGCATCCATCAGTTATTTGAAGCGCAAGTAGAGCGGACACCTGATGCAATAGCAGTAATCTTTGAAGACAAACAACTCACCTACCGCGAGTTGAATAACCGCAGCAACCAACTAGCGCACTACTTGCAAAAACTAGGAGTAAATTCAGAAGTATTAGTCGGACTTTGTATAGAACGTTCTGTAGAGATGATAGTGGGGATGTTGGGCATCCTTAAGGCAGGAGGAGCCTATGTCCCTCTAGACTCCAGCTATCCCCAGGAACGTCTCAACTTCATGATTGAGGATGCTCAAATAACATTATTGCTAACAGAGAAGAAGCTAGTTAAGCTGTTTGAAGACTTCTCAAATTTGGTTATTTGCTTAGATAAAAACTGGGAAACTATTGCTCAACAAAGCAGAAAAAATCCTATTAATAGCTTAAGTGGTGACAATCTAGCTTATGTAAGCTATACCTCCGGTTCTACAGGAAAACCTAAGGGAGTTGCGGTTGCTCACAAAGCTGTAAATCGTCTCCTGTTTAATACAAATTATATAAATATAGGCTCTTCTGATAAAATAGCCCAAGTCTCCAATACTTCCTTCGATGCAGCAACATTCGAGATTTGGGGAGCGCTCCTTCACGGCGCTCAACTTGTTGGAATTAGCAGAGATGTCACCCTTTCACCCCCAGAATTTGCCTTACAATTGCGTCAAAAATGCATTAGCATTCTGTTCTTAACTACTGCTCTATTTCAACAAATCGCCAGAGATACGCCGCAAGCTTTCAACTCATTGAAATATTTACTGTTTGGAGGTGAAACAGTCGATCCTAGATGGGTAAAGAAGGTTATCAAAAAAGCAGCACCAGAGCGATTAATTCATGTTTATGGCCCTACAGAAGGAACAACATTCTCTGCTTTTTATTGGGTGCAGGACGTACCAGAATCAGCAACATCTATTCCCATTGGTCGCCCGATTACAAACACACAAATTTATCTACTAGATGAGCAGATGCAGCCTGTACCCATTGGTATTCCAGGTGAGTTGTACATTGGTGGTGATGGATTGGCACGGGGCTACCTCAACCGTCCTGAGTTAACGGCTGAACGCTTTATTCCTAATCCTTTTAACAACAAACGAGAGACACGACTTTATAAAACAGGTGACTTAGCTTGCTATCAACCAGACGGCAATATTAAGTTTTTGGGTCGTATTGACAATCAGGTAAAAATCCGTGGCTTCCGTATTGAGTTGGGAGAGGTTGAAGCCGTTTTAAGTCAACATCCGCAAGTTTTTCAGACAGTGGTTATTGTTCAGGAGGACATACCTGGTGATAAACAATTGGTGGCTTATATTGTTCCTAACCAAGAGCAAGCACCGACAACAGGGACACAAAACTTCGCGCTCCGACTGCGCCAATTCCTGAAAGAAAAGTTGCCGGGGTATATGGTGCCTTCTGCTTATGTAGTGCTAGACTCTCTACCGCTGACACCTAATGGTAAAGTAAACCGCCGTGCCTTACCTGCGGTAGATACTCTTAGTCTTGATCCGAAAGAAGATTATGTGGCACCTCGGACTACTGTCGAGGAGGAGTTAGCAAGAATTTGGGCTAGAGTTTTAGGGAAACAGCAGATAGGTATCCACGATAACTTCTTTGAATTGGGAGGACATTCTCTGTTAGCGACTCAGCTAACTTCCCGTATACGTGATGCCTTCCAAGTGGAGTTGCCTGTACGTCACTTGTTTGATGCTCCGACTGTGGCGACTCTAGCTAAACACATTGAGACAATTTGTTGGGCAGCGAAAGGTTTGGATACCAAAAATTCTCAGGGAAATGAGCGGGAAGAGGTAGAATTTTGAGAAAAGCGTAACACCAATTCCCTGAATGTTTGCTACAGATACTATATGATTTTTCCCTTTGATAAGGGGGGTTAGGGGGGTGATTTGTAGCGCTATTTTATGAAATTTGTATAACACTACATGAGTTTTACACCCCTGCGACTACCCACCCCAAATAAATAGTTAGCCAGTGGAGCGTTTGATGAAAATACGATTGTTTCAGGAGCAAGATGGTGTTCAACTAGCGCAGTTGTTCTACGACACAGTGCGTGAAATTAACATTCGTGATTACTCGCTCAATCAGGTTAAGGCATGGGCACCAGAGGATATTTATTTTAGAGACTGGGCAAAGGTCTGTTCTCAGCGATTTACTTACGTTGCTGATGATGAAGGCGCGATCGCGGGTTTCGGCGAGTTAGAATCTAGCGGACATATAGACTGCTTCTACTGCCACAAAGATTATCAGCGCCGGGGTATTGGCAGTAAGATTTATGGGGCAATTGAGGCAAAAGCTGATGAATTAGGGCTTAATCGCTTGTATACCGAAGCAAGTATTACCGCTAAGCCATTTTTCTTGGATAAAGGCTTCTCCGTTGTTAGGGAACAACAGGTGGAACGTGGGGGAGAGATTTTTATTAATTACGCAATGGAGAAGTTTCTTAAAACTGCTGTCTAGCAAGCGGCTAAAGCTTTTTCCTGAGCGTGCTGAGGTCACAGGAGTCTGGCTCGTTGAATTTAACAGGAAACGTCAAAGTTACGCGCCCTTCGGGTAAATATTTGCTACGTTGTCTTCCAGTGTCATACCAGGGTTAGACCACAGTTCCCTTACCTAGCAAGTAAACTCCTATCTTCGGCTAGTCTCGTAAAAGGGGTTGAATGAGTGGAAATAGTTGAATTTTTGTCTTACCTTCGGAGCTTAGATATTCAGGTTTTTGTAGAAGGCGATCGCCACACGCTTATAGAGCCAAGTCGCCTTTGTTGTAATGCTCCCGAAGGAACTCTGACACCAGAACTGCGTACAGAAATACAAGAACGCAAAGCAGAAATTATTTCCTTTCTAAAAGCCGCTAATCGTACTACCAGCAACACTTCCACCCCCCTTCTCCCCATCTCGCGGGACAAAACCCTCCCCGTCTCCTTTGCTCAACAACGGCTGTGGTTCCTCGACCAGTTAGTACCTAATGATGCCTTCTATAACACCCCAGCAGCAGTACGTCTGACCGGGTCACTCAACTTAGCCGCGCTGGAACAGACATTTAATCAAATCGTGCGTCGTCACGAAGCTTTACGCACCACTTTTGTAACGGTGGAAGGGCAACCTGTTCAAGTCATTGCTCCCACCTTAACTCTATCCCTACCCGTAATAGACCTGCGAGACTTTCCAGTAGCCGAACGAGAAACACAAGCGCGACAACTCACAACCCAGGAGGCTCAGCGTCCTTTCGATTTATCTAAAGCTCCCTTGCTGCGAGTAACATTACTGCGGCTGGATGAGACAGAGTATGTGCTATTGCTGATTCTGCATCACATTGTTTCCGATGGCTGGTCTATAGGGATACTGATTCGAGAGATAGCAGCACTCTACAGCGCGATCGGCAACGAGCAGCCTGTACTACTCCCTCCATTATCCATCCAGTACGCCGACTTTGCCTATTGGCAACGCCAGTGGTTGCAAGGGAAAGTGCTAGCGGCACAACTAGCTTACTGGCGACAGCACCTGCGAGACATTTCTATACTGAATCTGCCTACTGACCGAGCCAGACCCGCTGTTCAAACCTACCGGGGTGCAACCCAGTTTTTGCAACTCCCAAAAAACCTCAGTGAGGCACTAGAAGCCTTGAGCCAGAGAGAAGGAGTCACTTTGTTCATGACTTTGCTGGCAGCATTCCAAACCTTGCTCTACCGCTACACACAGCAAGAGGACATCACAGTCGGTTCGCCAATTGCCAATCGTAACCGGAGTGAAATCGAGGGGTTAATTGGCTTTTTTGTTAATAGTTTAGTGTTGCGTACCGACCTATCGGGCAATCCCACATTTTTGGAATTATTACATCGAGTCCGAGAAGTAGCGCTGGGAGCCTATGCTCATCAAGATTTGCCCTTTGAGAAGCTGGTGGAGGAACTGCATCCAGAGCGGAATTTAAGCCAAAATCCCCTATTTCAGGTCGTGTTTGCTTTGCAAAACGCGCCAATGCAGGCGCTAGAGCTACCAAAACTAACACTCAGTCCCCTGCAATTTGTTGATACGGGGACAACGCGGTTTGATTTGGAGTTCCATCTGTGGGAGCAGCCGCAAAATAATGGATTAGGTGCAGATTCTTCAGCAGGAATTAGCGGTTTTGTTGTGTACAGTACCGATTTATTTGATGAAACCACTATTACCCGAATGTTGGGACATTTTCAAACTTTGTTAGAGGGTATTGTTGCCAATCCAGAACAACGAATTGCAGGTTTACCGATATTAAGTGGATCAGAACATCATCAACTCTTAGTGGAATGGAATAATACTCAGGTAGATTACCCCAAAGACCCATGTATTCATCAGTTATTTGAAGCTCAAGTAGAAAAGACTCCTGACGCTGTAGCGGTAGTTTTTGAAGACAAGCAACTCACTTATCGAGAGTTGAATAGCCGCAGTAATCAGCTTGCCCATTACTTACAAAAACAAGGTGTGAGTGCGGAAGTTTTAGTAGGGCTTTGTGTCGAGCGCTCTCCCGATATGATCGTCGGGATGTTGGGCATTCTCAAAGCAGGAGGAGCCTACGTACCCTTAGACCCTAGCTATCCCTCTGATCGTTTGAATTCCATAATTGAAGATGCTCAGGTGTCGGTGTTGCTCACTCACCAGCAATTTAAATCGCTGACTAATAGCGAAAGTTCTCTAAATAGAACTAAACCCGTAGAGATTGATAGTCACCTTGATCCGAATTTAGTTACTAATGGGGGAATTAATTCCCCTGCTGGTGAGAGGGTGGTGCAAGATGGGGAAATACAGGCAGATTGCCAAATATATAACCCAATTGTTGTTTGTCTAGACAAAGATTGGGAAACTATTGCCCAAGAACTTGCAGAGAATCCTACCAGTAACATTACAGCAGACAACCTGGCTTATGTTATCTACACCTCTGGTACAACAGGAAAACCGAAAGGGGTTGAAATTGAACATCGGGGATTATCAAATCTGGTTTTTTGGCATCAACAAGCCTTTACCGTTTCACCCCTTGACCGCGTAACGCAGGTTGCAGGAGTTGCTTTTGATGCTTGTGGGTGGGAAATTTGGCCTTATTTGAGTGCAGGAGCTAGTATTTATTTTCCTAATGAAGAAATTAGGCGATCACCTGAAAATTTGCAAAGCTGGTTAGGATCAAAAGCGATAACTATTAGCTTTTTACCTACACCTTTAGCCGAAAAGTTTTTGTTATTAGATTGGTCTAACAACGTAGCCTTGCGATTATTACTCACAGGGGGAGATAAACTACATCAGTATCCTTCAGCCTCCCTACCTTTCCAGGTAGTGAATAATTATGGGCCAACTGAAAATACAGTAGTTACAACATCCGGCACTGTTCCTGCCAAAAAGCAAGCTGATGTAGCCCCTACAATTGGTCGTCCCATTGCCAACAATCAAGTTTATATTCTGGATAGGTATTTACAACCTGTATCGATTGGCGTTGCTGGTGAGTTGTACATCAGTGGGGATGGACTAGCGCGAGGTTATCTAAACCGCCCCGATTTAACGGCTGAACGCTTTATTTCTAATCCTTTTAGCAATAATCCAGAAGCACGTCTTTATAAAACAGGCGATTTAGTTCGTTATCAACTAGATGGCAATATCGAATTTTTAGGTCGCCTCGACGAGCAAGTAAAAATTCGCGGTTACCGCATTGAATTGGGTGAAATTGAGTCAGTATTGAAGCAGCATCCGGCAGTGCTGCAAACGGTGGTGATGGCTCGTGAAGATGTACCGGGTGAGAAACGTTTGGTCGCTTATGTCGCACTGAATGTTGAAGATAAGGGTATTCAAGAGCAGGGGCAAGAAAGGCAATTCCAGGACGAACAGGTGTTGCAATGGCAGATGCTCTACGACGAGACTTATACCCAACCCGCTACTGATTTTGATCCAACATTCAATATTGTCGGCTGGAATAGCAGTTACACGGGTGATGCTATCCCAGCAGAACAGATGCGCGAGTGGGTGAATAACCAAGTCGGGCAGGTTTTGGCTTTACAACCGCATCGAGTGCTAGAAATTGGCTGTGGGACAGGTCTATTGCTGTTGAGGATTGCGCCCCACTGCACGAAATACCAGGGAACGGACTTCTCCCAGGCATCACTAGACTACATTCGGCAGCAATTGGCAAAGCAAGAGTTACCCCAGGTGCAGCTACTCCAGAGGATGGCAACTGATTTTGAGGGAATGGAAACAGAAGCTTTTGATGCGGTGATTCTCAACTCTGTTGTGCAATATTTTCCCAGTGTTGACTATCTTGTGCAGGTACTGGAGGGGGCAGTAAAGGCATTAGCTCCCGGTGGCTTTATCTTCATTGGAGATGTGCGTAACTTGCTGCTGTTACAAGCGTTTCACGCCTCGGTGCTACTGTATCAAGCCGAACCCTCGCTGACTTGCGAACAACTACGGCAACGGGTACAAATGCAAATGTTCCAGGAAACGGAGTTAGTGATTGACCCCGCTTTCTTCAGGGCATTAAAGCAGCGCCTTCCCCAGATTAGTCACGTACAGATTCAGCTAATGCGGGGTCGCCATCACAATGAGTTAACTCAGTTTCGTTACAATGCGATTCTTTATATCGAGGCTGAAATAGACCCCCCCAACCCCCCTTATCAAGTGGGGCAGGGGGGATCGCAATGGCTAGACTGGTGCGGGGATAACTTGACGGTGGCAAAGGTACGTCAGTTATTGGTTGAGAACCAGCCAGAAATACTAAGCATTACTCATGTACCTAATGCGCGAGTGATGACAGCAGTTAAGACCGCACAATGGCTGTCGGGTGCAGGAGAAATTCAAACGGTAGGTCAGTTTCAAAAAGCTTTGCAGGAACTCCCCTTGGGAGTGGAACCAGAGGATTGGTGGGCAATGGGTGAAGATTTATCCTATAGCGTTGATATTAGCTGGTCGGATGCCGCTAATGAAGGATGCTATGACGTTTTGTTTGTGCAAGTTCAATTGATTAACCAAGAAGAGGGTGAGAATTCTCACTTTAGCCCTCCATCTGCTTTAGTACAGCCAGAGAAACGAGTGCGTCCGTGGCAATCTTATGCCAATAATCCCCTGCAAGCAAAGGCGGCTCGTAAGTTGGTACCTCAATTGCAGATTTATCTGGCTCAGAAGCTACCTGAGTACATGGTTCCTTCGGCTTTTGTGGTGTTGGAGTCTTTACCTTTGACTGTGAATGGCAAGGTCAATCGTCGCGCCTTAAGAGCATTTGAACCATCCCAGTTAGAGTTGGCGGGAGGTTATGTTGCGCCTCGAACGGCTGTTGAGGACGTGCTGGTGAAAATTTTTGCCTCTGTTTTGGGACTGAAGCGGGTGGGTATCTATGACAATTTCTTTGAATTGGGGGGGCATTCTTTACTAGCGACTCAGCTTGTCTCTAGGGTTCGCGATGCATTTGGGGTAGAGTTGCCTTTGCGTAATGTGTTTGAGGCTCCCGCGATCGCACAATTATCTTTATTAGTTGAAAGCTTGCAAGACAGCAAGGGTCAAAGTCAAGCCCCAGCCTTAGTCCCCATTTCCCGCGAGAGTCGTCGGATGAATCTATCATCGTTGAACAAAGGAAGCCAAGAGAGTTAATATTCCCCGCTTTAAGAAGATGGAGATTGTTGATTTACTGATACCCAGATGCGTTATTGATAGACTTGAGTAAACAATGATTCTTCACCCTGTTCTTGATCCTCAAGTCTTTATAGGCTATTGCTTCCGTGTAAGCGATCGCTAGTTACCCCTATAAGGTTCTCCTGATAACGCTATTACTAAAAGCATGCTCATCCAAAGGGCGAGAATAGAGTAGGGCTTGCTGATATTAATGGAGAATAGGGGATTCGAACCCCTGACCTCTGCGGTGCGATCGCAGCACTCTACCAACTGAGCTAATTCCCCTTTTGACGATCGATAGGTTTCCGGAGCCATCTCAACGGCTCCACCCTTAGACTAATCACAACTTGACATTCTAACACTCTTTGAGAGATTGCCGAGTAGGTTGAGCATAAACCTGCTGCACCCATTCAACATCCAACTGAGAAAGATAATCCACCGCCCAGTTTGCTTGCCGCTGCATCATTTGAAATGGGTAGGTATTAGCGACACCCACAACTTGCATTCCGGCACGCTTGGCAGCTTCAATTCCGGCTGGAGTATCTTCAATCGCTAGACAGTCTGATGCCTGCGCCCGCAGCTCAGGAAACTGTTGGTTGAGCTTTTCCACCGCCAGCAGGTAGCCATCTGGTTCCGGTTTGCTGACTTTAATGTCATCGCCGCTAACAATGGTGGAAAAATGCTGCCCCAAGTTGCTGCGTTCCAAGACTAGCTCGACCTCAGAGCGTAACGCCCCACTCACAATTGCCATCGGCACCTGGACAACGCGCAGTTGATAAATGAGGTCTTCCAATCCTGAGTAGATGGGCAGTTTTTTCAAGCTTTCTAGCTGCTGCTGATAGGCTTGGGCTTTACGCCGCATGAGCTGGGTGATGGAGCTTTCGCTTAGTATTCGTCCCCGACGTTCTAGCAGTTCTGTGAGACAGGCGCGATCGCTCCTACCCAAACACACCTCTCTATAGTCCCTCGGATTAAAGCGCAGATTTTCTGCGATCAGGATTTCCTCAACTAGCTGCTGGTGAATTTTTTCATCATTAATAATGACGCCATTGAAATCAAACAGAACTACCTTTAGTGTCATGCTGCTGTGCTAAAACGCTGGGGCGGGAATACCCTCGGAACCAAAATCATCAAATGCACTGCTAGTGGATACTCGTTGGGCGGCGGCATTTTCTACAGGAATAGGTTTGATACCTCGTGTCACCTCATGTATCCACCAGAACTGTTCACTTTGCACCGCTTCAAAACCTGCCTTACCCATCCACGCATCTAGGTTGCCAGCTGCAAAATCCTTGATATATGGCTCTTCAAAAATTTCAGTCAACCAACTGACCTGGTGCAGGGTTTTCTGGGAACCATCGAGAATCAACACTTGTCCGCCGGGGACGAGCAGCCGAAAAGCTTCGCGCAGAATAGATTGAGAGACAGCAGGAGGAGTCTCATGGAACAGCAAAGAGGCTGTCACTACGTCAAACGAGGCATCCGGAAAACCTGTTTCTTCCGCTTTGCCATGCCGCCACTGGAGATCGAGTCCTGCTTGTTTGGCTTTATAATCCGCCATGAATAGCATGTAGGGTGACAGATCCATCCCAACTACCTCTGCTTGCGGAAAGGCTTGTTTCAACATCAACGTTGTTGAACCCGTACCGCAGCCTAAATCTAAAATCCGCCAGGGTTGTCCTTTGACAGCATCTACTAGGGTTTGACGCACCGAAGCTTCGTTAGGCGGTAAAACGCGCTGGGTAATGGGATCGTAGGATGTTGCTGCCCCACCATTTAGGTAGCCCCCTTCAACGCCGTGGAAGTTTTGACTACTGTAGTAATGAGGATAAATCAGACCGGGTTGCCGGAAGCGATCGCTCTCTTTTTCCCAATCAACGCTCTCATGAAATTGCCGTAACTTATCCTCATCAATGAAGAGTCGGACAATGGGAGATAAAAAACGTTCCCAGATTGTATCTTTAGCAACTGCCATAAGGATATATCCGAATTCACTAAACGATGATAGCTAGCGTGGGGAAGTAATTCTTCAGGGTGCTTCCTTCTTTACAAATTGTAATTGTGATTTGACACTCCCCTGCCTAAAGGCGAGGGGATTCTTCATTCATAGACCCAACTTGCCCTAGCAGGATTGCTCCAACTAAAGTAGAGGTTAAATCTCCTGAAGCGTTCGGAGCGTTCGACTGAGCGCTC
>JAESGL010000122.1_pt1 | contig 102392 bp, 79 predicted proteins | sample 9269711 | NCBI WGS metagenome assembly JAESGL01 (sample SAMN14515918, study PRJNA621676) | algae metagenome | isolation source: Kastovskya adunca ATA6-11-RM4 and co-occurring heterotrophs from soil and... | place: Chile: Atacama Desert | collected 2011-06-27 | reverse complement strand
TTTCTTTGGGTCCTTTGTCTGCGACTACAACTGTGACTTTCTTCAACTCCGCTTGATTGTAAAAAACCTACACCTGTGAGCCTCGGAGATCCCCCTCCCGTCCCCCTTAAAAAGGGGGAAGCTAGATTGTTGCTTCGCCTTTGATATCACGGGGGACTTTGAACCTAGTTCCCCCCTTGATAAGGGGGGTTAGGGGGGTAAAGCTTGATTTTAAGGTTGTGTATACACGGTAGCTTGCTAAGGAGAGGGGTTTAGAGGCTTTGTGCAAGATGTCTAATGACGAATGCTTGTGTTCTAGGAAAAGACCAATCTTTGACATATTTACTCCTGTATTTACCTAGAAAAAGGATTGAAACTAAGAAGACTTAATTGGAACCAACTCAGATGACTGAGGAGCTAACCGTGGCTGTGGCAAGATTTCTCTAAATTATTTGAGAATTATTCTTAATAAATTAGGTTGGCAAAGTTGGAAACCTTTTCTGTAAATGCCATATTTTCTCAATATGTAAAACGAGGAAGAAAGAGGAAGCGATCGCTCACTCTGTCCCTTTAAAGCCAATTAATAGCTTGAATTTGAAGCTGGTAGGACTTACGCACCGTAACGCTAGAACAAGGGTTTGAGATTCTTCACTATCGCTCAGAATGACGCAATTTCGGGGTCAGTGCGTAAGTCCTAGCTGGGATCGATTTGCTCTTTCAGACTCGTTGGTGTAGAACGCGAGGAGGATACTGAAAAACACTATAAGTTTATTGAGATAAGTTGTCAACTAAGTAGAAGCAAGTTTTAACTCCTAGAGGTTGAGAATAGCCATCAACAAACATCTCGGTATAGATTAGCGGATTGTTGCCAGCAATTGCAAATATTTTTCATTAAGTATGAGATTTTAATCAAGGGAGTAGTCAAGCCCATTGGAGACAACGGCAGGAAAGGGGCAAGGCTGATTCAGGGGGTGTCGTGTCGTAGCTAAATTCCTCTAGCTAAGATAAAAGAGTATTTGTGTGCGTTCTTCATAATTAACAACCGATGACCTCAACGTTGCTCAAAACTCCGCCGCTCAACGCCCCAACTATCCGTCAACTTCCCAATGGTCTGACGATTGTGGCAGAGCAGATGCCAGTTGAAGCCGTCAACTTAAACGTGTGGATTAATATTGGCTCTGCTGTCGAATCCGATGATATTAACGGCATGGCTCACTTTTTAGAGCACATGGTTTTCAAGGGTACGCCACGCTTGCAAAGTGGGGAATTTGAGCGTCTAATTGAAGAACGCGGTGCTGTGACTAATGCCGCTACCAGCCAGGATTACACCCACTATTACATCACTACGGCTCCTCAGGATTTTGCTAAACTCGCCCCTTTTCAGGTTGATGTGGTATTAAACCCCAGCATTCCCGATGAGGCATTTGAGCGGGAACGTTTGGTGGTGTTGGAAGAAATTCGTCGCTCAGATGACAATCCCCGTCGCCGCACTTACAGAAAGGCAATGGAGACAGCCTTTGAGCAGTTGCCCTACAGAAGACAGGTACTTGGCCCCTCTGAGGTAATTGAGCAACTCCAAGCTCAGCAAATGCGAGATTTTCACGCCAATTGGTATCAGCCGCAATCGATCACGGCTGTGGCTGTCGGTAATTTGCCCGTGGAAGAACTGATTGAAATTGTCGCCGATAGCTTTACAAGACAAGGGAAAACGGGGAAAGGGACTTCCCAATTATCAAATACCAACTTTCAGCCGGAACCTGCGTTCAAGGAAATTGTTCGCTGCGAGTCTGTCGATGAAACCTTGCAGCAAGCACGGTTAATCATGACGTGGCGAGTTCCAGGGCTGATGCAGTTGGAGCAAACCTATGCTTTGGATGTGTTGGCAGCGATTTTAGGGCAAGGGCGGACTTCGCGTCTGGTGCAGGATTTGCGCGAGGAACGGCAGCTTGTCAGTCACATTGGTGTCAGCAATATGACGCAGCGCCTACAAGGGGTGTTCTATATTTCCGCCCAGTTACCGGAGGAAAATTTAGAAGTCGTGGAAGCCGCGATCGCAGAACATATTCGTACAATTCAAAATGAGTTAGTCGCTGAGTCAGAGATGGCACGTATCCGCACTCAAATTGCTAATCGCTTTATCTTTGGGAATGAGAAGCCAAGCGATCGCACGACTTTGTATGGCTACTACTACGCTCAGATCGGAGACTTGGCACCTGCACTCACCTATCCCGATCGCATTCAATCTTTAAGTACGGCTGATCTACAAACAGCCGCGCAAGCGTATCTGGCACCAGATGCTTACGGTGTGGTGGTGATCAAACCCGGACAGCAGTAGGGAGCAAGACCCCATTTTTGGCAGACACGATCAGCATAGAGGTAGTCTTAATTGCTAAGACTATTCAACAAACTCTTGAGATCGAGGCATCTTATTGAGATACTAACTCAATTGCTTGAGACAAGTTGGCAAAATCTTGCCCTTAATTTCTGTCATAGGAGCGTTGAAAGTGGTATTCCGGCAAACAGGTCAGCCAAAATTTATGATCGCTCTATTAATGGGGGGGTTGGCGATCGCGAGTGGTTGCGACAATCGCGTCTCCTCTACAGCAGGCGCTCAGTTTAACGATCAGCAAATTCTCATAGACTTTGCCGATCGCGTTGTCATTCCGACAAATCAGGAATTTGCCACCAAAGCACAGGAATTATCAGACGCTGTTAATACCTTCGTTAAGAGTCCCAACGACCAAACCCTGAAAGCGGCTCAGGAGGCGTGGGTTGCCGCCCGTTCCCCTTGGGAGCAGAGTGAAAGCTTCACCTTTGGGCCAGCGGACTCTTTAGGTTATGACGGAGCATTGGATAGTTGGCCCGTCAATGAAACCGACCTCAAGGCAATCATCAATAGCAAAGACCAACTGACCTCAGACTACGTTCAAAAACGGCAAGATACCGAAAAAGGCTTTCACGTCATCGAATATCTGCTATTTGGAGAAGACAACAATAAGAACGTGGCGGATTTCAGCCAACGAGAGTTGGAATACCTACAGGCTCTCAGTACAGACTTTAGCAATGTTGCCGATCAGCTAGTAACGAGCTGGACAAAGGGAATCGCAGGTCAGCCAGCCTATCGGGAGGTGATTGCGACAGCTGGAGAAAGTAGCAACAGCACCTATCTGACGCTGGAGGCGGGTGGTCAGGAGATGGTACAGGGCATAATTGACAGCCTGGACGAGGTGGCTAATGAAAAAATTGCTAAACCCGTTGAATCAAAAGACGAGAAGTTATTTGAAAGCCGATTTAGCCACAACACCCTCAACGACTTAAAAAGCAACGTTAAGGGCGCTCAAAATGTCTATCTCGGTCGTTTCCCGGACACCAATACTAGTGAGACGGGCTTAAGTGCCTATATTGCGAATGTCAACCCAGATTTAGATGCACGGGTCAAGCAAGAATTTCTTGCCTCTCTGGACGCGCTAGATAAGATTCCTGACCCCTTGGAAGAATCTTTTAATGATCCAAAAACCGCTGATGCTATTCAATCGGCAAAGACCGCAATCATCACCTTAAAAGAAACCATGGAGCAGGAAGTTCTGCCCGTAGTCAAAAGCTAGCCAGAGAAACATTATGGACTCCTTGCTACTGAAGTTCCCTGGAAATAAACAACTCAAATTTGCGAGTCTTTTTGTCATAGCGATCGCCGCTGGGATAGCGCTATCAATCCTACTTAACCCCACAGCGTTCCAGCCAAAAATGCAGCTAGCAGGGGGAGAGACAACGGTATTTAATCGCACGTCTCGTAGCTTTGAACAACCCGCACCCAACTTGAGCAGAGCAGAGCTAGACGAGCATATCGAGGGCGATCGCGCTTTTGAAGCGGTTTTTGTCACTCCTCCAGCACCAGTCAATGCCGGGTTAGGCCCCTTATTTAACAATGCCTCCTGCGTGGGTTGTCACAGTCGGGATGGTCGCGGGATGCCCGTTGAAGGTCAACTGCTGGTGCGAGTCAGCCTACCACCACTTCACCCAGCCCTCTTTCAGCAAGCAGACAAACCCATTTCCGCTGGTGGTGCTGATACCGGGAAACAAGTGATTGGTGAATCTCATTTAGAGGCAGCCGTGACCTTAGGAAATGCGCCTCCAGTCCCCGGACTCGGCACCCAAATTCAAGGGCAGGCAATCTACGGTCACAAACCGGAGGCGAATGTAGAATTGTCGTGGCGAGAAGAGTCCGGTCAGTATGGAGATGGCACGGCTTACAAATTGCGATCGCCTGTAACAAAAATTACCCTGCAAAACGGCAAGCCACTACCCCGCGATATCTTAACGTCCTTGCGTGTCCCTACCCCAGTATTTGGTCGGGGGTTAATGGAAGCGATTCCCGAAAAAACAATCTTGGCGTTAGCTGACCCAGAAGATCAAGATGGTGACGGCATCTCCGGTCGTCCTAACCCAGTTTGGGATGCAACTAAACAAGCTGTGGCACTAGGGCGTTTTGGTCATAAAGCAAATATGCCGAACCTACTACAGCAAACCGCCGCCGCCTATATCAACGATATGGGTGTATCAAATCCCCTGTTTCCAGAAAAAGATGGTTCTAGCGATATTGATGACAAGACACTAAAAGCAGCAACCTTCTATAGCCAAACCCTGGCAGTTCCTGCCCGTACCTTAGTGGATGACCCAGAGGTGAAGCGAGGCGAAGAGTTATTTAGCCAAGCCAATTGTGCCGCTTGTCATGTGGCAAAACTCCGTACAGGTGAGCATCCCATTCAGGCACTCGCTAATCAGACTATTTATCCCTACAGCGATTTATTGTTGCATGACATGGGGCAAAGCCTAGCTGATGGCAGACCGGACTTTGCCGCCACTGGATCAGAATGGCGAACGCCGCCCTTATGGGGTTTAGGTCTAACACAGACGGTGCTACCTTATTCGGGATATCTACATGACGGTCGAGCGCGGACTTTAGAGGAAGCAATTCTCTGGCATGGTGGTGAAGCAAAAAACTCTCAAGAGGCATTCAGAACAATGTCAAAACGCGATCGCAATGCACTACGGCGCTTTTTGACCTCATTGTAGAAAGAAAGCTTTGAGCGAACTACCCCACCCCCTTAACCTGCGGTAGGTTCTTAATTACCCAATTCACATCAAAAAACAAACAGTCACATAAACCGCCGCTACCAGTAGTTGCATCACCATCACGGGTAACCCATACCGCAAAAATTTCTTAAACGAAATCCGGCGTCCGTGCAATTCTGAAATCCCAGCAGCAACGATATTAGAAGATGCACCGACTAATGTTCCATTACCGCCCAACGTCGCACCAAACATCATGGCATAAAACAGCGGCAGCACTTCGGGGGGTACCTGTCCTTGGAAGTTAGGGTCTAATATTTCTGGAGTTGCCAACCCGACATTGACTACATACTCTTTCAACAGCGGTACCATCGCCACAACTAGGGGAATATTGGGGACGACACTCGATAGTAAACCGACAAAAACCAGCAACGCGATCGCCCCAAAGGCAATATTTTTTCCTAAAATCACAGCAAGAATTCCTGAAATACCACTAATAACACCCGTTTTTTGCAATCCTCCAATCAGCACAAACGTAGACATAAAAAATATCAAAGTGCTCCAATCAATATCCCGCAGGATATTGCTAACCGAGTCAATCTTGCTATGGTGAGCCAGGAGCATCGCCAGGGCTGCACCGAGCAAAGCAGCAGCGGCGGGAGAAACTGGAACGGGTAGGGACTCTCCCACCACAAAAAACAGCAATACAAAAGCAACAATTACACCGCCCATTGCCAAAACTCGCGGATGATTAATTTTGGGATGGGGGAGGTTATCTACATTTTCTAAACGCTTTCGCCAGGTTTTAGGAAACAAAAACGGCAGCATCACCAAAACAGTAACAATGGCGAGTACTCCCCCAAAACTCAAGCGCAACAGATACTCACTAAAGCTGATATTAATCGCATCTCCGACAATAAAAGTCGCCGGATCTCCCACTAAAGTTAGAAGTCCAGCACTATTAGCAATTAACACCATCAAAATCAACAAGGGTACAAAATCTACCCCAACTGATTGAGCAATGGGAGGAATCAGCGGTGCCAATAACATCACGGTGGTGGCGTTGGGTAAAATCGCACAAATGGGCGTAGTAATGGCTACAATGCCCAAGAGCAAGCGCTTACCTTGCCCTTTCGCCATTAACACCATCTGGATAGCTAAGTATTCAAATATTTTGGTGGGTTCAAATGCCCGTACCAACACCATAACCCCAAAAAATAATGCCAACGTAGCATAGCTGTGAGCAATGTATCCAATGGCATCTGTCAATGTCATGATATTGGTGAAAACCAGTATCATCGCACCTAAAAATGCTGCAATCATTAGGTGCATCTTCTCTGTCATGATTAAGGAAATGACAGCAACGAAGGTCGAAGTTGCGATGAGGGCGTGCCACGTTTCCATTGAATTTCCTCAAAATAGTTCTGATCCGAAATCGGCAGTATTTAGCTGTTAGATGATTGGTTAGACGTGCTATTAAGTTCATTCCCAATCAACGTTGACTTTAGCTGATTAGGGATATTCTTCGTTCAGTAAAGAGGGCTGAACGACTACAAAAAAAGGAAATATTTGAGGCTGAGACGATAGATTCCTCTTAAATAAAGAGGAACACCATTAGGAAAATATGGCTTCTACTCAACCGAATTTTTTGTGTTTCTTGTCAGGGCTGTTTGCCTTTCAACTTCGACTCAACTGAAGCCCGGTGAATGCAATGTCTGCTGACGATGTAGCGGAAGCTAAATTGACAAAAAATGCGGCTAAGAGAGGAATTGCTGTCAATTTGAGTGGAAAAGTCATATTTGATGCCTCAGGCTTGAAGAGCAGGTACAAAAAATGAGCAGTACCAGCCAGAGACTGTAATAAGAGCAATGCACTTCCTAAAAAGGCACGCTTTCTCAGTGTCTCCTCCCAATGCTGACGGAGTTAGCTGACGGGCTAGGGCTGAGAGATGCCCTTCTCCATGTCGGAAATACGCCCCAAAGTTGGTTCCCCCGCTCCAGTTTCACTTAAACCTATTGATGGCGGCTTACGTGAAGTTCTGAATTAAGCTGACTTACTCAAACTCGAAGACTATATCACTTGTTTACCAATTTGTCAATTTTTTAGGCAAGGGTAGCCGGAAGTGCTTGACGACAACGAGGGAATTGATCGGCACAAAACCGATGCGATCGCCTTTGGGTTCTCTGCCTTCTTATAACAACTGGATAGCCGGAAAACAAACCCTACTTACTTACAAGTTTTTTGGTTAGCTAGTAAACAGTTTTTATAACCCCATTCCTCTTATCATCTACTCAGCTTTCAATCTCTGGCAATCCATCTATACAAAAAAGAATTCATTTTGTAAAATTGATTTTATCAAGCTGCTATTAAAAGACAGCTTTGGCAGACAAATGACGCCAACCTCGATTCAGTTGACAAACCTTTATCATCATTAAAGCAACTTTATGGTATCAACACCTTCCCCTCAATCCTCTTCTTCTCAATACGAAGTCACAGAGGAAAAAGTTGAAGCTGAACTTAATACACTAATCGAGGAAACTAAACCAGAAAGCGATATCGATTTAGAGTTTCTCTACACAAGAGACATTGCCTTTCGGCAGGAAACTATCTACTTTGTTGTTGTCGATCGCTTCTATGATGGCGATCCCGAAAACAATGAAGGGCCTAATCCAGAACTTTATGACCCCGAAAAACAAGAATGGGGAAAATATTGGGGCGGCGATCTGCAAGGTATTATTGATAAACTTGACTACTTAAAAAATTTAGGAGTCACGGCTATTTGGCTAACTCCCTTATTTGAACAAATTGAAGACCTGTTTATTGAAAGTGCGGCAATTCACGGCTATTGGACGCAAGACTTTAAAAGAATTAATCCTCGCTTCATTCATAAAGATGATGAACCGTCTCTTAATAAAAGCCAGGAAACAAAAAACACCATTTTTGACCGTTTGATTGAAGAGTTGCATCAGCGAAAAATGAAGCTGATACTGGATGTCGTTTGTAACCACAGTAGCCCCGATATTAGCGGTAAAAAAGGTCTCCTCTATGACGATGGTGAGTTAATTGCTGACTTTAACAACGATAAAAATAACTGGTATCACCATTATGGTGAAGTGACAAACTGGGAAGATGACTGGCAGGTGCAAAATTGCGAATTGTCTGGTCTGGCAACATTCAACGAAAACAATAGTGAGTATCGCAACTACATTAAGTCAGCGATTAAGCAATGGCTAGACCGGGGTGTGGATGCCTTGCGCGTCGATACAGTGAAGCACATGCCGATCTGGTTCTGGCAAGAATTTAATGCCGATATTCAAAGCCATAAACCGGATGTATTCATCTTTGGTGAGTGGATTAATAGTCATCCCAGTAATGACTCCGTGGAATTTGCTAATGATTCTGGGATGACCCTTTTAGATTTTGGTCTTTGTATGGCGATCCGCTTGGCATTAGGAAGTTATGACCCTGACGGATTCCACTTAGTGCAAAATATTCTCGATCAAGATTATCGCTACAGCGGGGCAACAGAACTGATTACGTTTATCGATAATCACGATGTGCATCGCTTCGGGACGCTAAATCCCGATCCGAAAGCGTTGCATTTAGCGATCGCGTTGTTGATGACTTCTCGCGGTATCCCCTGCATCTACTACGGTACTGAACAGTATCTCCACAATGACACCAATGGGGACGACAACCCTTACGGAAACAACGACCCCTACAACCGCCCAATGATGGAATCTTGGGACACGGAATCACCCCTTTACCGGGATATTCGCTTACTCTCAGGCTTGCGGCGACTCAATCCAGCGGTTTCTATGGGGAGCCAGTGGCAAAAGTATCTGACGCCGGATGTCTACTGTTACGTGCGGCGTTATCGGGATTCTTGCTGTTTTGTGGCGATGAATCGGGGAGAACCCGTCACAATAGAAGCCGTCGATACCGAGTTACCCGACGGCGAACATACCTGTGTGATGACGCGGAACAAGTATGAAGTCATAGATGGGCAACTCCCAAACCTAGAACTCGATTCCCACCAAATCATTGTCCTTAGTCATGTAGGGGAGCGGGTAAAGGGACAAACCATTGTACGAGTGCAACTTAATGGCATCCAAACGCAGCCAGGAGAAATCGTTGTAGTAACGGGAGATTGTCCGGAGTTGGGTAACTGGGATATTGCTAAGGCTTACCCCTTGGAATACATCAACACCAACACCTGTTTTGGAGAAATTCCCTTCGATGAAAGTGTCGGCAAGCCAATTGCTTATAAGTACGCCATGTGGCGGGAAGGAAAAGCCCCCCTACGAGAAAATCTCGTCGCGCGTCGCTGGGTGATTGCCAGTGAGGGAACTGTTAAGTGGCGGGATACATGGGCGTCTGGACGAGAAGCGTGAGGAAGGGTGTTCGGTAGGGACACCAAGCTTTGCGTCCCTACACACCTATGGGTTGTGGGTCAATAGACCCCCCTTAATCCCCCCTTAATAAGGGGGGAGACTTGAAATCTTGCCCCCTCCCCTTACTAAGGGGAGGGTTGGGGAGGGGTCTGGTACATTTTTGCAAGAGGTCTAATCAACCGATCGCTGTCATCCCGATGGGGAAAGACAGCTTAGGACTTCACAAACGTCCACTCCAGTAGGTCGCGGGGGGCAGCTTGCAAAGCTTCGGTGAGGGCGGTGTTGCTGTCGAATTTGACCTGATCTAGGTAGGAAACTTCGACATTCACGGTAAACTCATCGTCTTCAAAGGGCCAAGGAGTGACGATAACGCGCCCGTCGCTGCGCTCTGTCACGTCGTAGCGCTTGCCGCTAGGCCCGGTGGTGATTTCTAAGGCACGTTCTCCTGCGGGCAGGTGACGTTGGCAGAGAATTAGCGATAAGCGATCGCACCACCCCATAAATGCATAAGCTGCATCAGCGTCTTTCTTTGTTAGTCCCAACTCTTGTCGCCAGCGTTTTTGATGTTCCAGTTGTTCATCTAGGAAGCTATCCATTTCCTCCGACTCTCCCCGCTTGCCTTCAGTCAGAAAGCTAATATGCATAGAAATTAACATCGCTACCCACCGTCCTCGGTAGAGAGCATTCTTCACATGTTCGCGAAGCTGCTTAATCGATGTTTCTGTATTGAGGGTAAAATCCAGCGGTGCGCCCGCCGGGGTGAGTTGGTCGCTTTCCCATTCCCGTTCCAAGTCATCGTGGTGGGAAATAGCGGCTACTGTCTCATACAAGCGCGGGGGAGAATCCTTTCTCCGCCATTGTCCTGCCAGTTGCGCCGCTAGCAAGGCATGGGCGCGATGGTAAATTATCTCCCACCCTTTCTGATGTTGGTTCACAATCACAGACTTTTGCTTCTCCTTGGGTCTAGAAGGAATGACCCGACTGAGACAATAGCAAACCCGCCTGCTCTAAAACCTCTGCCTTTACCAGGAAGTAATCTGTGTCAGAGGTTGATAATAGCAATCTTTACCAAACCTTTAAAAAGATTTAATTTTATTTGCCGCTGGAAATCAATTATTTAAACCTAAAGACTCATGTTTTTTAGTCCAATATCATTAAGAATCTTTTCAGGCAGACCCATTCTATCGGGTCAGCGGAGATTATCCGTTGCTGTTTGAAACAAAGTAAAAGGAGACGGTGCTATACATGCTGCCTACTGAAGGGAGAAAAAGAGTCCAGATTGAAGAAGTCTCACCAGAAATCAACGGCGGTCGTTTTGCCATCAAACGGACAGTCGGAGAGGAAGTCCGGGTGGAAGTCGATATGTTCTGCGATAGCCATGATGCGATTTCTGGCGTCATTTTGTATCGTCCGGAAACATCCCAACAGTGGCTAGAAGCGCCGCTGTCTCCCCTCGTCAACGACCGCTGGCAAGGGGAATTCACCGTTTCCGAGATGGGTCGCTATGTCTACACCGTTATGGGTTGGGTTGACCACTTTAAGTCTTGGCGACGAGACATCATTAAGAAAATTGAGGCGGGGCAAGATGTGTCCCTAGATTGGCTCGTAGGTGCAGAACTGATCGAGCAAGGAAGTCAGCGGGCGTCGGGTCAAGATGCTGAACAGTTGAAAAACTGGGCGATGACTATCCGTTCTCAGCAAAAAGAGGGTGCAGACATTCCCTACATGCAAACCCTGTCAGAGGAGCGAATTGCTCTCATGACTCAGTACCCCGACCGGGAATTGGCAACAAGTTACGAAAAAGAACTCAAAATTACCGTAGATCGGGAGAAAGCCCGCTTTAGTAGCTGGTACGAACTGTTTCCTCGCTCCTGCGGCGCACCAGGACAGCACGGCACGCTCATAGACTGTATCGAGCACTTGCCCTATGTTGCTGAAATGGGCTTTGATGTCCTCTACCTACCGCCCATTCATCCCGTTGGCTATACCTTTCGCAAAGGTAAAAACAATACCACGACTGCCGAACCCGATGATGTGGGAGTGCCTTGGGGCATTGGCTCCTCTGAGGGAGGACACAAATCGGTTCACCCCAAACTCGGTACTTTAGAAGATTTCCAGCAGTTAGTTCGCAAAGCCCAAGAGTACGGGATGGAGATTGCCTTAGACTTAGCTTATCAATGCACGCCGGATCATCCTTATGTAAAGGAGCATCCCCAGTGGTTTAAGCATCGACCTGATGGTACGATTCAGTACGCTGAAAACCCGCCTAAGAAGTATCAAGACATTTACCCGATTGATTTTGAAACCGAAGACTGGCAGAACCTTTGGGAAGAACTAAAAAGCGTCGTGCTGTTTTGGGTTGACCGGGGAGTAAAAATCTTTCGAGTGGACAATCCTCATACCAAAGCCTTTCCGTTTTGGGAGTGGATGATTGAGGAAGTCAAGCAAACCCATCCGGAGGTGCTTTTCCTGTCAGAATCTTTCACCCGTCCCAAGGTGATGTATCGCTTAGGAAAGATGGGATTCACCCAGTCTTATACTTATTTCACTTGGCGCACGGCAAAGTGGGAGCTGACCGAGTATTTCACAGAACTGACGCAGACCAAAGTTCATCAGTTCTTTCGCCCCAACCTTTGGCCCAACACTCCCGACATTTTGCATAAGTTTCTCCAACATGGGGGGCAAGCGGCGTTTAAAATCAGATTGGTTCTCGCTGGCACCTTGGGAGCGAGCTACGGGATTTATGGCCCAGCTTTTGAGGTTTGTGAAAACCGGGCGCTGAAGCCAGGAAGCGAAGAGTATCTGAACTCGGAGAAGTATCAAATCCGGGATTGGGATTTAAATAGCCCTTACAGCATCAAGTATTTGGTTGCACGGGTGAATCAAGCTCGTCACAAACATCCGGCATTGCAAAGTGACGGTAGCTTGAAATTTCACACCACTGATAACGAGCAGATTATCTGTTACAGCAAGCAAACGGAGGATTCCTCTGATGTGATGCTGATGATTGTGAACCTTGACCCCTACAATACTCAATCGGGTTGGGTGAGTTTGCCCCTAGAATCCTTGGGGATCTACCCTTACCAGCCTTACCAGCTTCACGACATGCTCAATGATGCCCACTATACCTGGTCAGGCGATCGCAACTATGTGGAGCTAGATCCTCGGGCAATTCCGGCTCATGTTTTCTGGCTCAAACAGTAACTGTAATAGAAATTGTGCTCTCGAAGCATTGCTAATGGTTTTTTCGAGAGCGCACGCGCCACTCGCTATCTACCTAGAAACGTTAAGACAAGACTGACAAATGACAAACTTGATGCTGAACGACGATCCCCTGTGGTTTAAAGATGCCATTATCTACGAAGCGCCAGTTCGCGCTTTTGCCGATAGCAATGGTGATGGTATTGGTGACTTTCGGGGACTGACTGGAAAGCTAGATTACCTGCAAGATTTGGGCATCACCGCTGTGTGGTTGTTACCCTTTTTTCCGTCGCCCCTGCGGGATGATGGCTACGATATTTCTGACTATCACAACGTCAACCCGATTTACGGGACATTAGATGATTTTAAAGAATTTTTAGAGGCTGCCCACCAACGGGGCATCCGCGTAATTATTGAATTAATCATCAACCATACCTCCGACCAGCATCCTTGGTTTCAGCGAGCACGCCTCGCCCCTGAGGGCAGTCCGGAGCGGGATTTTTATGTCTGGAGTGACACTCCCGATAAGTACAAAGAAGCTCGAATTATCTTCCAAGATTTCGAGACGTCTAACTGGGCTTGGGACCCGGTTGCCAAGGCTTACTACTGGCATCGCTTTTATTCTCACCAGCCGGATCTTAACTACGATAATCCAGCGGTGCGCGAAGCGGTATTCGATGTCCTCGATTTCTGGTTAGGAATGGGAGTTGATGGGCTACGTATGGATGCGGTGCCCTATCTGTACGAACGAGAGGGGACGAATTGCGAGAACCTGCCAGAAACCCATGAGTTTCTGAAGCAAATGCGATCGCATGTAGACGAAAAATTCTCCAACCGGATGCTCCTAGCGGAGGCAAATCAGTGGCCCGAAGATGCCGCTGAGTATTACGGTCAAGGGAATGAGTGTCACATGAACTTCCATTTCCCCTTGATGCCTCGGCTATTCATGGCGCTGAAAATGGAGGATAGTTTTCCCCTCATTGATATTATCCAGCAGACTCCCCAGGTTCCGGATAACTGTCAGTGGGCGCTGTTTTTGCGGAACCATGATGAACTGACCCTGGAAATGGTCACCGATGAAGACCGAGACTATATGTATCGGGTCTATGCCAAAGATACCCAGGCAAGAATCAATTTGGGGATTCGCCGCCGACTCACTCCCTTGATGGCGAGTAACCGCAACCAAATTGAGTTGATGAATTGTCTATTGCTGGCTCTCCCCGGCACCCCCGTGATTTACTACGGGGATGAAATCGGCATGGGAGATAACATTTATCTAGGCGATCGCAATGGTGTCCGCACGCCGATGCAGTGGAGTGCAGACCGCAACGCCGGCTTTAGTCGCGCCAATCCCCAAAAGCTTTATCTCCCGGTAATTATCGATCCGGAACATCACTACGAAGCCGTTAACGTCGAGACGCAACAAGCCAACTCCAACTCCCTCTGGTGGTGGACAAAACGCATGTTGGGCATCCGCCAGCGCTTCCAAGCCTTCGGTCGCGGCAGCTTTGAATTTTTGCACCCAGAAAATCGCAAAGTGCTTGCCTTCACGCGCACCTACGCCGGAGAACATATCTTGGTGGTGGCGAACTTGTCCCGCTTTATCCAAGCAGTAGAGGTCGATTTATCCGCCTTTTCGGGCATGAAACCAGTTGAGATTTTTGGTCGTACCGAGTTTCCAGAAATCAGCGAGGAGCCTTACTTCCTCAGCCTTGGCCCCCACGCCTTTTATTGGTTCACCCTCCAGGCGCAAGCTGCAGAACTGCAAATGCCTCAAACTTACAAACCCCATTCCCCGGTGGTGGTTAATGACCGCTGGGAAACGGTATTTTCTGCCTCAGAAGCGAAAACGACGATGGAGTCGATCTTGGCAGATTATCTCTATAGCTGTCGCTGGTTTGGGGGTAAGGCGCGGAAGATTCGCTCTACCCATATCAGAGAAACCATCCCTGTGCCTTTCAAGGAAGATAAAGGCTACTTGGTGCTGCTACAGGTGGAGTACACCGAAGGCGATCCCGAAACTTATATGTTGCCACTAGCTTATGGGGAAGAAGCGGTGGGAAGCGAACAGGTCGGCGCTCAATACGAGCACGGGGTGGCTAACATCCAAATTCGAGGACAAGACACGGGTGGCGTGCTGTACGAGGCTCTCTTTGATAAGGACTTTTTGAATATTCCCTTAGAGGCGATCGCCCACCATCATAAGTTCTCCGGGAAGCATGGGGACTTAGTAACCCTGTCTACTGATGTACTCAAAAACATGGGTCTCAATGGGACGCACTTAGAGCCATCGCTGCTACGGGGCGAACAGAGCAATTCTTCGATCAATTATGGCGATCGCCTGATCCTCAAACTGTTCCGCAAAGTTGAAGAAGGTATTAACCCCGATCTAGAAATCGGACGCTTCCTGACCGAGAAAAAAGTCTTAGAACACTTTGCGGCAGTTGCAGGTGCCTTAGAGTACCGCACCTCAGACGGGGGCATGATAACTCTGGGGATATTACAAGAATTTATCCCAGATACCAGAGATGCTTGGTCTTACACCCTTGATGGTCTACGGGATTACTTCGAGCATGTGATGCTACTGCCCGAAGAGCAGTTGCAGCAGATACAACTTCCCTCAGAAGCTCTAAGCGGGCAGCCGAATGCAGAAAATCCCCCGATTGGTTACGACGCGATCGCTAACTACTTAAGTAGTACCGAACTCTTGGCACAGCGCACAGCCGAACTGCATCTTGCCTTAGCGTCAGATACGGAAAATCCTAACTTTGCCCCAGAGGCGTTTTCCTCGTTCTACCAGCGCTCGATTTATCAGTACATGCGTAACCTCACCGGGCAGGTATTGCTGTTGTTGAAAAAGCGGCTGGACGTACTCCCACCGGAGACGCAACAGTTGGCGCAGACGATTCTCAATCGCCACGAGCAGATTATGGATCGCTTCAAAGCCTTGGTGAATCAAAAGATCACGGCAATGCGAATCCGCTGTCATGGAGACTACCACCTCGGACAAGTGCTGTTTACGGGTAAAGACTTTATCATTATTGACTTCGAGGGAGAACCCGCCCGTCCTTTAGGTGAACGACGGATGAAGCGATCGCCCCTGCGGGATGTTGCCGGAATGTTGCAATCCTTCAACTACGCCATCACCCTGGCGTTCCGCAATGAAGTCGAAAACGGACTGATTCGCCCCGACAACCAACAAGTGATGGAGCAATGGTCGCAGTTCTGGTTTGAGTGGGTAAGTAACACCTACATGAATACTTATCTAGCAACAGCCAGCGATGCCTCATTCATCCCCAAGACTAACCAAGAGTTGCAAGTACTTCTCGATGCTTATCTGTTTGAGAAGTCAATTTATGAGTTGGGCTACGAACTGAATAATCGCCCAGATTGGGTAGATATTCCCCTGAAGCGGATTCTCCAGTTATTAGAGTCTTCCGCGTTAAGCAATTGGAAACCACAAGGATCTTAAATTTAGTTATGACAACCACATACCCAAACGTTTACACTGACGTGAGCTTAATCACGGATGATGACCTGTTCTTATTCAATGAAGGGTCTCACTTCGGCTTATACGAAAAGCTAGGCTCTCACTCCATGACCCACAACGGTGTGGAAGGAACTTACTTTGCCGTCTGGGCACCGAATGCGTCTAGTGTCTCGGTCAAAGGCAATTTCAACAACTGGTGGCGAGACACTCACCCCCTCCAGAAGCGAGGAGATTCAGGAATTTGGCAAGGCTTTATTCCGGGTTTGAAAAAGGGCGAGATATATAAGTACCACATCGTCTCCCAGCACAACGGCTACGAAGTTGAAAAAGCTGACCCGATGGCAATTTCCTATGAAGTGCCTCCCAAGACTGCCTCAGTGATTTGGGACACCGAATATACCTGGAATGACCAGGATTGGATGGCAAAACGTCGGCGTCACAATGCCTTGAATGCACCAATGTCTGTTTATGAGGTGCATCTCGGCTCTTGGATGCGAGTTCCAGAGGATGGCAATCGCTCCCTCTCCTACCGGGAACTTGCCCATAAGTTGGCTGACTACGTGCAGCAAATGGGGTTTACTCACGTTGAGTTTCTCCCGGTGACTGAACACCCCTTCTTTGGCTCTTGGGGCTATCAAACCACAGGCTTCTTTGCCGCTTCTAGCCGCTACGGTACTCTCCAAGACTTTATGTACTTGGTGGACTACCTGCATCAACATGACATTGGCGTAATTTTAGATTGGGTGCCTTCCCACTTCCCCACCGATGAGCATGGGCTGGCATTCTTTGATGGGACGAATTTGTACGAACATTCCGATCCGCGTCAAGGATTCCATCCCGACTGGGGCAGCTTCATTTTCAACTACGGTCGCCATGAAGTCCGCTCTTTTCTGATTAGTAGTGCCTTCTTCTGGCTAGACAAGTGCCATATTGATGGGCTGCGGGTGGATGCTGTGGCATCGATGCTTTACCTGGATTACTCCCGCAAAGAAGGGGAATGGATTCCCAATATCAACGGCGGTAGAGAAAATCTGGAGGCGGTTTCCTTCCTGCAACGCTTTAATGAAGCCGTTTACCAGCGCTTCCCGGATGTGCAAACGATCGCTGAAGAGTCTACTTCCTGGGCACAGGTTTCTCGCCCCCTCTATGTCGGTGGCTTAGGCTTTGGCATGAAGTGGGATATGGGCTGGATGAACGACACCCTCGACTACATGTCTTATGACTCGGTTTACCGGAAATATCATCACAATCAGTTGACATTTAGAATGCTTTATGCGTTCAACGAAAACTTTGTGATGCCGCTTTCCCATGATGAAGTAGTTCACGGGAAGGGGTCGTTGATTGGCAAAATGCCGGGGGATTACTGGCAAAAATTTGCAAATTTGCGATCGCTCTTTGGCTACATGTACAGCCAATCCGGCAAAAAGCTGATCTTTATGGGGTGCGAGTTTGGTCAGTGGAGCGAATGGAATCACGACCGCAGCCTAGACTGGCATCTGTTAGAGTCCCCTGCTCATGCAGGTTTGCAAAAGTGGGTAGCGGATTTGAACCAGTTTTACCGCAGTGAAACTGCTATGCACGAACTCGACTGCGAACCGGCTGGGTTTGAGTGGGTAGACTGCGACGATTACCAACACAGCATCGTAAGCTTACTCAGAAAAGGCAAATCCCCTGAGGAGAAAGTGTTAGTCGTCTGCAACTTTACCCCAGAGCCTCGCCACAATTACCGGATTGGTGTCCCTGAGGGCGGTTTCTGGAAAGAAATGCTCAACAGCGATGCACCAGAATACGGTGGTAGCGGTGTTGGTAATTTGGGCGGTAAGGATGCCGAATCTATTGGCTGGCATAACCAACATTACTCATTAGATATCAGCTTGCCACCCATGTCAGTCTGCTTCTTTAAGCGCAGCTAATATCCAATTAAATAGTCGTTTTATCGGATTAGGGGCGAACCAAGGTTCGCCCCTAATTTTTTTTGTTATGTACGCTAGAGTACATATATATCGCCCAACCAGGCAAGGTAAATAGTTCAAAGTCACTGAATGTAAGAAATCACAACAGATTAAACCTTGTGCAGGGGGTCTGGGGGAGGCACTCATCCCAAGAGTGGGGGGATTGGGGGGAAGCCCCCCAAGCTGGGTTTTTCCCAAAAACAACCATTGTCCACTCAAGTCAGTGACATTCGCATACAGTTCACTTGAGCAAAGAAAAAACTAATATGACTACAAAACAGGAGCAGGGAGTTTTATCTAACATTCCTAACGCCGCTTTGAAAGTCGTAGCAATAGCGGCTTCTACCGGGGGTCTGAAAGCTATTAGTGAAGTTCTTTCTGCCTTACCGTCAGACTTTCCGGCAGCCATTACCGTAGTACAGCACCTGAGTTGCGAGTATCGCAGCTATATGGCAGAAATCCTCAGCCAGCGCACAGCTCTACCTGTCAAACAGGCAGAAGAAGGGGATCGGTTGCGTCCGGGGAACGTCTACATTGCTCTTTCTGGTAGGCACCTGTTGGTCAACCCAAACGGCACCCTTTCCCTGTCAGATACACCCAAAGTGAACTTTGTCCGTCCCGCTGCCGATAATTTGTTTGTGTCGCTAGCGAGTAGCTTCAAATCAAAAGCGATCGCAGTTGTCCTCACGGGTAAGAAAAGCGATGGTCTTCTAGGGGTGGTGGCAATCAAAAATCATGGCGGCATAGTGATCGCCCAAGATGAGGCAACTTCTGAGCACTTCGGTATGCCCAAGTCTGCCATTGATACTGGAAAAGTTGATTTCATTCTCCCTCTTCAGGCGATCGCCTCCACCCTAAGCGAGTTAGTAATGACCCAAAAAGTAGTATTAGATCAGAGAAAGTATTCAGCCTTCTTTAGAAGGCTGAATACTAAAATTTTTTGGTAAAAAAAGGAATTAGCAAGCTCTCAAAGTCCTGAGTCCTCCTGAGTGGGGGAGCAGGGGGATAACTACACTCACCCTTCATACTTCATACTTCACCCTTCATACTTCATACTTCACCCTTCATACTTCATACTTCACCCTTCATACTTCACCCTTCATACTTCATTTTTGATTGGTGGAAATCCTAATATGCGCTCGTATTCTTCAGTGAAGACTTGATAACATTCACAGGAAGTAGCTTTTAAGCGCTCACGATCGATAACCTTCATTTTTCCGCGATTGTAGCGAATTAATCCTTCCTTCTGGAGAGTTGCAGCAACCTCGCTGACGCTAGCTCGGCGCACCCCTAGCATTTGGGAGAGGAACTCTTGAGTCAAGGGAAACTCATCTGTAGCTACTCGATCCTGAGTCAGCAGCAACCAGCGACAGCATCGCTGTTCAATCGAGTGCAGTCGGTTGCAGCCCGCCGATTGCATGAGATGATTGACCCGCGCTTGTACATAGAGTAGCAGTAGCTTATGAAAGGAGCTACCTACAGGTACTTCCCTTTTGAATACATCCACCTGCATTCGCAGAGCCTTGCCAGGAACCTGCACCATAGTCTCAGCAGGGAGCTGATCTACTCCCAGCAAGACAGGAATACCGATCATTCCTTCATTGCCCACCGTCGCTACTTCGATTGTTCCACCATCTCCCAAAACCGTCAGTAGAGAAATGATGCCATCAAGGGGAAAATAAACGTACTCGATGGGTTGGTTGGGCAGATAGAGATACTGCTTAAAATCAAGGAAGACAGACTCTAAATAAGGAAGGAGACGTTCATAGTCCTCCCTAGGTAGAGCTGCCAAAAGTTTATTACCACTGGAATTGTGAAAGCTTTCAGACACAAAAATTAAAGCCTTATTAATATTGTTCTTGCTCTAAGCAAATAAATAAAGCTGGTAATTCTCACTTAATCAAAAAATGAATTTGTTATAAAGATACGTACTCAGGTAGTTATATAGTAACCCTCTTGCCTTCTGATGAAGTAAGCAACTTCAGTTTAGGGGGAAGCTATTGCAGGTTGTTGGATGCTATGGGTTGGCGCATGAGGCTTATAGAAACAACACCGTACGCTAGCGGACAGCCAAATAATTACTTAGATGATAGTTTAGATAGTATAAGCCATGCGAAAAATTGTTACGGCGATCTCACTAATTTACAGCAAGCCGCTATATGCAAAACTTCCCAAGCGAAGTCATCCCTCGGAAAACCAAGGACTTGATTGAAAAGCTGCTGTTAGGAAAACTTTCCTTAGCTGAGATTGCTAAGGTTACAGGGATCACAGAGGAATCCTTGCAGAGCTATATCGGTATCAAGGATAAAGTTGTTTCTTGACAGAGATTTCTTTAAAATAACGAAGAGGTTGGGCTGTAGGGCAAAAGCCCCTAAGTCCTGAACCTCAGTCAAACCAATAGCTTAATAGCGTCGAACAACACAATCGCGTTCCTTCGTCAGAACGTGTTTGAAAGGGCGAGAAGATGTCATGATGTTGGCGTAGCTTGCGCGTAGCGCCTAGGGAGCGATCGCGAAGCAGTTAGTAAGCTTCACTTTGTTGAACTCAGAAGGACTACAGTACTTTTTGAACACACTCTCAGTCCTTGAGGCTTTTTAGGGCTGATGGATTACAGCAACTTGCACCAAGAAGCGATCGCAGTTAAGGGCATAAACCTTTGTGCCTCTGCACGTCTATGTGGCTTAGTTAACTGAAAACGGCTGTAAATGCCTGTACCCTGACTGGAACGCTCCTCTTAAACCTTAATTCTGGCTCATTATCACTTTTTACTGGATTATTACCCTATGTACTATGCACTCTGGCCTGGCGATGTCTATCCTTTGGGAGCAAATTGGGATGGCAAAGGGACAAACTTCGCTTTGTTCAGTGAAAATGCAACAGGCGTAGAACTTTGTTTGTTTGACGAAGACGATGAGGAGACACGCTTGTCCCTAACTGAAGTCAACAACTTCGTCTGGCACGGTTATGTGCCGGGGGTGGCACCGGGTCAACGTTACGGATACCGAGTGCATGGCCCCTATGCGCCGGAGTCAGGTCATCGCTTCAACCCCAACAAATTGCTGATTGACCCCTATGCAAAAGCAATTGATGGGGAAATTGGCTACGGTGAAGAACTCTTTGGCTACTCTTGGGACGCTTCCGAAGAAGACCTATCCATGTCCGATCTCGATGACGCTCATCTGATCCCCAAGTCGGTTGTCGTCGATCAGTCCTTTGATTGGGGGGATGACAAATTACTGAAAACGGCGTGGCATGAAACAGTAATCTACGAAACCCATGTCAAGGGTTTTACCAAGCTGCACCCGGAGATCCCAGAAGAACTGCGCGGTACCTATGCCGGACTGGGGCATTCGGCGGCAATTTCTTATCTGCAATCCCTTGGGATTACCGCCGTTGAGTTGCTCCCGGTGCATCACTTCCTCTCCCGTCCTGGACACCTCGTTGACAAAGAACTCAGCAATTACTGGGGCTATGATTCCATTAACTACTTAGCCCCCTACTCCGGCTACAGCGCCAGTGGAGGGTCAGGTCAGCAGGTCATCGAGTTCAAGGAGATGGTCAAAGCGTTGCACTTCGCCGGAATCGAAGTGATCCTCGATGTCGTCTACAACCACACCGGAGAAGGTAGTCACTTAGGCCCAACCCTGACACTGCGCGGCATCGACAACGCTGTTTACTACCGCCTGATGGAAGACGATCCGCGTTACTACATGGACTTTACAGGCTGCGGAAACTCGTTGTATGTGCGCCAAGCCCAAGTCCTGAAGTTAATCATGGATAGCCTGCGCTACTGGGTCACAGAGATGCATGTCGATGGCTTCCGCTTCGATCTTGCCTCAGCCCTAGCACGAGAACTCTTTGAAGTGGATAGCCTAGCGGCGTTCTTTGACATCATTCACCAAGACCCAGTGCTGGCAGATGTGAAGCTCATTGCTGAACCCTGGGACGTGGGAGAAGGTGGCTATCAAGTCGGAAACTTCCCGCTCCTCTGGTCAGAGTGGAATGGCAGGTATCGCGATACCGTGCGGGACTTCTGGCGCGGCGAGGAGAGTGGATTGGGGCAATTTGCCTACTGCTTCACAGGTAGCCCTGACCTCTATGAGGTGAATGGGCGTAGACCGAATGCCAGTATCAACTTCATCACCGCCCACGATGGCTTCACCCTCAACGATTTGGTTAGCTACAACGAGAAGCATAACGAGGCGAATGGGGAAAATAGCCAGGATGGGGAAAACCACAACCGAAGTTGGAATTGTGGAGTTGAAGGGGAAACGGATAACGTAAAAGTGTTGCTGTTGCGGGAGAAGCAGCGGCGAAACTTCCTGGCGACTCTGATGCTCTCTCAGGGCATCCCGATGCTGCTGGGGGGTGATGAGATGGGGCGTACACAAGAAGGCAACAATAATACCTATTGCCAGGACAATGAACTCTCTTGGTTTGATTGGAATTTGCCAGAGGGAAATGCGGATCTACTGAACTTTACCCGCGAACTAATCTACTTCCGCCGTCAGCATCCGGTATTTCGACGGCGCAAGTGGTTTCAAGGTCGCGCCATCCACGGTTCGGGTGTTAGCGATATCGGTTGGTTCAATCCCGACGGCACCGCGATGACTCAGGAGCAATGGGACATCGGTTATGCTAAGGCGATTGGCGTTTTCTTGAATGGAGACGAGATTCCTACTGTGGGGCCAAAAGGCGAGCGCATTAGCGATGATAGTTTCTTCCTGTTCTTTAACGCTCACTATGAAATGATTGAGTTTGGCCTCCCCGCTGGGCTAGATGAGAGAGAATGGGCGGTTGTGATTGACACCAAAGAGCCTCGCTTCCTCACTGAGGAGAAGGTTTATACAGGCAATCAATTGATACCCGTGGTAGCGCGATCAATTCTGGTGCTGCGCCAGATGCGAGGACTCCCCACCTCTTAATCATTTGCGGCGGTGTCGTTCTAGAGAGATCACTACTAAGGTGAGTCCGGCACACAGCAACAGCATTGCTAGAGACGCCGCTGCTGCATCGGCAAACACGGCGTCGCTTGTTGCTACCCAAATCTGTGAGGCTAAGGTTCTAAAACCAATCGGCGACAACAGCAGCGTTGCAGGCAGTTCCTTAATCGCAGTCAGAAAAATCAACACGGCTCCACTGGCGATTCCGGAGCGTACTAAGGGGATTGTTACTTCCTTGAGAGTCTGCCAGGAAGTTCGCCCTAAAGAACGGGCAGATTCTTCTATTGATGGGTTGACTTGCAGCAGGGAACTCCGGACAGTACCAACCGATTGGGGCAAAAATAGCACCAGATAAGCAAAGACCAGCATCGGCATTGTCTGGTAGAGCCAAGGTAGATAGTTAGCACCAAAAAACACTAAGGATAGAGCGACAACGACCCCCGGTAGACCAAAACCGATGTAGGTACCGCGTTCTATCATCGTGGTCAGGCGTCCTGGAAACCGTACGGACAAAATTGCCACAGGCAAGGCAAACAGGGTAGAAAATAGGGCAGCGAGTCCTGCGGCCCAGGCAGAATTCAACGTCAGGGGAATGACATTGTGTAAAGCCTGTAGAGGGGTTGCCGATCGCAGTAGCCAGTACAGGATTATTCCCAAGGGTAAAATCAGACATATTCCCATCACCAGACAGCAAAATGCCAGGGCGGGAAGTTTCCAGCGACCCAAGGGTACTAGTTGGCGCGATCGCCTCGAGTTTGATCCTCGGCTGTAGTAAGTTGCCCGCGATCGCGCCTGATGCTCCCACCAGAGAATAATCAGCACCAAAACCACCAACATCAACGCTAAGGCGGCGGCAAGACTGCGGTTAAAACTGGCACGGTACTGGATAAAAATTGCCTGCGTAAAGGAGTCAAACCGCATCAACGACGGAGTCCCGAAGTCTTGAAGCGCGTACAGGGAAACCAGCAGTGAACCCGCCACAATTGAGGGTCGTAATTGGGGCAGGGTGACGCTAAAAAACACAGACCAAGAACCATAACCCAAGCTCTGAGCCGATTCTTCTAGTGCCGGGTCAATTCCCTGAAGACCAGCCCGGACGCTCAAGAGCAGGTAGGGGTAGGAAAAGAGGGTAATGGCGGCAATCACCCCCGGCCATCCATAAATCGAAGGCAGTTGCTCCACGCCTAGAGGGGCAAGCCAGGACTGCAACAAGCTGCCCCTAGGCCCGAAGGCGGCAATCAGGGCAAAGCTGCCCACGTAGGTGGGGATCGCTAGGGGCAAGGTGGTGACAATCGACCAAAACCGCCGCCAGGGTAGGTCGGTGCGAACGGTTAAGAAGGCGAGGGGTATGGCAATCAGAGCCGATAAACAGGTCACCGCCACTGCCATAACGATGCTATTGAAAACAATTTCGAGCGTGCGCTCTCGCGCCACAAATGCCCAAAATTCCGCCCCACCGATTCCCAGCGCCCGGATAACGAGGTAGGCCAAGGGTAGGGCAATGGCAGTGGCGGTAATTGTGCCCATCACCACAAGGAACAGGGGAGGTCTAGCTACCCGAGACTTTCCCCGCACGACTTGGGTCGCTTTATCGGGACGTGATGCTTGATTTGACACTACAACATGGAGTCAGAAAAAGGAGCAACAAACGCTCAACACAGAATGTGCTGTTAATTGTTTGTTGCGGCTTTCTAGGTTACAACACTTCAGCTTTCTGGAGTAGTGATAGGGTGCCTTCGAGGTCTTCGAGGTTACTTAGGTCGATTCCTGGGGAATTGATTTCAGCGAGGGGCACCTGACCCTCCGAAGGGGCAACGCCTTGAATTAGGGGATATTCGTTAGTTTCGTTGGCAAAGTACTGTTGAGACTCCGGCATGAGCAGATACTCAACCAAGGCGATCGCTTGCTCCTCATTGTCACTAGCATCGAGGAGAGCGACCCCTGCCACGTTGATCATCGACCCAGCATCCTCTTGGGTGTAATGATGGGCAACCGGAAGGTTTGGGTTTTCTGCCTTGAAGCGAGGCAGATAGTAGTTGTTCACTAAACCAATTTCGACTTCTCCACGACCAACCGCTTCGATGATGGTTGTATTGTTTTTATAAGATTGAGTCCCATTCGCCTTCATTGCTCTGAGCCACTCTAGGGCACGCTCTTCCCCTTCTATCTCCCGCAGCGCTGTGACAAACGCCTGAAATGACCCATTCGTCGGTGCCCAACCCACTCGACCGCGCCACTTCTCCTCCGTCAAGTCCCAGATAGAATTGGGCAGTTCGTTCTCGTTAATCTCTTGGGTATTGTAGGCTAGCACGCGAGCGCGACCTGAAATTCCTACCCACTCCCCTTCAGGGGAACGGAAGCGCTGATCGACTTTGTTGAGAACTGTGTCGGGTAAAGCTTGGGTGCGATTTTCTGTTTGCAGCGCCCCTAATGCCCCGGCATCTTGACCAAAGAAGATATCCGCAGGACTATTTTGACCTTCCTCCAAAATTGCTGCCGCTAGCTCTGCTGTATCGCCATAACGCACGTTGAGCTTAGTTCCGGTTTCCGCTTCAAACTTCTTTAATAGGGGGCCAATCAGTTCTTCATTACGACCGGAGTAGATCGTCAATTCCTCTCCTGTCGCCGCAGGACTAGCGGGATTTCCAGGAGAAGGGTTGGTTGCAGTGGGTTCCCCATTACAGGCAACGACTAAACTACCTGCGATCGCTGCTAGTCCTACAAACGTCAAGAATTTCCTACGCTTCATACTCCCCTTCTCCTTCCTATCAACTTTTGTTTAGAAAATGTCTCAATAATTGAGAAACCATCACGCCAAAAAAAACTTAATTGTCCTCTAGAGACTGGCGTATTTAGCTTATACAAGCCTTTTCGGCTGAGATGTCAACTTCTCAGTCGCAGCAAGATCTTACTTAAGTGTTTGCTTTAATGACTTAAGTTCTCAATATATCACCTAAGTTGTTCCGGGTGGACACTTCACACCCAGGGAAATCTTTCGCTTTTACACCCTCTCAGATAGGTGCGCCGCTATCATCAGCTAGCTGAAAAGTGCAGCCAATCAAGTAGGCGAGAATCAATCAAACCAGGTGTTGCAATGTAAGATTTCTTAAATTGGTTCGTGTTTTGAGGGCTGAAGCCTTGACTACAAACCTTTAACTATTTACGCCGTGCTACTTATAGGAGCGATCGCTACTTAACCTGAAGTAAGTGCAAAAAAAACCCAACCTACAGATAGGTTGGGCAATGCCAGATTTGTCAATAAGCGGGGCTAAATTAACCTAATTGCTTTGACCAAATAGTAGCGCCACAGGAAAATTCTTCAACACCTCACTGACGGGTATAGCCTCGTTTCCTTGCAGAGTTTGAGCCGCGATCGCATCTTTCCAAACTGACGGCATTCCCGCTGGGAGTTGAATAGCGGTATCTTCCCACACGTCGCCGAGGGGTCGTTCTCCCGGATTTACTAGACTTGTGAGTAATCTAGGCGCAACAGTAATGGCTACTTTATCCCCCACTTGTCTAGCAAACGCCACAATACAATCTTGAAACTTGCCAACCACCTTCAGGGGCAAATAGTCACCCTTGAGGAAAAGCTCCATATTTTCATTTCTTGCCTGTAGCACCTTGTAAGTCAAAAACAACTTAATCTTGCCATCTTCTTTCGTAGAAAGTAGCTCATTAACCAGCTTCAAAATGTCTTGTTGCGCCTTTTCTTTGATGTCTTGCAAAAACGCAACCCGCTGTTCATAATCTACCGGACGCCGATTATCGGGGTCAACCATACTCAAATCCCACAACTCCGTTCCCTGATAGAGATCGGGAACACCCACAGCCATGTTTTTTAGCAAAATTTGGGAAAGAGAATTGTAGATCCCATAATCAGCAACTACCTTCTGGAACGGTCTAAATTTTTCCAAAAACTGATTTTGCTCCGAAGGCTGCAAAATGGATTCTACAAAGCTGATGAACCCTTCTTCATATTCATTATCTGGACGTAGCCAAGCGGTATAAACCTTGGCTTCTCTGACTGCCTTGATCATGTAATCTTTGACACGAGTAATAAATTCGGGATATTCGCGCTCATCAAACGGAAAAGCACCGATTAATGTTTGATAAAGGAAATACTCATCGTTACTGCTAGGAATCGCCCGATTCTTAGTTAGTTTTTTAAACTGGCGATTAAGTTCGCTCCAAGTTCTTACCTGAGTTTCCCACTCATCAGGAATTTCCGAAAGGATATTGATTCTCGCTCTGGCATCTTCTCCGCGTTTGGTGTCATGAGTGGACGTTGCACTCATCGCCTGAGACCAATGAGTTTTTCTGGTCTGATTAAAGGCATGAAAATCAGCAGGTTGTAGACCAAAATGACCGGGATTTCCGCCCACTTCATTTAGCGATAACAGCAGATTGTAGACATACAAAAGCGTGTCTTCTACTCCCTTTGCCATCAACGGGCCCGTTAGCTGCTGCATTCGCATAACAAAGTGAAGCCGTTCTGCTTTTTGTTCTGAGGTTAAAGGCTCTCCGTTTTTCTGCAAAAGAATCTCTTCGATATAATCAAGCTCTTTTGACAGTAGCGGTAAATCTTCCCTAGCTTTGGCAATCACCGCTTGTACATACTGACGATCTGATTCGTCTAAACCATCTTCGTTGACATAAGTCCGGTAAACTGGGAAGAGCGTTAAAATCTCAACCAGCGCTCGCTTCAATCCGTATTGTGTAAAGTCACTACCGCCTCGGGTTTGACCGGAAATCCGCTTTAATAATTGGGCTAAATTATCAGCATCGCCTGCTAAATTCTTCTCAACAATCAAAGCTTTCTTTTGTTTAACCAGCTCTTCGTAAGGTGCATCTAAGTTTGTGAATTGGGCATAAATTGACCTCATCCTTTCCTCATTCACACTTTTACAAAAAATGCCATTGACATAATTTAAGAAGTTGTAACCGCTGGTTCCTTGAATTGGCCAAAAGTTTGGTAACTGTTCATCCAGTTCAAGAATTTTTTCGACAGTGATGTAAACATCTCCCATCTTTTCTCTGAGACGTTCTAGGTATTGAGTAGGGTCGTACAATCCATCAATGTGGTCAATACGTAAACCTGTTATAGCTCCTTCTTCAACAAGTTGGCTGATCAAGGAGTGAGTTTTATTAAATACCTTAAGTTCTTCAACCTTTACCGAAATTAACTCGTTAACAGTGAAGAATCGTCTGTAATTAATTTCTTCAGCCCCAACCTTCCAAAAAGCAAGACGATAAAACTGATCTGAAAGCAGACTATCTAGAAGATCGAAGCTTTTAGAATTCCCAGATTCTCCATTAAAAGTTTCGATATTATGTTGAATAAATTCTTCAACGGCAGGATTTTGGGTGTAAAGTTCCCACAAAAGCCCTTTAACAAAAGCAATGTGATCGTAGCGTTCTCTCCCTTTAGTTTCACTAGGAAGATTTTTGAGGAGATAGAGAATCCCCAGTAATTTAACAAAATCGGGATGCTGTCTGCCTAGAGTTCTCGCTAACTTTCCTAGTTCATGGGTAAGGAACTGGACGTAGGATTCAATTCTGATTGGTAATCTCAGATTATAGTAATTAACACTTAATCCTGTTTGATCATACTGAAGCTGAATTTCACCGTTTTCTAAACTGTCGCCATAAAAGTTTCCTAGTAGAGGGGCGAGGACGCGTCCGCGTCTATCTTCATAAGACTGATCCCAGGCAATATCAAAATAGTCAAAAAACTCAGAATCAGGCCCATTTTCTAGCACGTCCATTAGCATCTGGTTTTGACCAGCGTATGCCATGTGGTTGGGGACAATGTCCTGCAACCATCCCATTTGGCGCTGTTGAAGTTCCTGGACTAATACCTTAAAATCTTCGGGTGTTCCTAATTCTGGATTAAGTACCGTAGGATCGACTACATCATAACCGTGGGTGCTTCCTTCTGTTGCCTTGAAGATAGGTGAGGCATAAAGGTCAGAAATTCCTAATTCTGAAAGGTAGGGAACAATTTTTTTTGCGGCTTCAAAGTTAAAGCCAACATGAAATTGAATTCGATATGTTGCTGCTGGAATTCGCATGGTTAGTTAATGCTCCTGAGTAAGGGATAGCAGTTTATTTAATTTCTGTGTTCTCTATGGTATTGACATATGATTTATGGAAAAACTAACCACAGAGGCGCAGAGGAAGCGAAGATAGAGAAAGAGAGAAGAGAGAGGGTTACGAGTCGTTATTGGTAGGTGATGCCTACTGTACAATGTTGTAACTTGAGGTTTTAAGCAACTAGTAGCGGATTTCCTCTAACCCCCCTGAATGAGGGGAGTTAGAGGCAGGATTTATTGGCACTCTACATCAATGGTTTACCCTTGGTAAAGGGCAAAACTCTGAGGCTGAATTGTTAGTTGTTGTTCGGGGGTTAGTTGTTCTGGCATTTGTGAACCTGCACCCATCCATTTTTCTTCTGAGGAATCGAGGATTTTGCTCCAGTTACCTTGAGGAAGCTGAGGTGCAAATGTGACACTTTCTTGCTTGAAGTTCATGATGCAGAAAATCTGGCTGTCTTCATTCCAGCGATGCAGAAACATTAATTTCTTGTCCTCCATTGCGGAAGCTTCTAAGTTCTGCTTGTCCAACTGTTTTAAGACGGGGTTTGTGCGACGCAGTTGAATTAAGTGTTGATACAAATCAAACAATGCTTTATGTTTGCCTTCTTGACGAGATTCCCAGTTTAGTTTGGATTTGTTGAAGGTTTCAGCGCTTTGGGGATCTGAGTATTCTCCTTCTAAGTGAAAGTCGGCAAATTCTCGTTTGCGTCCTTCTCGTACTGCCTCAACTAAGCCGGGATCGCTATGGCTGACGAAGTAAAGGAAGTAGGCATCTTCTCCATATTCTTCTCCCATAAATATCAGGGGAATATTGGGAGAAAGTAATAAGGCTCCGGCGGCAAGTTTTAAGCCTTCAAAATGAACTAGGTGAGATAATCTTTCACCCAGCATTCTATTACCAACTTGGTCGTGGTTTTGGGTGCAAACGACGAATTGTTGACCGGGGCGATCGCTAGCATCACTACCGTGATATCGCTTGCGGGCGTTTGAATAGTCCCAAGAGTGGACAAAACTATTTTTGTAGGCTTGGGCAAGGTGCTCACATTGCCCAAAATCCTGATAGTATCCAATTCGTTCCTCGGTCAGTAGGGTGTGAATTTCATGGTGAAAATCATCACTCCACTGAGCATCCATTCCATGACCGCCTAACTCAGGCGGACGAATAACGCGAACGTCGTTGAGATCGCTTTCGGCAATTAAATGAAGCTTTCTACCTTTTTCTTCGGAAAGGGCGGCAACATCCTCTCCTAGTTCCTGCAAGAGGTGCTTTGCTCCTAGGTCGTAGATAGCATGGATAGCATCTAAGCGTAAGGCATCAAAGTGATAGTCTCGGAACCAATAAAGGGCATTTTCAATAAAGTAATTCCGCACCCCATAGCTGTAGGCATCGTCAAAATTGATTGCACTACCCCAAGGTGTGCGATAGGTATCTGTAAAGTATGGCCCGAATTGGCTGATGTAGTTGCCTTCTGGCCCGAAGTGGTTGTACACCACATCCAGAATCACTGCCATTCCCTGCTGGTGCGCCGCGTCAACCAGTTTTTTTAAGGCTTCTGGCCCGCCGTAGGAATCTTGCACGGCATAGGGATAGACGCCATCGTAGCCCCAGTTGCGGCTGCCGGGAAATTGTGCCACGGGCATAATCTCAATCGCATTCACCCCAAACTCATACAGCTCTTTTAAGCGGGGGATGATTGCCTCAAAGGTGCCTTCGGGAGTAAACGTCCCTACATGCAGCTCATAGATAATCATCTCCTCTAAGGGAACCCCCGACCACTGCTGGTCTGTCCATTGCATAGTGCTATGGTCAACTACGGCTGAGGCTTCATGTACACCATTGGGTTGAAATTGAGAGGCGGGATCGGGTCGATCCGTTTCTCCATTGAGTTTGTAGAAGTACGCTGTTCCTGGTTCGATGTCTTGGGCGATCGCTTTCCAGTACCCCCACTCCTGCTTCTCCATGGGGATCGCTCGTTGTTCGGGAGATACGACTTGCACCGCAACACTATCCAGCAGTGGTGCCCAGACGGTAAACTCACAACGACCGTCACCTAGATAATTTGCTCCGACTTGCATTTGGTAAATTCCTCTTTCTCAACTAATTTGATTTAATTGTTTTGACATGGCGACATGACACCAGCCTAGTTGCAACAGAACCTTCCGCCCTTGGCTGCTGTTTGCTGGTGATGTGTAGCTTCCTTCAGATGATGCGATATTGCCTAAACACTCGCTACAGCTTCCAGAATACAGATAGTTAATGGCTTGTCTGTTGGCAAAGCCACTAAACAAGCCGATTACAGGGGGCATGTGTCGTAGATCAGGAAGGCGCTTGTGCCGGAGAAGTACTGGTGGTTCAATACTTTGTCTGTACTACATCTGATTTTTTATAAAGATGAATGAAGTTGGTTTTGATTCTCTCTTCTTTGCCACAATGCAGCATCTTTCTATTGGTGGAGAGTTAATGAAGTGTGAAGCGATCGCTGGTTTTGTAGCACCACACTCACGCTGATCCCACCGCACCGCTTGTTTTTATCTATAGGTTCTAGTTAGCCGAATTTTCTGAACGAAATACTGTAGATACTAAATGATGCGATCGCAAATGATTAAAAATGAGCTGTCCCACCAGTATTCACAACCTGAAAACCCTGATCCTTTCATTTCACTCTGTGATTGTTATGGAAACCGTGGAGACTGCTCAAAGCGATGAGTGGGATGACGCTCAATCAGGCAAGACAAGCGATCGCTTACGCCGCTTTAGTGGATGGGAAGCTGTGGAGTGCGGATATTAAGCGGGTACTGGAACGCAAAGCCCAGATGATTCGCGAAGGAGGGCTGCTGGAATATTACCCGGAGGAGGATAATACCTACCAACTGGGAGGGTTTAGCCAGCTCAAAGCCTGGTTGGAACGGGCGCACGTTGGGTTTAGCAAAGAAGCGCGATCGCTTAATCTCACTCCTCCAAAAGGGGTTCTTTTAGTGGGGATTCAAGGCTGTGGGAAGTCGTTGGCAGCTAAAGCGATCGCTCGCGAATGGAAACTGCCGCTACTGAAGCTAGATGCGGGGAAACTTTCGTTCCCCTCTCTGTTTCGCGTCGTGAAGATGTTCAACGCCTGCGACAATTAGCCGCCTCGCGTTTTGTCAGCGTCAGTTGAGGCAAAGAAGCCATAAAACTATCTAGCTTCCTCCCTACGAACAGAGTGGGGTGCTTTCTCCTCAGCACTTAGGCATCTGGAACAAAGAATATTTTTTATCTTCAGAATAATAAGAACCCTTCTATCCTGGGAAGAGAAGGGTCAAGGAAGAGGTTTTATATTTAACCGTCGTTCTTTGTCCCATTGCTGAATTATGGAAGTTTTATTAGAAATTGGCTAACCAAATCCCTAAAAGTAAAAGAGCAATCTCAAGTCGTTTAACGGCATCACTACGTTTATTCTGTGGCTTTGCCGCCGGGGCCGGAATTTGGCTGGGTAACCTGAGTGCCGAAGCGGCTGACTCTGTGGTGCTGAGATACCGCTTTCTACGCGAAAGCGTATCAGTTCCTGAACTGACAACCTTTGCGGAAACGGGCGAACTTTCTAGCTCGCTACGCTCTTACCTGCGGCTAGCAGGACAAAATCCAGAGGAGTTTCGGAAAGCATTGACTAATGAGGTCAAAGCCGATCCGATATTTCTTTATCGGACGCTCAATAGCACTCCGGGAGAATTGCTTTTAGATCAAGTCAGTCAGGTCATTCATACTCCCACCAATAGTGCCAATCGCCAGTCTTTACGTGCGGCGTTAGTCGGCTCGGCATTGGAGGATAGAAATATTACCTTGATTGAAGTGCTACAGAACTACCCGACTCCCGAGGTGCATGTTGATGGCGATCGCATCGTTGAGGTCTACGGGCAAATTAGTAACGTATTGGGACGTTTACCCAACATCAACATCAGGTTGTAAATTAAGCAAATTGGGCAGTCCCTAGTAAGCCAGAGTTTCTAGTGTTTCCCGGAGATACCAACGAACTTGCTGATCTAGGGAGTGCCCCTGACGTTGATTGCCTAGAGACTGCTCTCGCTGCCAGTTTTGAAATCCGGAACTCGCCGCGATCGCCTGCTTGAGACTATCCCAGATGTGACGGTCTTCAGAGAAGTTGCTAGTATTGGTCGCTGAACTTGCCATATATGTCCTCAAACCTCAAAAACAGAGAATTTTGCCTTTGACCCTACACTATTTAGTTTAGTGACCTTCACTCGATAAGTCTGAATCCTGTGTTACCGCAACGGGCAAAATTTGGTTGACAGGTAAGCCCGGTAAAGTAAAGGCTTGTCGGATTTCTTCTACAGAATAAGGTTCCATGGCTAGGAATTCTGACTCGCTGGTCATGAGAACTTGGGCAACGCTCAAAGGCACCTGCAAAAACAAGTTACTTCCCAAAAACGCCAACCCGGCAAGTAAAAGCCCGACAATTCGCCAACTTGAACCCAAAGGAGCTACTGCTGCCACTATCGGGGCTGCCTTATAAATTTGCCAGAGGACCCACAGCATCACCACCGCAGCGGTAATGGTCAGCACTGGGTTAGTGCGGTTTTTAAATACCCGCAACAGTTTTCGCTGAGACGGTGTTAACTGTTCCGGCTTGAGAGCGACGAATAAGAGGCTGAAAATATCAAACGGACGGGTCAACTGCATCCACAGCACCGGAGCGATGCCAAGGGCAGCGACGAGTAGCACTTCCAGCCAGACGGGTAGGAGGGGGTTCCCTACTGCCAGTCCCAGCCAAACGACTTCCAACGCCAGGGGTAATGCTGCCAACCCTGTTAGATGAATCCACAAAAAAGGCTCAGACCAGAAAGAACGCATTTTTTTCAGTAAAAAGTAAAAAGGCAAAAGGTAAAAGCCAAAAGAATTCCTTTGACTTTTACCTTTTTAAGTTTTGCCTTAGGTAGCCGAGAGCGTCCGTCGCTTGCTGACCATCTTGAAGGTTTCAATGATGTCACCTTCTTGCCAGTCGTTAAACTTATCGACGCCGACACCGCACTCGAAGCCAGCATTGACTTCTTTAGCATCCTCTTTCATCCGTTTGAGGGAATCGAGAATACCTTGGTAGATTTGCTTACCATTACGCAGGACGCGGATGTTGCAGTTACGCACGGCTTTGCCTGAGAGTACGTAACAACCAGCCACCGCACCACGACCAACAGGGAAGACGGCTCGAACTTCCACTTGACCCAACGGTTCTTCAACTTGCTCTGGATCTAAGAGACCTTCCATCGCGCCTTGAATATCATCTAAGAGTTTATAGATGATGTTGTATTCGCGAATATCAACGCCTGCTCGATCGGCAGATTGGCGCGCACCTGTTGCCAGGGTTGTGTTGAAGCCGATGACCACGGCACCACTAGCTGCCGCTAAGTCAACGTCAGTTTCGCTGATTTCCCCCGGTGCAGAGAGCAGAACTCGAATTTGCACTTCATTTTGCGGCAACTGTTTGAGAGATCCTAGAATCGCTTCCAAGGAACCTTGAACATCTGCTTTTAAAACCAAGTTCAGTTCCTTGAGGTCCCCTTCTTGAGCCTGAGCGCTCAAGCTATTAAGGGTGACACGACGGGATGACATGACTTGTTGCAAACGAGACTGTCGTTGCTCATCGGAGCGATCGCTTGCCACCGAGCGGGCTTCTTTCTCGTTAGCGAAGACCTCAAATTCATCCCCAGCGGCGGGAACATCACTCAGTCCCAATAACTCCACCGCAAAGGACGGCGTTGCTGCTTCGACGCGGTTTCCTCTGTCGCCGCTCATTGCCCGTACTTTCCCTAAGACAGAGCCAGCAACGAGGGTATCTCCCACACGCAAGGTGCCATTTTGCACCAAGAGCGATGCTACAGGTCCCCGCGCTTTATCCAAGTGAGCTTCGATTACCGTGCCTTTAGCAAGACGGTCAGGGTTAGCGTAGAGGTCTTCAATGTCGGATACCAGTAGGATCATTTCCAGGAGAGTGTCTAAGTTCTCTCTTTGGATAGCACTGACTGGAACCATGATCGTATCGCCGCCCCACTCTTCCGGCACTAAGCCGTATTCTGTCAGCTCTTGCTTAACTCGGTCTGGCTGAGCTTCAGCTTTATCGGTTTTGTTAATGGCAACGACCATTGGGACGCCTGCGGCTTTGGCATGGCTGATGGCTTCGATGGTTTGTGGTCGCACCCCATCATCCGCTGCCACTACTAAGATGGCGATGTCAGTTACCCGGGTACCTCGCGCCCGCATAGCGGTGAAGGCTTCGTGACCTGGAGTGTCGAGGAAGACAACCTGCTGCATTCTGCCTTCATGCTCAACATCCACATGGTAGGCTCCGATGTGCTGGGTAATGCCCCCGGCTTCCCCTTGTGCCACTTTGGTTTCCCGAATAGCATCCAGCAAGGTAGTTTTACCATGGTCAACGTGACCCATGATAGTGACCACTGGCGGACGCCGCTGGAGGCTTTCGCTGTCTGACGCATCCACCATTTCGGTAACTTTGGTAGCGGCAGCAGCTTCTTCTCCTATCTCTACTTCCACTCCCAATTCTTCTGCCACCATCTTGGCGGTGGGAATATCCAGAGTTTGGGTAATGTTGACAGCCATCCCTTTGAAGAATAGCTTCTTGATGATTTCTGTTTCTGCGACTTCTAATGCCTCAGCGAGTTCGCGAATGCTTAGACTGGTCGTCAGAAGCAGTTTATCGGGACGTTCAGGTACAGCTTTTTTCTCACGACGCCGATCGCGGCTGTCGGATTTGCTCGCACTGCGATCTCCTCTAGTCGCTGGTGGCTTTTTCCCACGACTGATGTTGGGACCAGGACTAACTGGAGAAGCTCCCGATGCGCTTTTTGGCTTAGGCGGACGTGCCACCGATAAGCTCACCGCCACGGAGGAAACAGTCTCTGCGCTTGCATCTGGATCGAAGTCTTCGTCTTCTTCGTCCAAAAGTGATGTGCGCCGCTTCAGTTTGCCGCTTTTGTTCGGCTTTGCGGTTTCGCGTCCTTCTTCTTCTTCCTCTTCCCAGGACTTGCGCTTCACCAACCGAGGAGGCGTCGGGCGTCGGAGATTCAACTCCCCGCTATCTACCGTTTCTAGTTCCTCTTCTGAATCTTCATCTGTGCTTGCCCCAACCTCAAGTTCCTGATCGCGGGAAGGCTTGACTCTCCGTTGCGGACGCTGCAAGTCGGGTATCGACGGTGGTGCGGGACGACGGACTTCTGTAGACGAGCCTGAAGAGTCTGGCTGTTGCTTGCCCACCGCTGGTCTGACTCGCTGCGGTGCAGGTGCACTCCTAGCTTCCGGTACCGGGGCTTCTGGGCGATCGCGCTTGAGAAGGGGTCGCTCAACCTGACTTAGTTGAGCCGTCTCCCGTTTAGGTCGTGAAGGAGGTTCGACCAGTTGCAACTTTTCTTCTGACGTTTCCTCAGATGCTACTGAGGGTTCAGTCTCTTCCGGCTGCTGCGGTTCCAGCTCCGGCTCTTGCTCTTTGTCCAGTTTCGCTTCCGGCTTGCTGGCAATCGGCATCGGTCGGCTGATCGTGGGCTTGCTAGGAGACGCAGCAACCACTCGGCTAGGTGGTTGAGGGGACTGGGGAGGCGTAGCTACATTAGTACCTGATTGGGTATTTGCAACAGGACGAGCCTTTGGCTTCCGAATCTCCAAAATTTGTTGTTTCCGCTGACCATCAGGACGATTGAGTGACTTAGCAGAAGATGGTCCTTCAGCGGAGGCAGAATCACGGCTGGCTACCGCTGTTTGACGGTCAGAATACTTTTCTGCCGCCGAGCGTATGCGTTCAGCTTCCGATTCTGTAATCGTGCTACTGTGACTTTTGACGGAGATGTTGAGCTGGTCGCAGATACCCAAAATGTCCTTATTATCCAAATTTAATTCCCGTGATAACTCGTAAATTCTTACTTTGCCGTTGTTCATCCACTATCCCCCCTACTACCTATTGGGTTGTTAAACCATAAACCACCGCTCGCACAACCAATTGTTCATTTTCTTGATACCGAGTGTGTGGAACAAAGAATTGCTATTTAACGCTTTGCATTGTCGCTGACACTTAAACAAACCCGCTTAACAGGAAGCCAGCGAGCGACTTCTTAAAGAGTAGACTAATTTTCTTTCTTTTAACGGGCAAATATCTTTCCAAAAGCAGATTGGCTTTCCAACCTTAGGCGGCTGGCTTGGTCAATGTGCTAATAAATTTGCCTAAAACGCCTTTTCCTCCAAACATTCTTGATCAACTTGTCTCTCCTTAATCTATTTTAACGATTGCTACTCATTCAGCAAACGGATTATTTTTTGGGAGAGTGAGTTGCCACTTGGGCATTTTCTGCTACTGGCATGGCGGCTAAACGCTGCCATAGGGTTTTGTATATCTCTTCAGGCACTGATGCTCGTAGCGATCGCCCTAATCGGTTCTTCTTTTGAGCCGCTGCCAGACAGCTAGAGTTTTGGCATAAGTAAGCAGAACGTCCCATGCCCTCATCTAATTGTACTAAACCTGAGGGGTAGACTCTAACAATACGCCAAAAGGCTGCCTTAGGTGCCACTTGACGACAGCTTACACAACGTCGGTTGTTAGGTTCCATAGGCGTTGATGCGAGCATCCCAAATCATGAGTGTACTTCAAGGAGTGATGGGCAACCGTTACTTTGACGTTCTGAGTAATTAGGCCCTCAGTTGTGATTAGCTAGTGGCGAATAGCGCCAGCCCCCTTGATGAATTTATCCGGGGCTACGAGAGTCTACGTTGATTAGCGCACCCCCATCCCGCATATACACCCTTCACACTTCTGCTCCTTTGCCAACCTCAGCGTAACTCAAGTCGGAGAATCGACGGCTTCTTCCTCTTCCTCTTCCTCATCAAGCTGTGCTTCCGGGTCTATATTCTCCTGATCCCAATCGTTAGACTTGGTGATGATAGGAGATTCCATCACGTCATCTTCATACTCTTCGTCAAATTCCTGCTCATCTTCCGCATCAGCTGCGGCTTCTAAGGCAGCGGCTTGCAGCGCCTCCATCTTGCGGCCTTCTGCTTCGTAATCGTACTTAGCCACGTCTTTGATATCAATTTTCCAACCCGTCAGGCGTGCGGCTAGACGGACATTTTGTCCTTCTTTTCCGATTGCCAAACTCAATTGGTCTTCTGCCACCAGTACATGAGCTTGCCGTCCTTCGGGATTCACAAGCAGCACTTGCTCTACTCGTGCGGGACTCAGAGCATTGGCAATATAAGTTGAAGGGTCAGGAGACCAGCGAATAACATCAATTTTCTCCCCGCGCAATTCATTGACGACCACCTGAATGCGGGAACCCCGAGCACCAATACAAGCCCCCACCGGGTCAACATCTCGCTCCAAGGTATCTACAGCAATCTTGGTTCTTGGGCCCACATGACGTGATGGGGGATTGGCTTCCCTGGCAACGGCAACAATCCGCACCACTTCGTCTTCAATTTCTGGCACTTCATTGGCAAATAGATACACTACCAAGCCAGCAGCAGCACGGGAAACAACCAGTTGAGGCCCCCGGTGTGGGCCTTCGCGCACTTTCTTCAGAAAGACTTTAAAGGTGGCATTGATGCGGTAATTATCATTAGGCAGTTGCTCGCGCTTTGGCAGTTCGGCTTCAACTTCGGGGCGACCAAAGCCGCTGCTCAGTGCCATAATCACTGATTGTCGCTCAAAGCGTAGCGCTCTGGCTTGCAAAACGGTGCCTTCTAATTCTTCAAATTCTTCTTGAATTAATTTCCGTTGCTGGTCGCGGAGTTTTTGTGACAGCACTTGCTTGGTTTGGATCGCTGCCATCCGACCAAATTCCCGTTGATCTGGAGTGACGTCCAGCACCACTTCCGCTCCCGGTTGGGCTTCAGGGGCGACTTCCCGAACTTCTGTTAGATCGATTTGGTGATCGTTGCTGCTAACTTCTTCAACAATAGTTTTTGTGGCGAGGATGCGAAAGCCTTCTTCATCCACGTCGAGATCGACTTCAAAGTTATCAAAGTAATCTTCATCAAAATGGAAGCGATCCAAGCGTTGAGCACGGCGGTAGCGCTCGTATCCTTTGATCAGCGCTTCTCGGAGCGCTTGCTGGACAGCCGACCTCGGCAGGTTATGGCTTTGAGAGATCTCATCAATCATCTTTTTGAGTCCAGGCAGACTAACAATTGACATAAGCAAAACTCCAGTAATGTACTCAGTGGGCAGTAGTTAGCAGTTAGCCTCTGGAAAACAACCGGAGGCAACACATTCAAAACTACGACACGGAAAGCGGCAAAGCGAATCGCTCTGACGGTTTGGTGATTTACCGTTGCTCGTCTAGCTGTACCCGAGCAACCAATTCGCGGGGAATGGCAAACGATCGCCCCTTGCGGTTCAGGTAAATATTTGTTTCATCCCGGCTAATCAACTGACCTTGCCATTCTTTGTGTCCTTCAAATGGCGCAAAAGTCTTGACCAGGACAGGAAATCCTTTAAAGGCAATAAACTCTCGGTCAGTCATTAGCTGGCGTGAAGTCCCAGGGCTGGAAACTTCCAAAACATAAGCGTCTGGAAGTAAGTCACTGGCGTCCAATTCCTCTTCCAAAGCACGACTCATCCGTTCGCAGTCTTCTAGCCCTGTATCTGCAGTGCGGTTACGGATATCTACACGCAGCACTGGAGGGCGTTGATTGGTGTGAAAAACTGCCCCAACGATCTCCAATCCCAGTTGTTCTGCCACTGGTGTTGCCAAATCAATCAATTGAGGGATTACAGGATGAGTCATTGAAAAACTCCAACAAAAAAAGTGGGGCTAACCCACTTCAAGGCAAAACTTTTCCAAGAAGCCTAGAGACAAACAAACTAGCTGCCGTCTCTATTTCCGAGTGTAGCGCACAACGGAATGCTCTGGGGAGAGAAGTAGACTTTACTCTTGACTACTCTTGACTACCGTTGTGCAATTCGATGGATGGCCCTAGTTTGCTCTAATACAGCCTCTAAGTCTTCTTCAGACAAGCGTTCGACGTAGTTGATCTTCACCTCTTCTAAAAAGGCGATCAGTAGGTACTTGACTCGCTCTAGGGTGTGTTTGGCTTGCAGTTCTGCACCAAAGGCGACGCTGGCATTTTGAATCAATCTCTCAAGGAGTTGCCCTCCAACGGGGTCAGGTTGTAAAGCCCCGTTAACAGTGTCATATACGGCTTGGCAGATTTCTTTAACAAGTTTTTCCGTAAGCTGGTGTTGCCATTGTTCCATGCCAGGGACTTTCTGGAGTCCCTGAACCGCTGGCGTTTGATTCAGTACTTTGTCTATGTTGTGTTGCAATAAAGCTTCAATGTCCGGGCGAATTTTAGGGAAAACCTGATAAACTGCCATCTCCATCCCCAGTTTAACTAAGGCTTCCACCTCATTGGTGTCGTTGAGATCGATGTAGGTTTGGGCTTCGGCTCCCGCTAGCCAGCGGCTGAAATCTTCCTGACGAATTGAGTATTGAATTTGGCTGATGATGCGAACAACAATCACTTCTGTAAGGTCTTCGGCGAAGTTGGCAACAAATCCCTGGTTAATTTGCTTTTGGATAGGAAGGAGATCGAGTAAGTCGGCTTGGTTGAGGCGAATGACAATGGGGATAATCCGCAGCCAGCGCCACAGGGGTAAAAACAAGAAGATGTCGTACCAACGCCAGAGCATAGCATCGAGCCAGCGCAAACCTGCGTGACGCCGATGGATGTAGTAGGTGCGGAGAAGAAATTCGATGAAGAACAGGCTGGCAAACCAGATGTCGATTTTCCAGAAGTAATCAACAAGGTCGCCTGTTTCCCCAAAGGGGCGGAAGTAGTTGGTTTCAATGGGGGGCTGAATTTCTTGGTTGTAAAAGGCGATCGCTTGGGCAAACCCTTGCCCAGACAGGTACTCCTGACTCCAAAACTCCCGAAATGCTTGCTTGGAAGAATCGCCTTGATTAGGAACGTGCGATCGCATTCTATTTTTAATTTTCTCCAATGCCCCTGTCTTATTTGCTACCTCAAAGGGATTGGTGTCAATCATTTCTGCGCTGAGATTGCGTAACCTCGCCAGCAAGGGTTCAACTTCTGGTGACTGCAACCCTGTTTGTGCGACTTGGGCTTTCAGCGCATTGACAGCATCGATATAACGCTGGGTATCTCGATTTGGTTCAATTCCCTTGATGGGATCATAAATGTCTGTTAAAGAAGGAACCCGCACATCTAATCCACCGATGTCTGCTCTAAATGCCGGAAAGGCTCGCAGATAAAAATCTCGCCACGGAATGTAACTTAAGTCAAATAACACAATTCCATAGTTAGTGAGGGCTAAAATTGCCACCACTCGTTCAAACCAGAGATTGCGACGGCGATGGGAGGTTTTTGAACTCAGTCTTCGGAGGGATGACATAAATCAATAATTAATAATTATTCCGTCATTATTTACTTGTCAATGGTTAATTGTCAGTAACGAACAATCAGAAACTATTGCCCAAGCGAGATCGGAAAATAGCGCAAGTATAGTAGCAATTAATACACCCTTGACCGATGCAATGAATCATAAAACAAGTCAAGGGTAGGAGAACGTTTATTTTTTAGGGGATTATGATCATTAATCGGAAAAAAACATCAGAAATAAACAAAGGATTGGAAAATTAAATTTCCTATCTCTCCGATTATGCCTATATTGTATTTATTTCAATTACTTGCTATTTAACTCTAGTGATCAATGTGAGGAGCTTAGTAATAATATGTGGAATCGCTATGGAGCAGCACTGGCTATAGTCAGCTTTGGTTTGACTGCGAGTTTAGTAAGTTACGAAACTGTCCAAGCCGCTCGCAGTCAAGATTATAGCCCCAGAGAATTTCGCACCCTTTTGCGCGGTTTTGGCTATAACATCACTCCAGGAGACAGCCTGAGGGATCAGCCAACGCGAGCCGCCGTGCAGGAATTTCAGCGGGGCTACAGGTTGCAAGTTGATGGCATCGCTGGCCCAAACACTCAAGATTTCGCTGCCGATTTGGTAAGAATTCTCAAAGGCAACTTGAATCTTGTGGTTAAGCCAAATCCACCTTTGGAACGTACTCAGTTTTATGACGAACGAACAGAAGCGGTTATCAGGGAGTTCCAGAGACAAAACAACTTGCCAGTAACGGGTATTATCACCCTACGACAACGTCAGCTTCTTGACCGACAAGCTAGGGAAATACTGGGCAAACAACCAGCAGCACCTGCACCTAGACCAGGGGCATCTCCCTCGCCTTCGCCATCACCATCGCCATCACCCCAGCGATCTTCTTCTCCTTCTCCATCGCCATCGCCATCACCCCAGCGATCGCCTGTAGTACCATCGCCTTCTCCTTCGCCATCACCCCAGCGATCGCCTGTAGTACCATCACCATCGCCATCGCCATCGCCACAGCGATCGCCTGTAGTACCATCACCATCGCCATCGCCATCACCGTTGCCACAGCGATCGCCTGTAGTACCGTCGCCATCGCCATCGCCACAGGGATCACCTGTAGTACCGTCGCCATCGCCGTCACCACAGGGATCGCCTGTAGTACCATCGTCCTCACCATTACCACCGCGATCGCCCCTGGTGCCATCGCCATCACCCTCCCCTTCCCCGTAAGGTTTCAGGCAGGGTTGTTTCATTCTCCTGATTAGTTCAGGAGAGGGATGTAATCCTCCTTGACTGCTTCAAGGCTCTACCGGGAATTCAAGCTGATCAGGCGAAATTTCTCCCCCTGCCGAACCGTAAGAGTCCAAGGAGTGAAACAGTCCTGCTAAGTCAGTGCTGACAGCGCTCTTGCTTTACGGTCTGCTTTCCTCCATCGGTCTGCCTTTCGATGCGGGTAAAGCAGGGCGGGGTTCGTAGGGCATGGGGATGTACTGTACAGATGGGCGTCCTCCCTGAGGTTGAGGATATAGATCCATCAAGCCGTAAATGGACGGTGGCAGACCGACAGTAACAGGCAAACCCAGATCGGTTGCCTCTTCCACGGTAATCGGATAATCGTGAGTGACTCGCCCGGTGGTCAGGGCTTCGATGATTGACTCAACTTTTTCCGGCGCAATCTTCTGTGTCGGAAAGTCATCTTTGAGTAGCGTGCGGACAAAATTCTGAACCTGCTGTATGGCTTTGCGAGATAGATCCGCCATAATCAGAGTTTGGTCGTCGATTTTATCAATCGGCTTTTGTTCAACCACTTTGAGGACGCTAGCAGCGGCTGTTTGACCTAACTGAGGATCGACGGGCCCTAAAACAGCGTTGGCATCCATGACAATTTCATCAGCGGCAAGAGCAAGCATAGTGCCGCCACTCATCGCGTAGTGGGGGATAAAAACCGTGACTTTGCCTTGGTGACGAATTAGTGCTCTGGCAATTTGTTCTGTAGCGAGAACTAAACCACCTGGGGTGTGCAAAATTAGGTCAATGGGGACATTAGGCGGTGTCAAACGAATCGCCCGCAAGATTTGTTCAGAGTCTTCAATTGAGATGTAGCGAGAGAGGGGGATTCCTAGCAAGCTAATAGACTCTTGGCGATGAATGAGCAAGATGACGCGGCTTTTGCGTTGTTGCTCAAACCCCTGCAAGGCTTGCACTCGCTTCGCTTCCATTTGGCGTTTTTGCCACCAAGGTTGGAGCGAAGAGAATACAAGAAAAATCCAAAATAGGTCAAAAAAGTTAAAGTCCATGAAGGGATCGCCTGAAACACAATAGTTTCTTATTGTTTCAAGTTCACCCAATCTAAAGCTCTATCTGGAGAGTTGGTTTCCCCTACGTGAAAGCTTGGGTATAAAAATTCTTTTTAAAGGGGAATCAGTCTCAGCCTCTAAAGGGGAAAGGCGATCGCTAACTTAAGCCTTTTATCAGGTTGTCTTAAAAAAGAAACGGTCGAATCAACAAATGATAGCAAAATGTCACAACGCCCTCCCTCGCAACAACTCCACGCCTAGATTGCACAAACTAATCTAGGTTGCTGGCGATTGAGGCGGGAAATCTGATTTTGCGAAAACTACCCACTCTCAACATGAGTTTGCCCCACCGCACACTCCATAGCTGTTTGGGTGGCTTGAGCTTTAGCTGAGTCGGAACGCGCTCAAACAGAATGTCTAACTCACTTTGCCCGACTTCGTTCCACAATTGCTCAATTGGCTTAAATTCCTTTTGGTGTGGGAACTGGGGAGCAAACTGGATTAGTGCCTTGGCATGTCCAGTCAACGGCTGAAAGTGGATCGAATACTGCAATCCTGTTTGCGGGTTGTCCCTTAGCTCAAAACAGGGAAAAAATTCGGGAAAGCGCGCTCTGGCTTCTCGGAAACGGCTAGTAATATCCTGCTCCCAGCGCTGGCGGAAAGCTTCAGCAGTCGTAAGGTCTTGGATAGGAGATACAACGTAGTCACTTCCTGTCAGTTGCTCGTTAATGAAGCTCTTTGTTCTTGGGTCGTATTGTTCATTCATAACTCTTACCGCGAGGAGACTTACCTTACTCAGTAGCTTAGCGATTAGATTTGACAGGGCTGTGACAATCTTTTGACAGTGATTTTCATCTAGGTAATATTCCTGGCTTTTACTTGCGCCAGCCATTAGTTATTAGTCTGTTGGGGATGGGATGGAGTATTAGAACAGATAACAGTCATTCGACCTCTTGCACAAATCCTCTAGACCCCTCCCCAACCCTCCCCTTGCCAAGGGGAGGGAGATAGTTTCCTCCCTTACCAAGGGGGGATTAAGGGGGGTAATTCCAATTCATGCAAGAAGTCTATTAGACCTCTTCAAGAACTCAGTTAATTTAGGCGGCGACGTAGCTCGTACCCGCCAAGCAATAACAAGGCAACCATCAACGGTAAAAAGTAATAAATGCCTCGATAAGCTAGTAACGACCCCAGCGCCACATCAGCAGGGATAGTCGGCGCAAGCAACAGCACCACCACTGTCTCAAAAACTCCCAAGCCACCTGGAACGTGGCTGACAATCCCCGCAACTTGTGCCAGCAGGTAAATGCTAAAAAAAGCGGGGAAAGACAAAGTTGACTCGGTTGTTAACAAAACATAAAGTACCCCACCCGCGATCGCCCAGTCGATAGCTGAAAGAGCAATTTGAGCAATTGAGATCTCTAAAGAAGGAAGTACAAGTATGGTGTTGCCGATTTTGAGACTCTTGCGCTTACTCCAAGCACTCAACAAGAGATAACCCATCACCAAAGCCAGAAAAATTCCACCAATGTGATGGGCTGAAGTAATGGGTAAATTCAGCGTTTCAGGAATTGCCAGTGGCTCTACTAAAAACAATCCACCGCCAACGGCAAACATACCCAGCCAAAAGCTCAGGTTGCCAAAGGCAATGATCTTAGCAATCTCTACCTTAGATAGACCCCAGGCTGAATATAAACGGTAGCGAATCGCACTACTTGTGAAAAAAGAAAAGCCCACACTATTGCTAATGCAAAAGCTGGTAAATGCTGCCAGAGCCGTTTTGGGGAAAGGAAGCTGACGGCGGATGTAGCGCAACGCCAATACATCATACCCACTCGTTACTAGATAACCCAGAATTGTGAGTATTATCCCCATCAACAGGCGATCGTCCGGCAGTCTTGTCAGGCTATTCAATACATCGCGGTAATTGTACGCCTTCAGTTCGCGAGTAATTACCCAAATCGCCAGACTCAACAACAGTAAACTAATGAGAATACCAACTAGGTGAGAGAGTTTCTGTTTATTCATCCGATCTGGCAACTGTTGAGCATTAGCCTTTAAGCACCAAGCTTGAAATAATCTAGCAGGCGATCGCCTGAACTTGCCCAAATTATTGATACCAAAATGTCCGGCAACGTTCCTCTTTACAGGCTATTAGGCGAATACAAAGGAAAACTACATAAAAATGAAATCAATCGTCATCCCCTAGGGCTGATACTCTGGCACTACCTTAGCAAACGCACTAATTTTACCTCCGGAGCGTGAGCCGCCGCATTATACTCCTGTCGATAGTTGAGTTGAATCATATTTAGGAACAAAAAATAGGGCGTTTTGCGAAACGCCACCACTAGCTTACCTACAACTGAGTGGAAACTATTTTTTATTGATTCTCTGAACCTGTAGGTGGAGCCTCCGATTGTGCTGTTGGCTGACTCGGTTGACGCTTCAGTTGCTGCGCCTCTTTTGCCGAAAGCCCTTCCCCTTGACTGCCAAAGTACCAAAGGGCGGCGGCGGCTTCAGCACGAGTCACAGTTTTCTGGGGTTGAAATAGAGTTGTATAACCAAACACCCGACGGATGTTGGAAGACTCGCCATTCTGAAAATCTGCCAGCACCGCCCGTAGTGCTGTCGGGTTAACCTTGCCAGAATCTTGGAAGCCCCAGGTTTCCTGCACCGCCTCCACAGAAGCCTTGGGTAAGGTAGAGCGAGTATCAAGGGGTGTTTTCCACAACACTAGGTTTTCCCGCGTTAACGGAGCATCAGGACGAAACAGCACGTTAGTACTGTCACCACTGAGGGTACTAGGAATCAATCCCGCTTCCGCTAATCCCTGGATGGCTGCAAAATCTGGATCGCTACGGGGAACATCGGAAAACGCCGGTTGAGATGTTCCTGATGCCAAGCGAACTTGTTGCCCTGGGCGGTTGGCATGAACCTGATTATTGGCAGCAACTAACCACCGAGCGTACTGGCGGCGGGTGACGGCTTTGTTCGGTTCAAAGGCACCGCTAGCGGAGTTACTTTTGGAGGCAGAGTCGGGCTTCAATACCCCTAACACTGCTAAATCTTCAATGTACGGACGAAATTGGGGGACTTTTTCAATGTCAGTAAACTCTGAGGCAACGCTTGTTGTCTGGGGCGTATTGGTAGAATTATCAGCCGTTGATGAGCCTGGGGAATTTAACCCCAAACGCTGACCTATATTGCCTACCCTTAAGAGTGAATCTGGCTCAGATGTCGAATTTTCTGCGATCGCAACTTCACCCGCATTGCGGTTGTACTCGATAGTTAGTTCAGTTGCAGCGTCAGTGGAGGGCGATTCTGATGTAGCAGGCGTTTCTCTGCTGGTGGGTTGAACTGATAGGTTCACTTGCAGATCATCTCGACGTGCCACCAGGGTGCTACGGGTATCGTCACCATTTTGTGTGACAATTTCCCAGTTGTTGGACTGAAATTCTTTTTGGTAATAGCTTTGGATTAAGTTACTAGGGTCAGGAGATGTCCAACGCGCTAACCGAGGTTCGCTATTAGAAGCTGCTTGCAGTTGGACTTCTGGATAAATAGGGATTTCAGAGGGGAAGTCTTCTGGTAATTGGGCGATCGCATTCGGTTGTGTATTACCTTGCGGCGAAGACTGATCCAGCGTCAAACCATTATCCGGCAAATTGGGGTCAGCAGCAAAACTACTCTCCCACGATTTCCCGTTGGGAGCAGTTGCACAGGCAGTCGATACACTAAGCAAGCAAAGAGATAAACTAGCCAGTAAAATCGGACGTTTCTTAAACAGCACGGCGACCATCACAACAAAGCTCACTTCTTATTACGCTAGCGCAAAAATTTTAAAGCCATTTCCGGTCACATAAAACCCCCAACCCCTAAAAGAGGAGCGAGAGGGTGAATAAGCAGATTATTAAAAAGTTTTAAAGTCTAATTTGCACTCACCTTACGACGCCGACATCCGTAAGTTCCTGTAAAAGCTAATCCCAGCTAAAGCCTTCGTGCCAACGCCAGAAGGTTCGGGAATGTACTTAATGTTACCTACCTAGATAATTAAGCAAAAAGCCATTACTGCACTGCTATCAATATAGGAAGTTTCTTTAGCTACATAATCTTAATTTTTATTAGTGAATAGTTTGAATAGCAGCAAACTTGTAAAATCCTTATAAATTAGTAATTGCAGCTTAGGCTCTTGTCATAAAAAAGAATTTTGTTTTATAGTTTAGACCTTAAAAATAGTTGTTAATTAATAAACCTCCGTATTTACTCTGTTGAAACTCCCTCTAGAGTCAATTTATATTTGCAATGATTAATGTCCTCAGTAAAAATTAGCAACTTTCTATTTCAGCTTGTTTTCTGCTGTCAACAGTTGCACCGAGATTGAAGAGGAGAGTTTTTGACTCATACCAGAAATTACAAGCGCGATCGCTTCTAGCCAAGTTTCCCCACCTAGGTATTAAGACTTACTGACTCAATTTTTCGCCAAAGGGTTAGTTGTCATTCTGAAGGAAACACTGCGTAGCAAGTCGGGTGCATCTGCTTTCTTACAAGGGGTTGAGCAGAAAACTACATACCGCGTGCCAATCCTATTGTCTTTGCTGACACCTAAAGATTGCAGATTTGTAACATAGGCGTTGACGCTACCTTGGGGAAAAGACTATGTTAGTTTTTCAGATTGGCGGCAATGAAGCTCACAGAGATTTGCTCTCACTCACTCTGTTTTAAAAGTCCAGATTTGGGATTTCAGACTATTTTCAGATTTAGACAGACCTCATCCTGAGCCATATTCCCAACACGAGCACAGCCGCTTTAACCTGGAAGAATCATGTCAAATTTCTTGAGAAATTTCTCCCTTGGTAGTTTAGCAGTATTTAATTTGCTCTTCCTTACCTATGTCGTTAAGCAACCTGTTCTCTCCTCTAGCAACACACCAGAAAATCTCTCAACACCAATTTCTAATGAAGTACTGACGATTGAAGGTGAAATCATTACGGTGATGGGCATTTTTCCTCCCCAAATAGTAGTGCAAACAGAGTCTGGTCGATATTACGTGACTGTACCGCGAAGTACAACTATCATCGCTAAAGGTGGAAAAAAAGTGAGTTTGACTAGTGGTGACTTAGATAAAGCTCGGCGGGTGAAGATCTCAGGTCTAAGTACCAATTCTCATGGCTGGGCTATAACGGCTAAAAAGATTAAAGTCGTCTCACGTATAGAGAGAATAAGAATAGGGGATTGGCAACAGGGGGTTTGAGATGGAACTCAGGTTAGCAAGTTGTTCGGCGTAGCCGTAGCCGCAGGCTAGGTTAGAAGATTGTTAATCGTTCATGGCTAATTGCTAAGGATTTTTCACCCTTTTGTTAATTTCACCCGACTACGAGGGCGCTTCCCTAATCAGCGCCTTGGCTTTCCTACGCCCCGGCTCTAGATCCTGCCCATAACGGACAACTGTTTAGTTCATACGTGGTATCTTGGCTGAGAAACAATAAAGATAGTTATGTGCTGGTACGGTGCCGCTACCAGCTTTTTTTTGAAACCTCGTATGTCCCCAGAGAACCCAAATTTAGCATCAGATAAGGCTCCAAAATTGGCAACTTCTCAGCCAGAAGTCAAAGATGGAAAGTTAGGCTTTTGGCAGCAAGTCCAGGAAAATGTACAGATTATTGTAGTTGCCCTAGTCTTGGCATTGCTGATTCGGACATTTGTTGCCGAACCCCGCTACATTCCTTCCGATTCAATGCTACCGACACTGGAGATTGGCGATCGCATCGTGGTAGAAAAAATCTCCTACCATTTCCACCCTCCAGAAAGGCTAGATATTGTGGTGTTTGACCCACCTCAGCAGTTACAAATTCAAGGCTACTCAAAAGATCAAGCCTTCATCAAACGGGTCATTGGCACACCAGGAAGCACGGTGGTAGTGAAAGATGGCAAAGTGTATTTAAATAATATTCCTCAAAAAGAAGACTACATTGCTGAGGCTCCAGCCTATCAGTGGGAAGCAGAGGAAGTGCCATCAGGTCAACTTTTGGTGATGGGAGATAACCGCAACAACAGCAATGACTCCCACATTTGGGGCTTCCTTCCTCAGGAAAATGTCATTGGTCGTGCCTCTTTCCGCTTCTGGCCCCTCAGCCGAATTGGGTGGGTATGAGTTATTAAATCCTGAGTGCGGAAGAAAGGATGAAGTATATTCGGCGAAGCCGTTGCCGGAGGCTAGAGTAAGAGGTTATCGTTTCTCCTCATCTCCTCATCATCCCTCTCTTCTTTCCAACCTCTGCGCCCTCTGTGCCTCTGTGGTTTATTAAAACCCTCATCCCCCCAGCCCCCATCTCTCCCACTCAGGACTCAGCACTCAGGACTCAGCACTCACTTCATCCTTCAAAAGCGCAGGTAATGCATTAGCTGGGAGATTAATTTAGGAGCGAGGGAGAGGCGTCGCTGGAAATCAGCAAGGTGGCGATAAGGGCCAGCTTCTAGGCGATCGCGCATAATGGCTCTGGCTAGGGGCATATCGACTAGGGGAATTTGTGCTAGTTGCTCAACGGAGGCGGTGTTGGGGTTGATGAGGGTACAAGACAGCTCGCCATCGTAGTAACAAAAGCTCAAAATCGGTTTCAGCGGGCTTAGTCGCTGTGCGGGTACGCCCAAGGCGGCGGCAATGTCTTCCGTGCAGTAAAACTGGACGCCCAGGTTAGTCAGTTCAACTAGCGATCGCGCCTGATGAATCGATAGCCCTGGCAGGCGTAACCAATCATCAACGCTGGCTTGATTGACATCAATCTTAATACCTAAGGCAGCAGCGACAACAATTTCGTCCTGCGATCGCAGCCGATAGTAGGGGTCGCTTTGGATGCGTACCTGAATATGATGCCAGTTGGAGTTGAGCAATCGAGGCGATCGCTCCGTCGAAGATAACCAGTCAAAAAGTGCCATCTTTTGTACTCTTTACAGCATTCGATCGAGCAACTGACGGCGCTTCTGCTCAAATTCGTACTCTGACACTAACCCCTCCTGGCGTAAGCTATCCAACTGGCGCAAGGCATCAGCGATCGCTCCGATTTGCGCGGGGTCAAATGTCACTGCTGGCGTCTCCACAGGAGAACTAGCAGGTATCACCCCCAAATTAAAATTCCGGTTAAATTCATCTTGCTCTTGTGCCAGATACCACACCCCTTCAATCGCACTGGCAACTTTGGGAATGGGCGTCCAAGAGAGCAACAAATACATTACTCCCCACAACGGCTGTCCCAGATAGAACTTATGGAATCCGGCGATCGGAAATACCGCCCCACAAAAGGCCAAAAGGGCAGCAACTCTTCGATTTTTTGGCTTGCTCAACATCCTTGCACTCACCTGTGTAGACGGCTGAATTTTAGCCAAATCAGCTTGGCATTCTTCTATGATATTGACTCCCTCGACATTGTTTTGTGTCAAATAGTCTGTAACCCGCCGACATACGGAAAACCGAATTTTACGGGAGCCTTACCCTAAACTAAAATGTGATTAAAGGTAGCCGTACAACCCACTTCGGTTGAGTAGGAGAACAATGGGGTTTTTTGATTCAGAAATAGTCCAGCAAGAAGCAAAGCAGCTGTTTGAAGATTATCAATCCCTAATCCAGCTCGGAAGCAGCTACGGTAAATTTGACTTGGAAGGTAAAAAAATTTACATCCAGCAAATGGAAGACATGATGGAGCGCTATCAGGTCTTTATGAAGCGCTTCGAGTTGTCTGATGACTTCATGGCACAAATGACAATCCAGCAACTCAAGACCCAGCTTAATCAATTCGGTGTTACTCCGCAGCAAATGTTTGACCAGATGCAAATGACCTTGGAGCGAATGAAATCTGAACTGGAAAAAGAGGCTAAAGGCTAGAGTGTCAAGGAGACAAGAACTTGATAACGGAAGTTAAACACTTCTCTCTAGCCCCTAGTCTCTAGTTACGTGGTCGCTCGAAGTTAGAAGCTGGAGGGAAGTAGCGTACAGTCTCTCCCTGCAATGCCTGACTCATAAAACTTCGCCAGATGGGTGCAGCATAGCCCCCGCCTGTAACCCCACCGCCCATTGGACGGTTATTGTCATTACCAATCCAAACAGCAGTCGCTAGCTGCGGGACGTAACCCACAAACCAGACGTCCCGCTCAGACGAGGTTGTTCCTGTTTTTCCGGCTGCTGGACGCCCAATATTGGCGGCTGTCCCGGTACCGCCAGCAATTACCCCTTGCAGCACACTGTTGAGTGAGGCAGTTGCCCACGGATCGAGTACAAGTTTGGGTTTCGGGGTATTGTCTAGCAACACATTGCCGCTGGTATCTGTCACCCGCACAATCACAGTTGGTGTTGAGTGCCAACCATTACTCGCAAAGGTGGCATAAGCACCTGCCATTTCTAGCGGGGTCATACCAATTGCTCCCAAGGGCAACGAAGTCACCGGTTCCATCGGACTCTTAACGTCCAGAGTGCGTAGGACTTCAATGACTTTATCCAATCCCACAGCTCGTCCAATCTTCACCGCCGGAACGTTAGCAGATTGAATTAAAGCGGTGCGAATGCTCATCGGGCCAGAGTACCCACCACCGTAGTTTCTAGGAGAGTAATAGCCACTGCCATCGCGATAGCTGACGGGGGAATCGTACACCGTAGAACCGGGAGAGAATTTGCCCGTCGCAAAGGCTGTGTAGTAAACAAAAGGCTTAAAGGACGATCCAGGCTGACGTCGGGACTGAATTGCCCGGTTAAATTGGCTTTTATCGTAGCTGACACCACCAACCAGGGCTTTGACGAAATGGGTACGAGGGTCAACCGCCGCTAAGGCAACTTGATCGGCTCGTACACCACGGCGACGCAAGTTAGCATGCGCTCTGGTCACTGTTGATTCTGCCATGCGCTGGAATTTGGCGTCGATGGTTGTTTGAACGCGCATTCCCCCTTTTAAGACAGCCTCTTTCCCAAAGCGTTCGTTCAACTCGGCTACAACCGCTTCGGTGATATAGGGTAGTTCGCTGCTTTGCCAGGATGTTGGTTTTCCGACTTTTAGCGGCTCTTTGAAAGCGGCGTCTGCTTCACTGGCGGTGATCCATCCTAGATTGCTCATTCGAGTCAGGACTTGAAATTGCCGTCGTTTAGCTTCGTCGTAGTTAATAAAGGGACTATATTCTTCCGGGGCTTGAATCAGTCCTGCTAGCAACGCTGACTCTGACAGATTTAAATCTTTAGCAGATTTAGCAAAGTAGCTTTGGGAAGCGGTTTCGATGCCGTAGTTGTTGTGACCCCAATAGACTTGATTGAGGTACATCTCCAGAATTTGATTTTTGGAGAAGATTTGCTCTACGCGGATGGCTAAGACGGCTTCAGCGATTTTGCGGCTAAATTTGCGATCGCGTGAGAGGAAAAGATTCTTCACCAACTGCATCGTCAGAGTCGAGCCGCCTTCCACTACAGACCCTTGCTGCCAGTTTTTCACCAGCGCCCGACCGACACTATTGGGGTTAATGCCTTGGTGAATGTAGAAGTGGCTGTCTTCAATCGCCATCACTGCTCGCTTGAGGTTAGGCGAAATTTGATCGAGCTTGACTACCTCTCGGTTTGCTTCCCCATGCAGCCTAGCAAGGGGCTTGCCCTTGATATCGTAAATATAGGTCGTTTCCGAAGGAACATAACCCCGTAAAACTCTGACATCCGGGAGGTTGCGGAAACTGGCTGCCAGACCGACTAATCCGCCAGCGACGACGGAGCTGGTGAGCATAGTGACGCCAAGGACAGTTCCGCCTGTTGCCTTAGCGACTCCCTGCACAAACCGAATACCTGGTGTTAAACCGCTTTTGTGCTCTTTTTTCTGTTGAATAGTGCTAGATGACACGGCGATTTCACTTCCTCACTCAAAAAAGATTGCAGGCGTTCTGAACAAACGCAATCGGTCAGGGCTTTCTATAGATGATTACAGAAATTCGTAGCAACAGCCGGACTATTGGCAAGATTGTTCGCAGCAGTAGCTGGGTAAAAAACAGCAACGCTAGCCCTAACCTTACTCATATCCATTAATAGTGCATCCTGCGATAAGTTTGATGTAATAACAGCATGGCTATTCTGGCATTTTTTGCCAATAATAATAGTCTGGCTTTAAAGATTTGCACACTATTTTGACAAGTTTGACCCATCTGCCCCACATTAATGCCTCTTTTAGCATGAGTGCTAATAAATCTTCAAAACTTCTTGATTCTCTTGCTTGGCTTGAGCGGGGGGTCAATGAAATTTTTCCCCATCAACCGACCTCTCAAGACCCCAACGAGAACCTGGTACAACGCATTGCCCAAACGGATCGACCGTTGCGAGTCAAGTTAGGTATCGACCCGACAGGCACAGATATTCATCTTGGTCACAGCATCCCCTTCCGGAAACTCCGATCATTTCAAGATGCGGGTCATACTGCTGTTTTGATTGTTGGAGACTTTACCGCCCGGATTGGAGACCCGACCGGAAAATCAGAAGTACGTCGCCAACTCACCCCAGCGGAAGTAAAGCAAAATGCTCAAACTTACCTAGAGCAAGTCCGTCCCATTCTAGATTTTGAGACGCCCGGACGCCTGGAAATTCGCTACAACTCTGAGTGGTTGAGTTCTTTAGATTTAGCAAAAATCCTGGATTTGTTAGCAACAATGACCGTAGGGCAAATGCTAGCAAAAGAAGGCTTTGCCGAACGCTATAAACAAGGAAACGCAATTTTCCTACATGAATTTCTCTATCCCTTGATGCAGGGGTACGATTCGGTAGCGGTGCAAGCCGATGTTGAATTGGGAGGAACTGACCAAAAATTTAATATTGCCGTAGGGCGAGATCTACAACGCCATTTTAACCAAACGCCTCAGTTTGGCTTACTGATGCCAATTTTGATCGGGACAGATGGCGTGCAAAAAATGTCGAAGTCCTTGGGTAATTATGTCGGCTTATCGGAAGATGCGCTGACAATGTACTCAAAGCTGGAAAAGACGCCCGACGATTTGTTGGATCAGTATTTTGAACTGCTGACGGATTTGCCCTTAGAACAACTCCCCGAATCTCCACGAGAGCGCCAAAAACTCCTCGCCCTCACTATCGTTAGTCAATACCATGGTGAGGCAGAAGCGACATCTGCCCAACAAGCGGCAGAGGACATTGTAAAAAAAGGGTCTACGGCTACGGGAGATGCTGTACCGGAATTTTGCCTAACTGATGTAGAATTTCCCGCAAAGTTGTTTTACATCCTTAACGCCAGTGGTTTGTGTAAAAGCAGCGGGGAGGGGCGGCGACAAATTCAAGGCGGGGCGGTGAAGTTAGATGGCGATCGCGTTTCTGACATTGACCTGACCTTTGAAAACCCTGATGCTCTCAATGGTAAGGTTTTACAGGTTGGGAAAAAGAAGTTTGTCCGCCTAGTTCCTTAGTAAGGGAGCGGGGGAGCAGGGGAGCAGGGGAGCAGGGGAGCAGGGGAGCAGGGGAGCAGGGGTGCGGCGGAGAAGCAATAACCAACCCTATTCATACTTCATCCTTCATACTTCATACTTCACCAAGCGCCTCCGGCAACGGCTTCGCCGAACATACTTTCTCCCCCACTCTCCGACTCACCGACTCTCTTCTCTCCCCCAATCCTTACCCTTACAAAGCAAGCTCAATGGCTGTAGAAGACCGGATAATTGTGCCTTTAGATGTTTCGAGCGAGGAAGCAGCGATCGCTCTTGTGGAGCAGTTGCCCCAAGTCACCTGGTGGAAGGTGGGATTGGAGCTATTTGTTAGCTGTGGCCCTAGTATCCTGAGTCAGCTCAAAGAGCGGCAAAAACGAATATTTCTCGATCTAAAGCTGCACGACATCCCTAACACAATGGCGGGGGCTTGTCGGGCAGCCGCAGGCTACGGGGTTGATTTGCTCACGGTTCATGGAACGGCGGGTCGTGCTGCTCTCACAGCCTCCTTTAACGCCGTCCAAGAAGGCGCACAAGCTGCCGGATGCCCCCCAACCAAGCTAGTTGCTATTACCCTGCTAACCAGTTTGACCTCGCGCGATTTAGCGTTTGACCTAAAAATCCCCCTAGAACTGCCAGAGTATGCATTACATATGGCACTCTTAGCCAAAGATACTCAATTGAACGGGGCGGTTTGTTCCCCTCAAGAGGTTGAACAACTGCGTCAAACTTGTGGGGATGATTTTCTCTTAATTTGTCCGGGTGTGCGTCCTAAATGGGCAACAAGTGGAGATCAAAGGCGATCGCGTACTCCTTTTGAAGCGATTAAATCCGGTGCAGATTATTTGGTGATTGGGCGTCCAATTACTGCTGCGCCCGATCCTTCTGCCGCTTGGGAACGAATTTGCCAAGAGTTGGCAGATGCCTAGTCATGTATTAATTTGAGGGAACTAATTCACTCTCAACAGCCTCAGTATTTTGAAGTTAGCAATTAGTCATTGGAACTTTACTCCCTTGAATGACTGGCGGTTGTTTATAGCCAGATTGAGCGGGAGTGTTATGGGAGGAATGATTGCTATGCCGGGGGCGATCGCTTTTTCTTCCCCAGCAATCTCTCACACCCCACTCTCTCAAAACTTACAGATGCCCGATAGCGTGTCTGTACAATCCTCTTGCCCCACGGATGTAGAAACTCTCATCACGCTCCTGCTCCCGGATTTGCCCAGTTATGCTAATCGGGAAATTCAACGGGCCCGCCGCTTGAGTCGAAGTGTCGATTTGTTTAGTTACGTCCTGATTGCCGGAAAGCCTGAGTTTGAACCCCTCAGCCTTGGCCCCGGTGACTATACTGCTGTTATCCCCAGTTCTGAGGTGGAACCTCCTCAGCAAGTCTTCATCACCACCCTCGAACGGAAATACTCAGATGGAAGGGAGTTCAGGTTCCAGCAATACCACTGGGTGTTTCTTACCCAGACCCCTGAAGGTTGGCGTTTAGCCTTGATGTATTCTCGACTTGGTTCTACTGTACCTGGACGCCCTCCTACCCCCCCACGGGAAACCAGCAATAGTGCTTTCGGTCAAGCTATCAAACTCTGGTTGCGAGATTGCCGTGCCGGAAGCCTGAGAACCCCACAGCTTGCACCGATACAGGGTGAGTTCCTGAGTCGGTGAGTTGGTGAGTCCTGAGTAGGGGAGAGGAGGAGCGGGGGAGCAGGGGAGCAGGGGAGCAGGGGAGCAGGGGAGCAGGGGAGCAGGGGAGAGGAAGAGAACCAATAACCTCTTTCATACTTCATCCTTCATACTTCACCCTTCATACTTCACCCTATCCCTCTTTCGGGGCTTCGTCTTCTAACTTAATCGCCAAATCAATCAAGAAGCGTACATAGCGAATTGTCTCCGCTAAACCCTTTTCCATCACAGGATAGCTGTAGCGGGGAACCTGTTCTTTTGGGTGCTGCCAACGTAACCACAGTTGTTTGTTGATTACCTTAGTGCTGATCGTCCAGTCTCGGTACTTGACTGGGTGCATCTCCAAAAGAGAGTTGTCAGTGTCTATCACGGGAAGTTACCGAGAAGGTTAAGTCGTTGCTTACTACAAGTGCCACAGTCATGCCTCCGGAATTTGTAAAGACGGAAACGGCATCAGTAGTTCTACTAGTCGTAATAAATCACTTTATTAATATTGTTTCTAATTTGTTACTTCTTGTTAAGACTTTAAGGTCGTAGCTGAGATCGCCAAGCCCTAGGATGTTAATTCCTTTGGGAGCTAGAAGAGGCACAAGATTAATCTAATGACTAATTTCTAGTCCACTTGTTGAGTTATGTTATGATTCTGGGAATCTTAAAGACAAAGTCATTCTATGGATAGATGCCAAGTCTATGAAGCTGCCCCTATATCTTGAAGCCGAGTTTTTTTTCCAGTGGGGATTGCGTTTGAGCAACGCGAAAAACTACAAAGCGGCAGTTACCAATTTCAACCGAGCTTTGAAGTTCAAACCCGACGACTACAACACCTTGTCTCAGCTAGGCATTGCCTTGGGCAACTTAAGCCTTCATGAGCAAGCCCTCAAGAGCTTTGATGAAGCTTTGGTAATTCGTCCGGACTGTGGATGGATTTGGCACAATCGAGGTATTGCGCTAGGGAACTTAGGTCGTTACTGGGAAGCCCTCAACAGCTTTGACCGTTCGTTGGAGTTTAACCCCAATGCTGCTCAAGTGTGGCACAACCGAGGGATTACCCTAACTGACTGGGGTCGTTATGACAAGGCAGTTGACAGCTTTGAGCGATCGCTAAAACTACAACCTGATGCCTACTGGGCATGGTACAACCGGGGCAATGCTCTATTGCAGTTGCGACGCTACGAAGATGCGCTCAATAGCTTTGATCGAGCGCTAGAATTTAACCCGGATGGGGCGAAAGTGTGGCACAACCGAGGTACAACGTTGAGCGAACTAGGACGCTATGACAAGGCTGTTCTTAGCTTCGATCGCGCGATCGCCCTGCACCCTCAAAACGGTCAAGCTTGGTCTAACCGAGGTGCAGCATTAGGTAAATCTGGTCGTCATACGGAGGCTATTGCCTGTTTCAATGAGGCTCTGAAATTAAATGAGCGAGACGATTTTACTTGGTATAACCGAGGTGTCGCCCTAGAACAACTCGGTCGCTATGAAGAGGCACTGCTTAACTACGACAAATCTTTAGAAATCGCTCCCAACCAGGCGAATGCCTTTTACAACAAAGCTTGCTGTTATGCTTTCTTGGGGGCTTCTGAATTTGTCATGTGCCATTTGCAACGAGCGATCGCTCTTGCTCCTGAGCAATATCGCCAGTTAGCTAAAAACAACACCCTTTTTGATAATTTCCGGATTAACGACGGGTTTCAGGCGTTACTGCAAGATTAACTTGATCGCTAATGATTGCCAGAACTGAGCCAGAGTTACTTGAGATCAGTAAAGTCAGTAAGTGAGCGCTGTGACCTTACTGACCAAATTCAGTCCTGGCTTGTTCTACTATTTCCACCGTTATCACATCTAAATCTGAAGCACGAGCTATTTGCTCGATCCTGACTTTGGCTTGAGTTCGCACGAAAAAAGGAATATTTTTCAGCTTTTCTTTAGCTTCTGGTGTCCACTTTAGGGCATCCATCATTTCAAACTCTTTCATGGCACATCCAGCCTCCAACTAGTAGTAGTTAGTTTGATTCTCAAGCTAATTCTAATTAGATTTTACTGGAATTTTGAACAGATTTTTTAACTAGTGATCGCTCAAAATATAAATTACAACGAGCAATTATTTTCAAGCTTTAAATTTCGTGGCATCTGTACAAAGATTTGTATAGAGTCAGTGGCATCAAAGCTTGGTGTAAAGCAGCACGACGTTTTACTTGGCAAATTTGACTTCTTGAGTAAAATAAAAAATTATCTTTATAAAGGAACTTATATCAAGTTAGATGCGAGGAAGAGAATATTCTCTGCTCTAATATCAGAAAACCCTCATCGGTTAGGGGTGCTAGGGTTTTTATTTTAAGTGATAGTAATTAAGGCGGTTTATACTTCACTTAGCTAATATCAAGTGGTCTTACTGATAATTTCATCTTGCCCCAAGCATTATTGAAGGGGAAACTTTTGACGGCTGGCGGTGTTACTGAACCAAATTTAGCGTTAAAATCTCTCACCTCACCCAAATCGGGTTAAATGCACGCTGAGTGTACGACAGTGCGATCGCCTCTTACGTGATTTGAGCGATCGCCACCACTGCACCAAAATCCGACTACCTAGCCGCTAATCACAAGCTCACTATCCGCCATCCCCTTTCCCTTGCTAGGCTAATTAGGAAGGAGTCAAAACAGTTGCTTCCTTCCTAACTCCCCTGCTCCCATTCCCCCTACCCAAAGATGTCCGAGACGTTCGTACAAAGTGAAACCATTGCCGCGATCGCTACAGCGGTAGTCCCCCAACAGGGAAGTGTGGGGATTGTGCGGATGTCGGGAATGGAGGCGATCGCGATCGCCCGCACCCTCTTCGAGGCACCAGGGAGTCAGCCTTGGGAAAGCCACCGAATTCTCTACGGCTACGTGCGTCATCCCCAAACTAAAACCTTGGTGGATGAAGCTTTGTTGTTGATTATGAAAACGCCTCGTTCCTACACCCGTGAAGATGTGGTGGAGTTCCATTGTCACGGTGGGATTATGCCCGTTCAGCAGGTGTTGCAACTGTGCATCGAACAGGGGGCAAGGCTGGCGCAACCGGGAGAATTTACGCTGCGGGCATTTCTGAATGGACGATTGGATTTAACTCAGGCAGAAAGTATTGCGGATTTAGTCGGGGCGCGATCGCTCCAAGCGTCCCAAATGGCACTGGCGGGATTACAAGGCAAATTAGCTGCCCCCATCCGCCAATTACGCGCCACCTGTCTAGACATTTTGGCAGAAGTAGAAGCGCGCATCGATTTTGAAGAGGACTTGCCTCCTCTAGATGAAGCCGCCGTTGTCGCCCAAATAAATCATATAACTGCCGAATTGTCAAGAGTATTAGCGACTGCCGAGCAGGGAGAACTGCTGCGTACAGGCTTGAAAGTAGCAATTGTCGGGCGTCCGAATGTCGGCAAGTCGAGTTTGTTGAATGCCTGGAGTCGGAGCGATCGCGCTATTGTTACTGACCTTCCTGGCACCACCCGCGATGTGGTGGAGTCGCAGTTAGTGGTTGGTGGTATCCCGGTGCAAGTTCTAGATACGGCAGGGATTCGGGATACCGTGGATCGAGTGGAGAAAATTGGGGTGGAGCGATCGCGTTCTGCGGCGCAAGCGGCTGACTTGGTTCTCCTCACCATTGATGCTCAAGTGGGTTGGACAAGTGAGGATCAGGAGATTTACGACAACGTCTCTCACCGTCCCCTAATTCTTGTGAGCAATAAAACTGACCTTGCCCCAGAAAAATCGACAGAGTACCCTCAGGGAATTAAGCGCGTCGTCACTACAGCGGCTGCCTATAATCAAGGCATCGATAGCTTAGAGCAAGCCATCCTCGAAACCGTCAAGAGCGATAATGTGCAAGCCGCAAACCTGGATTTAGCAATTAACCAGCGACAAGCCGCCGCCTTAACGCGGGCGAAAACTGCCCTTGAGCAAGTGCAAGGGACAGTTGCTGACCAACTTCCCCTAGATTTCTGGTCAATTGACCTCCGAGGAGCGATTCAAGCATTGGGAGAAGTGACGGGCGAAGAAGTCACAGAGTCCGTCCTCGACCGGATTTTTAGTCGCTTTTGCATTGGGAAGTAGAGCGAGTGCCAAAGTATCTCTGGATATCAACTGTAAAATAAATTAGCCTGCCGACCTCGGTACTGGTATAGACGCGACTTCTAGTTGCCAGAAGGAATTGCTTTTTCTCCTTCCAGCACGGCATTAAAATGGTCTCTCCCGGCGTGATAATCTTTGCTTTCGTATCCCATTACGTGGCGAACAATCCATTTTTGAGATTTGCCGTCTTTTAGCAATAACGCGATCGCCTGACGCAAAATCTCATCACCATCCAAAAAGCGCTCCTCAAACCATGTAGAGGTGTTTTTAAAGGCTCGTTTTTCTTCTAAGGTGCTGTGTTCTAGGTAAACCATCGCCAACAATACCTCGAAGGATTTACCTAGATCCCCAATACTCCCCAGATTCAGGGCTGTCAAATCTCCGGAGTTGAGTTTACTGGTGTACCCAACTTGACGGTTTTTAGAAATCAGCTCCTTGTGCAACTCTTTGAGCCGTTCTGCACTCACACAAGGGAGGTGGCAATACAGATAACTAGCCGCGATCGCTTTGATCAGGCTATCACCGAGAAACTTGATTTGCTTATCCGGTGAGGAGCGCTCCTTGATGTCTTTGAGGTGACGCTCCAAGACGGGTGCAATTAAATGCTTCGTTAGCCAAGTCTGTACCTGCGAAAAACTTCGATCTAGATAAATTGCACCAGCTAAAGCAACAAGACCAGCCCCAAAGGGATTGTGCGATTGCTGGCGGAGGCGATGCCGTTCTTCTGTCAAGCCTAAAAATGGGTAAGCCTCCCCTAGCCCCAGTTGATACCACAACTGTGTGAGGCGTTCCCCTTCCATCAGCTTGCTCCGTAAAGCCTTGAGGTTGCTGATTTCTAGATACGGACAGTGATGATACAAGTAATCAGTCACAACCATATCCAAAATGGCAGTACCCAGGAACTCTAGCCGCTCGTTATTCGCCTCTGGTTCGTTGATGTGTTGCGCGTAAGAGCGATGGCTCAAGGCTAGGTAGAGGATGTCACTGTTTTTGAAATTGATGCCAATTTTTGTTTCTACTGGATTGGGGTTCCATTCCACGAGCGACCTCCAAAAGAGAACTATTGTGGATTTAGGATAACCCACGACCTATGCTAAAAAAATTGTTGCCGTGGTAAGACCAAGACAACAACTCTTTAGATGTCTGTAGGACAGGCATCTCGCCTGCCTACTATAGGCAATTTAGAGGCATATTAGCCAATTTTTGACGTTTTTTGTAACAAATGCTGACACATCACCGATTGCATCTGCTAGAGACGCGATCGCATGGCTCTCTTTTACGCTTAAACGTGAGGCGATCGCAACGATACCTCTGTAAGTCCATTCGAGCCAGACCGCGAGGCTTTTTGGATATGATCTCGAATTGAATCAAGATCAATGTAGTGGTCAGAAACATTGATCAGACTGTCGCTAGTCATAGAGCGCAAACTCACGACTTCAACCCGCACACCTCGGTAGCTTATGGCATTCACCGCATAAGCTAAATCTCCATCCCCACTGACTAAAACGGCTGTATCGTAGTAATCCACTAAAGTGATCATATCGACAGCGATTTCCACATCCAAGTCAGCTTTTTTCGAGCCATCAGGAAACTGCACTAAATCCTTTGCAATCACGCGATAGCCGTTGTGACGCATCCAATGCAGAAAATTTTGCTGCTTTTCATTGTTTGGGTCTACTCCGGTATAAAAGAATGCCCGTAAGAGTTGAGAACCCGCCGTCAATCGATAAAGCAGTTTGGTATAGTCAATTTCCATCCCCAGTTGTAGGGCGGCGTAAAATAAGTTTGCGCCATCAACAAAAATTGCCACTCTACCGCGATTTAAACGAGTTAGAGCCAGACTTTCGCTTTCATGAGCCTCTTGCGCCTCTTTGCTACTATTCCTCGATTCGTTGAAAATCTCTTTTTTGTTATAAATATTCATTAGTTCATTTCCTCGTTAATCTCTGCTTTATACAGCAGATTAGTTGTTTTGTTGCTGAATTTCCCGCTTAGGAGCGGTTTTAGTCCTATTTTAGCCCTGTGAACTTACCGTCCTGGCTCAATCTGAAGATTCCTCGCTGTGTCTGCAAAAGGCAGACCCTCTGACCATTACTTAATCAAGGTTTTGTTCTGAAGTTTATAGTTGTGAACCACAGTGTTTTTTAAACTCATATTTTAACAGCAGGCATTTTTACCCCACTCTACCTAGTGCCCTCCCAGGCATAAAACCTTTCCTTGTCTTCCCCTGTGTGTGGGGGATTGAGGGAAATCTTGTTAGGTCTTATATCAAGTTAGGTCAAATTCCCATTTAAAATACCTCCCCCCTAAGACCGACTTAAACCACAAACTCTATGTAATTACCTGAATTTAATATTAAACCTGACTTTTTACACAAAATTTTTCTAAATCTCTCCAAACATAACTCCCCCAAACTGATGACGTATTGTTTAGCAATTACTAATTTTTCACCTCTCTTTCTACTCTTGATAACCTATTAGACCTGAGTACTTGCTGTCAAAACTGCGGCTAAAAATATCTGATCAGGAGGAGAAGCACTACTCATTAGTGCCGTCTTTGCCTGTTCGTTAATCAATAATTTTCTTTTATAAATCACGCTAAAATCTTGACCAAGGATGAATCCTTTACGGGTTAATTTCTCTAAAGCAAATGTCATTGTGGCTTCTAATATATCGAGGCAAAAGTCTAGTTCATTGAAATTTTGCAAGATCCAATGGCAGGTACCTGGATCAGTTTTAGCTAATTTAAAAACGGCTGCCATCATCATATCTTGCGTGTAAGGAAACCCAAACAAGCCTGTAAAAGTACGGTTGTAAGATTCCACCATTGCTTTATCCTGACTTCGGAAAACCTTGGTGATTAATGTGACACCTAAGTCAAATCCTTCGCTTTGATTGATATTGGACATAGTTACAAGTATTAAACTTGAAAAAAATATTACTAAACAACTTAGATTTAATTGCCTTAGGTAGATGGATTTTTGACTGCTAGGTAAATAGGCGAGAGTAAATCAATTTTCTACTGCCTGTAATTTTTTGTTATTTTGTAGTCAGAGTTTTAGTCCTATTTCAAGAAATTTAACTTTCACTACAAACCTTTAATTATTTACTTCGTTCTACTTATTTGATTTGAGCTGAGAGTGGTAAGTGTCTTGGCTGTCGTTACTATTGAGCGGCTTTTAGGGTGACGAAAAATTTGATGTTAAGAATTTATGAAGTATTGGATGTCGTCGTTTTTTTTACTGGCTTTGGTTTCGTTAACTGCTATTTCTTTCTTTTAAAGCATCTTTTGCTACTTTTTACCTCCGAGAGAATACCGAGAGAGACAAATTTTATTTTCTATCTTGATAAATGAGGGGATGGGGAGTGGGGGAGAAAGGATGAAAGAACAAGTGCAATTAGCAACCGCCTGCTTGCCCATTCCCTATCACTTCCCTTCTGGTTGCTGGAGAGGGATTTCAATAGTAAATTCTGTACCTCGTCCAGGCTGGGAATCACACTTGAGGGTGCCGTGGTGGTATTTCACGACAACCTGATAGCTAACCGATAGTCCTAAACCTGTACCCTGTCCTACTGGTTTGGTCGTAAAGAAGGGGTCAAATAGGCGCTTTCTTACTTCTTCTGTGATTCCTGAGCCATTGTCACAGATGCGGATGACGGCGTGGGTGTTATCTCGGACGGCGGTATGAATCCAGATCGTCGGGGAAGAGAGTCCTGAGTCCTGAATTCTTTGCACCCCCGCTCCCCCGCTCCCCTGCACCCCTACTCCCTGTTCCAGGATGTCGATTGCATTGTTGATGATATTCATAAACACCTGATTAAGCTGCCCTGGGTAGCAGTCCACAGGAGGCAAGTCACTGTATTGTTTGATGACTTGAATCTCCGTTTTTTGATTTTTAAGCGATAAGCGGTGGTGCAAAATCAACAGCGTGCTGTCGATGCCTTCATGCAAGTCAACTCGCTTCATTTCGGCTTCGTCTAAGCGGGAGAAGTTGCGGAGGGACAGCACAATCTGGCGAATGCGCTCAGTTCCTAGCTTCATGGAAGACAGCAACTTCGGCAGATCCGCCGCGATAAAGTCTACATCAATTGCTTCGGCTTGGTCTTGAATGGCGGGGGTGGGTGGATCGTATTCCTGTTGGTACAGATGCAGTAGTGATAGCAAATCTTGGCTGTATTCGCTGGTGTGGGTAAGGTTACCGTGGATAAAGTTAACGGGATTGTTGATTTCATGGGCAACTCCGGCAACTAGGGAGCCTAAGCTCGACATTTTTTCGCTTTGGATCAGTTGCGTCTGGGTGGTTTGGAGTTGGTTGAGGGTGAGTTCGAGCTGTTTGGTTTGCGCTTGAGCGGTGAGGGCAGCTTCTTGGGCTTGGGCGTAAAGTTTTGCCTGGTTAATAGCGATCGCCAACTGGTTGGTTACAGCTTGGCACAGTTCCACTTCCGTCTCTTCCCAAGGTCGCGCACCGGAACAGTGACTAAAGCAAATTACCCCTATTTCCCCCTTATGGGTTTGCAGGGGTATGGCTAAAACGGAGGTGTAACCGAGAGACTGTAAAAACTGTTGCAGAATTGGGTGAGAACAGGTAGCGACTTCATCGACATGGATGATTTCTTGATTAAGAAATGCCTGGGTGAATGCCCCAACCTGCGTGTGGGGATAGCGACCGAGATGACTGGGAAGTTTGGGAGTTTTTGCTTCGGTGACGATTTCCCAGTAAGGCTCTTCTTGGGACTCTTTGGACGGTCGATACCAGATGAAATGGCAACGGTCGATTTGAAACAGTGCCCGCACTTCCTGGACGGCGGTTTCTAGGATGGTGTTGATATCGAGGGAATTGCGGATTTGGTTGGCTAGCCGGAATAGGAGAGATTCGCGGCGCGTTAGGAGGGCTTCTCGCGCCCAATGACGGTCAACAGCAACGGCGATCGCTCCTGCAATCCAGCTTAAGGTACTGCGGGCATCTTCGCTAAAGAATTGACACCCCAACAGGGCGATGACGCCCACAATCCGGTCTTCCACAATCAAGGGATAAGCGGCAAGATTTGGATGGAGAGGGCAGGGATTTGAGGTGACGGACGGTTCTTGCAACTCTTGCCAGTAGGGTTGGCGGGTTTGAGCGATCGCCGCCACCAACTCCGCCTTTAACGTCGAACCCATCTCAATGTCGGGGCGTTGATTGGCGATCGCGGCAAAGGTTTGTTGGGCAGGTTGCTCAGATGCGGGGTTAAATAGCCACGCCTCGGCTCTATTTACTTCTAGTTGTTCCACCATCGCCTCTAGGCAATGGGGCAAGATTTCCGCTAAACTCCCGCCTTGGGAGAGGGAAAAACCTACCTTTGCCGCTAGGGTCGAGAGACGCGATCGCTCCAATAAGGCAGCTTCTGCCTGTTTGCGTTGGGTAATGTCTTCTATAACGCTGATGAAATACTTCGGAGTACCAGACGCCTCACGTACCAGGGAGACGGTTAAGTTGATCCAAACTAGAGAACCATCGGCGGTAACATAGCGCCCCTCCCGGTTGAGGGTTTGCTGTTTGCCCGTGAAAAGTTGAGGGTTATAAATGCAATCGGTGGCTTGCTCGTCTGGGTGAGCAATATCTTGGACGGTTTTCTTGAGGAGTTCTTCGCGGGTGTAGCCTGTGAGTTCGCAGAGTTTTTGGTTAACCCGAAGAAACTCACCCGTTGTACTTACTTGCGCGATCGCCACGCCTGCTTGCTCGAAGGTGGCTCGAAAACGTTCTTCGCTCTCATATAAAGCCTCTTGAGCTTGCTTCTCCTCCGTAATATCCAGCAGCAAGCCATCCCAGAGAATATCGCCATTAGCTTGCTTTTCAGGACGGGAAGACCCCCGCAGCCATTTAGTTTTTCCCGAAGCAATAATAAAGCGTCCTTCCCAGCGCCATGGTTGTAGAGTTTGCGCGGAGATAGCGACAGATTCCTGAAAGTTTTTACAGTCGTCTGGATGAATTGTCCTTACAATCGCCATTGCATCTCTTTGCACTTCGCTTGGCTCTAATTCGCAGAGTTCGCGAACGCTAGAACTAGCAAATGGGAAAGATATCGAACCATCTGTCCGCAGTAAAAATTGATAGATCATTCCCGGAACATTGGCACTTAGTTGTTGAAACCGTGCCTCACTCTGGCGCAGGGCAAGTTCAGAGTGGTAGCGGTTTGTGACATCGCGGGACACACAGATGATTTCTTCCACCACACCTGTCTTTGGATGGTGAATGGCACGATTGGTCGTTTCAAACCAAATGTAATTCCCTTGTTTGTGGTGAACGCGGTAGCTGACAGTATGGGTGTCGGGCAACTCCAGAGTCGTTGAGTGAGATTGGGTAATGGTATCTAAATCTTCAGGATGAAAAAATTCGTAAGCAGAATGTCCTACCAGTTCCTCTGGCTCGTATCCTAAGAGAGAACGACAGGCTGGAGAGGCATACAAATAGATCCCCTCCGGTGTGTGCCGGGAAATCATATCTGTGGAGTATTCTGCCAGTAAGCGATAACGCTCCTCACTCTCCATCAGCACGTCAGAGGGAACAACTGTACCTTTTTTTATCGATTTGAGAGCTTTACTCATTAAATTGCCTTTGCCTGTTGCTGATCTAGGCTGTTTCTAGAGATGAAAACTTGAAAAGAAACTGATGAATTCTGAAGTTTGAATGTTGAGTAAAAATACTCTTAATTCAGATTTCGTACCTTTCTCAACAAGTCGTTAGCTCCTACTTTTTCTGCATTGAGGGATAATCTTAGGTCTTGGTGCAAGATGTCGATTTATGTCGTTTTTATATAATTCCCTTTTATAGAGTCATTGGCGGAGTCGGTAAGACACGCCTACATCCCTATAGAGAGAAGCATCTGCGATGCTTGGCACACTTCGCGAAGGCTAACGCCCCGACTGTGTGGCTAAATTTCAAAGCTGACAAGTTTTTGCCTAAATAGTATTAATTCAACACTCAAAATTTTCCTCGTTGCCACACAAAGCTAACTGTTTCTTTAAGACTAAGGGTAGTTGCAAAGAGAGTTGTCCGTAGATTTACGAGACTTTGGCTTACATCGATAAGCTCAGTTGGGAACCTTGCTGGGTTTTACGCACTTCGATGCGGGTTTGAAACGCTTCTTTAAATTGGGGCATATGCGTTACGGCAAGGATGCAAGAAAAGTCGGCGGCGATCGCATTAACCGCCGCAATTAGGCGATCGCATCCTTCCGCATCCTGAGTACCAAATCCTTCATCCACAATCAACAGTTGTAAAGATGTCCCCGCCCGTTGTGCCAAGAGTTTGGCTAAAGCAAGGCGAATGGAAAAATTAATCCGAAAGGCTTCGCCGCCTGAATAGGTTTCATAGGGTCGAGTCCCACTGGCATCGGCAATCAAAATATCCAGGGTATCAATAAGTTTGGTAGATTTTTTTGAAGCGCGTTTTCCAGCTTTTTGGGTAATAATCTGCACATGCAACTGGTTACCTGTTAATCGGGAAAGAATTTGATTAGTTTCTGCTTCCAATTGCGGCAAAATATTCTCAATCATCAGGGCTTGGATGCCATTTTTTCCAAACGCCTGAGTTAATTCGTGGTGAACGCGGTGTTGACGGCGTAAATCTTGCAGTTGTTGTTGCTGCTCGTCGTATTGAGTCTGCAAGGCTTCTAACTGAGTAAATCGCTGTTGCAATCGCCCTAACTGGCTTAACTGCTCATCTAACTGCTGTCGCCGCTGCTGAATCTGCGGCTGGAGTACTTCAATCTCCGCTGTAGTGTCGGGAGATTGCTCTAGTTGCTGAGTAATCATCTCCAATTGCGCTGCTGTAGCTTCCCGTTCTTTCTGGCGGATTTGTAAAGTTTCCTGGAGTTGTTGCTGTCGTGCTTCGACTTGCGGATATTGCTGTTGAGCCCAGAGGAGTTCCTGATATTGCAACTGCCAGGTTTGAGCTTTACGTAGAGCGGCTCGCAGGGTGTTGTGAGATTCTAAGTTATAGTCGATTTCGACAAGGTGCGCTTCTAGGGAGGCGATTTGCTGCTGCAATTGGGAGTTAGTTTGCAGTTGGTGCAACGCCGCTGTGAGGGAGTCGATTTGACTGGTGAGTTTGGGCTTTTGGGCGGCGAGTTGCGCTCGGCGTTTTGTGGCATCTTCAATTTTGGCTCTGGCAATTTCTGCCCAGCGCCAGCGTTCAACTTCCCCGCGAATTAGGGCGTGGGTTTGTTCGTTGTAGTCGAGTTCTTGAAGTTGCTCTTCTAATTGCTGAAGTTCTTGTTGTAAGTCGAGGGCGTAGTTTCCGGCAGTAAGCGATCGCTCAATTTCAGTTTTTTCTTCGCTAATCTCGTATAAGCGATCGTAGACTTCATCGGTGACATCTAAACGGGCGGCTAGTTGTCCTCGTTGTTCTAATAACTCCTCATAGGGAGCAAGTTCCTGAGTCAGCTGAGAGTACTCATGGCGCAACACCTGCAACTCCCGGTCGCAAACGGCAAGCTGTTCGCGCACCACCCAAATTTGCCCTTGAATTTCCTGCTGTTGGGTAAGGGTTTTCTCGATTACCCGTTTTCCATGATCGTCATCTAACGGATGTTCGCACAATGGGCAAATTGCATTTTGGGTTTGCAGTATCTCCAATTTTGACGTCAGTTCTTCAGTTTGTTTTTCATAACCCCGCTGATTTTCTTGCAGGCGTTCTTTGAAGTTGCGGCGTTCCAGTCCTTTTTCCTGCACCCGTTGTTGGTAAACGCGCTTTTTCTCTAGTTGCCCAATTTCTGCCTCCACTTGCAGCACCGTTTGTCGTAGCTGGGGGGTACTGGCAATCTGAGCGTTTAACTGCTTTTCTGAAGATTGCAGTTCTTCCAATTTGGCACTGAGTCGAGCTTGGGCGCGATCGAGTGCCGTTTGCACTATTGAGCGTCGTTGCAAGAGGGGGGAAACTTGCAGTTGCAGATTATCTAGCGCGTCTAGGCGTTGGCGGTGGTGCTGCAATTGTTCTATAGCGGCGGCAATTTCATCGGAACGACTGAGGGCGTCGAGAATTTCCTGCTCTTGGGGTTTGAGGGCGTCGAGTTGCGCTTGCGTCTGCCGAATTTGCAGATTGAGTTCGTTGATTTGTCGGGTAAGCTGTTGCTGCAACTGAGCCGAGTGTTGTTGAGCTTCCTGGTAATCCTGGAATTTGGCGGTGTAGGCTTCTTCCTCGGCTTGTAGGCGAGTAAAGTCTTGATATCCCGCGCTGATTGACTCCGCTTGGCTCAATCTCGCTTCTAGTTGCTGCTGTTGGGCGGCGGTGGCGGCGATATCTTGCTGGAGGCGATCGCAATCTTTGCTCAGGCTTTGATCTTGTTGCCGAACAAAGCTGAGTTGTTGTTGCCAACTACTGCGTTGGTTTTGCAGGATTTGGAGTTGGTCGAGTTTTTGGCGATCGCTTTGTTGGAGTTGTTGCAGTTGTTCTAATACTGCTTGTGTCGCCGTTTGTTCAGTAGCGATCGCAAGTCGCTGCTGCAACTGCTCCTCAATCGTCTGTAAACTTTGCTCTAACTGTTCTGCTTGCCCCTTAAACTGCCGCGATAAATCCTTCGCTTGCTCGGCTAAGTCTTCGTATTGATTCAGTTTCAGCAAGTCAGCCAGAATTTGCTTGCGATCGCTCGGACGCCGTAGCATAAACTCATCAGCACGTCCTTGGCGCAAATAAGCCGAATTAATGAAGGTGTCGTAATCTAGCTTCAGGTGTGCCGTGATCAACTGCTGCGTTGCCCGGACTCCTCGCCCCGTCAACGACCGAAACTTCTCGCCACTCTCTACTTGAAACTCTAGAGAACTGCTCTGTCCCCGGTTACGCGTGCGAATCAGCCGATAGGTTTGCTGGTTGTTCTGGAAGGTAAAATCCACCCGGACATCCTTTTCCCCCGCGTGAATCACATCATCTTCCGACGCCGCCCGACTTTGCCCCCAAATTACCCAGGTAATTGCTTCCAATAAAGAAGATTTTCCTGCCCCATTAGACCCGCAGATACAGGCAGTGTGCAATCCTCTAAAGTCCAGGACAGCATCGCGGTAACTAAAAAAGTTTTTCAGCCTCAGTTGCAACGGAATCATTCAGGCTTTAACGCCTCACACCTTTACTTTCAATACTTGTCAGTACATCTGCACTGTTGTTTAGTCTATCGACGCTAGAATGAGCTTTGTAGCCTTTAAGACATTAGTTTTACAATTATTAATAATTAACAAACATCCGGATTGAGGTGACTAAGCTATTTCTATGACAGCTAATCTCTCAAGTTGACTGCATTTATTTAAGAGGGTTGATCAATGGGAAGAAAATCAAAATTAAAGCAAATGAGGCAGCAGGCAAAGACGCAACGCCCCACCGAGCCAACACCACCCTCGACAGATTTCGCACCCACCGAATTCGTCCAGCAGCTAGAACAAATAGGCTATCAGCTTAATCAGGAAGGGCGCTCTCCCGATCTCCCTAACCGCAACGTCAGCCCGCAGTTGTAGCGCTTTGGTAGCAAAAATTAGTCCCCGTAAAAGGATTTAGGATACTAATTCCATCCCTCTACTGACAGAACTAAGCTTACCCCTTCCGGCTGACGAATGCCCTATCCAAACCCGAAACAATTAAGGAGCGGGTCACAGTACCCAAAGCTCTTGAGTTTGCCAAGGTGCAAATTCAATTGAGCGAAGAAAGCAAAAGGAGAAAAAAAATATGACTACAGATCAAATGAGACGCGCAGTCGGCATTTTTTCTCATCGTCAAGATGCAGAACAGGCACTTCAGGAGCTACGAGATGCTGGCTTCAATATGGATCGAGTGTCTGTAATTGCCAGAAACCCTGATAGCCCTCAGCAAATGTCTGGTGCAGATGTAGGTAAAAGCCCCGGTGAGCAAGCCCAAGGTGGTGCAGGCGCTGGAGCCGTTGCTGGTGGTGTAACAGGTGGTGTAATCGGCTTAGTTGGCAGCATAGGAGTCTTGGCGATTCCTGGGATTGGCCCCGCCGCTGCCATCGGCACTGTTCTGGCAGATACCCTTATAGGTGGTGGTATCGGTGCAGTCGGAGGCGGTTTGGTGGGCGCATTGGTTGGCTGGGGAATTCCTGAAGACCGTGCTAAATACTACGATGAGCGCGTCTCTCAGGGAGAGTACTTGATCGTTGTCGAAGGTGCCGCCGCCGATATTCGGCTGGCGGAGGCGATGCTCCACAAGCGAGGAATCCGTGACTGGGGGATTTATGACGCACCCGGCACCCATACTGCCACTCGCATGTAGTTCATTCGGCACTGTTTAGCGATTAGATAAGTCCGATCGCATAGATCTATAAAACAGCGTTTTAGTCTGTTGCTTCCTAGAAAGTGACAGGCTATTTCTTTTTTGCTGCTTTACAGGCGCGTTAATCTACAATCTGGCATTAGGTACAGGGCATTCCCGAAGAAATTGCGGAATCATTAAAGTGGGGGCATCGCAACAACTCAGTAATGATTCTGGTATTTAGAAACCTCAAATCTTATACTTTAACCTACGATTGATTAGCAGCTTCAAGATGACAAGCTATTCATCGAAGCAATCGGGGTGCTGCTGGAAGTTGTAACTGTTCTCCTGATAGCACAATCCAGAATAGGAAGCCTGTAATGAAAAAAGTCCTTTTTCTATTTAGCGAGTTAGATGATGATGACATTGACTGGATGATTGCTACAGGCTATAGAGCCGAAGTTCCCGCTGGTGCCATCCTGATTACAGAAAACCAACCCATTGACACGCTACATATTTTGCTGGACGGAACTTTAACGGTTTCTGTTTCCGCATTAGGCGGTCAAGTCATTGCCTATTTAAAGAGTGGTGCTGTGGTAGGGGAAATGTCTTTTGCTGATTCTCGACCCCCTTCGGCGACAGTGGAAGCGGTGGAAGATTCGCTTTTGCTGTCGATTCCCCGGCGTCAGTTACTTGAAAAGCTGGAAGAAGATCAGGGCTTTGCCGCACGTTTTTACCGCGCGATCGCGATCTTTCTTTCCACTCGCCTCCGAGGAACAGTCAAGTATCTCGGCTATGGTACTCCACCACTAATGAGTGAAGAAAGTAGTGTCGATGACTTAGCACCAGAGATTATTGATAATGTGCCCCTGGCAAAAGCGAGATTTGACTGGTTGTTGAGACGTTTAAAAGATTTTGATGCAGCGGTGATTAAAAACGACAAGCTGTCCCATATTCAATAAAGGGATTAGGTAGGGGAGAAAAAACTCACCGACTCTCCTCCCCCTCTCCACAGCCAAAAATTAGGAACATTCCCTTTTTTCCCAGGTCTAGGGGGGCATGGGCAGGCAACCTTCTTGCCCCTGCCAACCCTTACTATCTGGGGGATATTTGCATGTTTTCTTTTCACACACAGCGATCGCGAACGGCTGCACTCATGGCACTGGCAATCAGCACTAGTACCGCCATCCCCTTTTTGACCACCAGTGTAGTTCAGGCGCAGCGTCTACCCGATCCACCCACATTCCCATGGCTGGATGCCAAGGCTCCTTCCCCTAGCCCCAGCCCGGTTCCCAAGGATAATCAAGCGCAAATTCCTCGCCCGAACAATAACTCTAATAATTATGCAGTAGCGATCGCGGCGGGCACCTCTATATCAGTACAGTACAACGAAGCTGAGAAAATCATTGTGATGCCGCATGAAACCAAAGATTTAACACTTACGGTGGCGAAGAACATCACCTCCCGTCAGGGCACAATCTTGATCCCGGCTGGCAGTAAGATTGTCGGCAGATTGCAACCAGCACGGAATGGTTCTCAGTTTGTGGCGAGGGAGTTAGTTGTCAATCAAGGACGGAGCCGTCAAGAACAGCGGTATGACATCGTTGCCAATTCTCGCGTCGTTACCCGCACAGAGCGAGTCAGGCGGGGTAGCAATACCACTGCCATTGCCAGAAATGCTGCCATTGGTGCTGCTGCTGCTGCCACCTTAGCAGCGATTACTGGAGATAAAGCGATCGCTACAGAAGAAATCCTCGGCGGTGCAGGCTTAGGTGCATTGAGCGGGTTGCTGCTCAATCGCCAACGCTCAGTTGATGTGGTGGTGATTTACCCGAACCGAGACTTAACCGTCAGACTAGAGTCAGAGCTAGCGCTGCGTTAAGAGCCAAGAATTTGAGGGAGTCGATATTATAGCCGTCCTAAATGATTCCGCAAAAGCGAGATCTTCGACCGATTGGGGAAGCCGGGGATCAAGCGATCGCATCGCATCTCACCACCTAAATCGGATGGCGATCGTTGCTTAGAGACAAAAAATAACTGCCTCCTACTTTCAAAGAGGCAGAGAGATTCTTATGGAATCTGCAAAAACTTACAGACCAGGCTTTTCTTCCTTCTCTACTTTCGGCACAACATCAGGGCGCTCTTTATTTTCCCAACCAACAGGGCGCTTAGAGTTGTACCAAGCAATGGAGCCAATCGTTGCGGCGGCAATAAATCCCACTACATAGACAAGAGTAGCAGAAATAGGGAAATGAGGTTCTGCTGCCACGCCAGCTTGCAATATTAAATGCATATTTGTCTTAACTCCTTCCTAATCGTATTTAATCGTATTTAGGCTATCCTACCAGACGTTAAAACCCCCCCTATCACCCTTGAGTTTGATTTTTATGACCAAAGGGAGTAGCTAGGTACAAGTTTGTCTTATAGAAATCACCTATTTTTGAGCAGGAGGAATAGGGGGAGCAAAAAATTAGCGGGGAGCAATTGCTGGCGGCAATTCCAAAGGTAGTGAGCCTAGCAACCCTTTGCGAAAATCATTTAACAACTGCCGTGCCGTGCGCTCTACATCCCCTTGATGACGCTGCTGTGCTAGCTCGTGTAGGTATTCCTCACCAGTCAAGGATTCAGGCTCAAGTTTATAGCGAGACTCTAGAGGAGATGGAGGTAGCAAATGGGCATCATCTCGCTGGTACAGTTGCTTGATTAAATCCACAAAGACAGCCGCAACTAGCTGATTATCGTAAGCCGCCTCACCGATATCGTCACAAATTGCCAGCTTGAGAGCAACGGATTGATTGTTGATCCTGCCAGGAATCACCCCAGGTGCATCTAATAACTCAATTTGGTCAGAAATTCGTACCCAACGCAACTGGCGTGTCACCCCAGCACGTCTAGCACTCTCTACAACTCGCTGTCCCAGCAAACGGTTAATCAATGCGGATTTGCCGACATTAGGAAACCCAATGACAACAGCACGGACGGGACGAGGACGCATTCCTCGACTTACTCGCCGTTGATTCATTTGTTCCCCAGCCGCTTGTGCCGCCTTCTTGAGAGCCGTAATTCCCGTTCCCTGCTGGGCATTAGTAAAGATTGGCTCTTCTCCAACGGAGCGAAACCATTGTTCCCACCGATTTCGCAGGGCATCGGGGATCATATCCAGGCGGTTAAGCACCAACACCCGCGATTTGCCACCTGTCCATTCCAATGTCTGAGGATGGTGAGTGGCGATGGGAATTCTGGCGTCCCGCACCTCCAGCACTACATCCACGCGCTTGAGCTGTTCTTTGAGTTGCCGTTCTGCTTTGGCAATGTGACCGGGATACCAGTGAATTTCTGGGGTTGACATGGGTTTGGGGATAGGGATTAGAGGCTAGGGGCTAGGAATTAGGTAGAGCGTGCTGAACGCTGCGTTGGAAGTTAGGGAGGGTTGATTATTCTCCCCCACTTCCCCATCACCCTATCTCCCCCATCTCTCTAACCCCTACCCTAAAGCCTACGGAACAATCAAAACGGGGCAGGGAGATAGATTGATGACGCGATAGGTGACGCTTTCGGTTGGGCCATCTTCGGTTAAACCTAGCCCTCGGCAGCCCATGATGATTAGGTCTGCCCCGACTTCGTCAGCGACATCACAGATGGTGAAAGCGGGCTTGCCAGCACGCTCTATGAGTTCGGCTTCAATCCCTTGTTGGGAAAATAGCACTTGGGCATTTTGCAGTAGTTCAGCTACTGCGTCTGGAGACTGCATGGTCTCCGGGTTCGGTGTCTCTGCTGTGGTTTCGACTTCTTCAAGTACTGACAGCAGGATTAAGCGGCTACCGTACTTTTGCACAATATTGGCAACAGTATCAGCCGCTTCACGGGCTTCTCGGCTTTGATCGATGGGAAACAAAACTGTCTTAAACATCGCACGCATCTCCAGGACGCGGACTCCGGTAAAATGTGGACGGCAACAGCACTAGTACTATATTCGCCCTGAGAAGAAATTTCTATCTATTGACTTCATCAGGGCAAAGAGCAAACACCAGTGACATGCTGATTAGAGCAAATTAACTCAACAAACGCAATTTTAGGAGAATTTTTCTGTGTCCAAGAAAACTGTAGCAAATTTATCGGCGTCCGATTTATCCGGCAAACGGGTACTGGTGCGGGCAGACTTTAATGTGCCAGTGGATAACGGCAGCATCACCGACGATACCCGTATCCGTGCGGCTCTGCCGACCATTCAGGATTTGACCTCTAAGGGAGCCAAGGTGATCTTGTGCAGCCACTTTGGGCGTCCTAAGGGTCAAGTAAATGAAGATATGCGCCTTACCCCGGTGGCGAAGCGGCTTTCGGAGTTGCTGGGTAAGGAGGTTGTCAAGTGTGACGACTGCATCGGCGATCAGGTCGCGGCTAAGGTGGGCGCGATGCAAGATGGCGATGTGGTGCTACTAGAGAACGTCCGCTTCCACGCTGGGGAAGAAAAGAATGACCCAGAATTTGCCAAGCAACTGGCATCCGTTGCTGATTTGTATGTCAATGATGCTTTTGGCACGGCTCACCGCGCCCATGCTTCTACTGAAGGGGTGACTCACTATCTCAGTCCTTCTGTGGCGGGATATTTGATCGAGAAGGAATTGCAGTACTTGCAAGCCACGATTGAAAACCCGCAGCGTCCCTTAGCCGCCATTATTGGGGGTTCTAAGGTTTCCAGCAAAATCGGCGTGATTGAAACGTTGCTGGAGAAGTGCGACAAGCTGCTGATTGGTGGTGGAATGATTTTCACCTTCTACAAAGCCCGTGGATTGAATGTCGGTAAGTCTTTGGTGGAAGAAGACAAGCTGGAGTTGGCAAAGTCTTTGGAAGCGAAGGCAAAAGAGCGGGGGGTTGACTTGCTGTTACCGACGGATGTTGTCGTGGCGGATAAGTTTGCGGCTGATGCCAATGCCGAAACCGTCAGTATCGAAAACATTCCCGATGATGGTATGGGTTTGGATATTGGCCCGGACTCGGTGAAGCTGTTTCAGGATGCTCTGAAGAATTGTAAGGCAGTGATCTGGAATGGCCCGATGGGTGTGTTCGAGTTTGAAAAGTTTGCCGTGGGTACGGAAGCGATCGCTCACTCTCTTGCCGATCTGACTAAGCAAGGCGCAACCACAATCATCGGTGGTGGCGACTCTGTCGCAGCGGTAGAAAAAGTCGGCGTGGCTGAGCAAATGAGTCACATCTCCACTGGTGGCGGTGCTAGCTTGGAGTTGCTAGAAGGCAAGGAACTCCCTGGTATTACCGCTCTAGACGACGCTTAGACCTAGATTAGTAGACCTCTTGCAAAAATGTACCAGACCCCTCCCCAACCCTCCCCTTACTAAGGGGAGGGGGCAAGATTTCAAGTCTCCCCCCTTACTAAGGTGGGATTAAGGGGGGTCTATTCGACTTATGCAAGAGGTCTAGTGCAAATACATCAAGTTAGCTACGCAGATAGAGGCGTTAACGAAGCTAGGCGCAATTCTTGCTATAAGGTCAGTAGGTTGTTATAGCTCAAGAGAGATTTGTGCCTACAAAAGTCGCCACTGAAGAAATTGTGGCTAAATTAGAGGAACAGCGGCAAAGAACATGTTCGGAGTATGGTGCAAACCTCACAGATCCTACAAGGTCATTACCAACTTCAGCAGAAGCTGGGACATAACGCGGGGCGTCAAACCTGGTTAGCCTCGGATATTGCTACCTCACCCGCAGAACCTGTCGTTGTCAAACTGCTTGCTTTTAGTCCTCAGATGCAGTGGGATGATTTCAAGTTGTTTGAGCGGGAGGCGCAAGTCCTCAAACAGCTAAACCATCCCCAGATTCCCCGGTATCGGGATTACTTTTCCTTGGAGCCAGAAGCCAGCGATCGCTTACGCTGGTTTGCCTTAGTCCAAGACTACATTCCCGGTCAGTCTTTGCAACAACTCTTACAGCAGGGTAAGCGTTTTACAGAAGCACAAGTCCGAAAAATTGCCAGCGATGTTTTGGAAATTTTGACGGAGTTGCACAGTCTCAATCCCCCGGTTCTCCACCGCGATATCAAGCCGAGTAATCTCATCTTGGGAAAAGATCATCGGGTTTACCTGGTTGATTTTGGAGCAGTACAAAACAGTACCGCAGCAGAAGGCGTGACGTTTACTGTCGTTGGTACGACGGGCTATGCACCGCTAGAACAGTTTTGGGGAAAGGCTGTCCCCGCGTCTGATTTGTACGCTTTGGGGGCAACGCTGATTCACCTGCTCACGGGGACAACGCCAGCTGATTTACCGCAGAAGAACATGCGGATTCAATTTAGCGATCGCGTCAGCACCAATCCTACTCTGGTTCGCTGGATTGAAGCGATTACGGAACCCGATTTAGAACAACGCTGTAGCACGGCGGCAGAGGCATTGGAGGCACTACAGACAGGGCGATCGCTCCACACACCACTGCTCCCCATCTCCCAGCCACCCAGCAGCCGCGTGCAACTCAAAAAATCACCCGACTCCCTCAGCATCAGACTTCCCAGACACAAACTTTCCTTTCAGAACGTCATCACCTTAGTATTGAAGGTAGTGCTGACAGTTGGTTCCCTTCCCTTCCTATTAGTAATTGCCATCCTCCTTTTATTAGGACTAGCAATTAATTTGGCAATGATATCTTTTGGTTCATCTCCTTTACTAATTGCTCTGCCGATATTTCTTTTGAGTGGTTTTTTATGGTTTGCAACCACTCAAGAATTTAATAATTTGCAGGATGAATTAAATCAAAATTTTGTTGATTATTTTAGACAAAAAATTATCTACTTATCCAACGATAAATTAGTCGTTAAAAATCAACAGTTCACTTACAAACAGATAAAGCAATTTGGTCGGATTTTAAGCGTTGAAGCGACTCTTTTCGAGAACGTGGCAATTCAGACAAAGTTAAACAGATATACTTTTGGGCAGGAACTTACGGAACTAGAACGACAGTGGCTGGTTCAAGAAATTAAAGATTGGCTTGCCGAAGAAGAGACCTAGAGTGAGAATTTGAAAAAGCTTACCTTAGTTAAACGGTGTGCTTAAATAAGCCCAACGAATTATAGAATGGGCATTTTGCCCTCGATAAAGTTTAATTAAAGTCTGCTAATTTACTAAATAAAAAACTTACGGAAATTGATAACACATAATGCTACAAATTGAACAAGTTTTACAAAAGCGTTATCAACTTAAGAAAAAATTGGGGCAAAACGCAGGACGTCAAACCTGGCTAGCTCAGGATTTACATTCCTCACCGACTGAACCTGTAGTCGTCAAACTTCTTACCTTAAATCCCCAAATTCACTGGGATGAACTGAAGCTGTTTGAGCGGGAGGCACAAATCCTCAAACATCTTGAACATCCCCAAATCCCTCGGTATAGAGATTATTTTGCATGGGACGAAGGAACGGAGGAAAATTTACCTCAGTTTTGCTTAGTTCAAGACTATATTCCCGGAAATTCTTTGAAGCAATTGTTAATACGAGGTAAGTACTTTAGCGAAAAGCAGGTGCGAGACTACGCTACTCAACTGTTGGAAATTTTGATTGATCTACACGAGTTGAGTCCTCCTGTTTTGCACCGCGATATCAAGCCCAGCAATTTGATTTTGGGTAAAGATAGGCAAATTTACTTGGTAGATTTTGGCTCAGTTCAAGACCGAGCCAAGGCAGAGGGAGCAACCTTTACAGTAGTAGGAACTAGTGGGTATACTCCTCCCGAACAGCTTTGGGGACGGACAGTTCCTGCCTCTGATTTATATGCGTTGGGGGCAACACTCATTCATTTATTAACAGGTATTGCTCCGGCTGATTTACCCATTCGGCAAATGCGAATTCAATTTAGTAGTGCAGTGAGTCTCTCCTCCGGTTTTGCTAGTTGGCTTGAAAGGCTCACTTCCCCTGCTCCCGAACAGCGATTTGATTCAGCCCGGAGAGCGCTAAAGGCACTGCAAACTGGCATATCTCAGACAAGTTCTCAACTAAGCACACCTAAAGTTCATTATTGGCGTTTGGCATTTTTAATTTCTCTCCAGTTGGCTATTGTCTGCGTGGGTTTTACTATAATTCCGCAACTGCTACATAAGATTTCTGGTTAATTCAGGAGCTACAAGAGGCGAGAAGCAACAGGTATACCATTGGTAGCGCTTTCTGTGATTCCAGCTACATTAGAAAGATGACGCGGTAAGAAAAGCGATCGCTATGCTGCAAGTAGAAAAGGTTCTTAATGGGCGCTATCACCTCAAGCGTAAGCTAGGACACAATGCAGGGCGACAAACCTGGTTAGCGGAAGATCTAGGGGTGTCACCGAGCGAATTAGTAGTAGTGAAACTGCTGGCATTTGGGGGTGAGGTGCAATGGGACGACTTGAAGTTGTTTGAACGGGAAGCACAAGTCCTCAAACAACTCAATCATGACCGGATTCCGACCTATCGCGATTACTTTCACATTGATGATCGCGCCCTGTGGTTCGGCTTAGTCCAAGAATACATTCCTGGCACATCCCTCAAAGAGCAACTGGCTCAGGGTAAACGCTTCCCTGAAAAAGTAGTCCGTAAAATTGCCGCTGATATTCTCAAAATTCTCCATTTTCTCCACGAACTCCAGCCAACGGTACTGCACCGCGACATTAAACCCAGTAACTTAATCTGGGGTGAGGATGAGCAAATTTACTTGGTAGATTTTGGAGCAGTACAAGATCGAGCAACACAGGAGGGCGTAACTTTTACGGTTGTAGGTACCTACGGTTATGCACCGATGGAGCAATTTGGCGGAAGAGCAATTCCAGCCTCAGATCTTTATGCTTTGGGTGCAACGTTGATTCATTTGCTCACAGGTGTTTCCCCCGGCGACTTGCCACAGCGGAATCTACGAATTGGCTTTCAAGACAAAGTAAGTCTTAGTCCCACAATGGTGAGCTGGCTTGAGAAATTGACAGAACCTGCCCCAGAGGAACGGTTTAAAAGTGCTCAGGAGGCGATGCAGGGATTGAAATGGGGGATGAAGCCCAAGCACCTAATTAGCACCTTGGAAGTTAAACCCGCACCGTTGAACAATTCCGGGCTAGGCATTCATTCATCAGCGCCCGTACCAGAGGAAATCATCGGTTGGAATTGGGGGGCATTTTTGATGCCGTGGTTTTGGCCACTGAGCAATAATGTCTGGTTTGGGTTGTTATCCTGGATGCCCCAACTCGGTTGGATAATGGCAATTTTTTTAGGGGCGAGAGGAAATGAGTGGGCTTGGAAAAGCCGCAGGTGGAGAAGTATCGAACATTTTAAAGCCCATCAACGCGGTTGGGCGATCACAGGCATTCTTTTAGGTGTCCCCATCTCTGCCATACTGTGGTGGGTTGCCTTATCGCTCATTGCTTCGTGGCTTTAACTCGGTGAGTTTTGATCAGCGAATGGTTACTCGCCCATTGGTTCACCCTTTCTATAGAGGTTAGAGAGCAGAGGTGCGGGGGAGCAGGGGAGCAGGGGAGCAGGGGAGCAGGGGAGCAGGGGAGCAGGGGAGCAGGGGAGCAGGGGAGCAGGGGAGCAGGGGAGCAGGGGAGCAGGGGAGCAGGGGAGCAGGGGAGCAGGGGAGCGGCGGAGCAGGGGAGCGGCGGAGCAGGGGAGCAGGGGAGCGGCGGAGAAAATAACCAACCCTATTCATACTTCACCCTTCATACTTCATCCTTCATACTTCACCCGTTCGGACTTCGGCGTGAGCGCTCAGTCGAACGCTGAGCTCACGGCCGAAGCCTTCATACTTCATCCTTCATACTTTCTTCCCACTCAGGACTCACCGACTCAGGACTCACCGACTCAGAACAGCAAGTACCCAGTTTTGCGCTCAATGTAGTCTACGAGGGTTTGATAGCAATCTGGATCGTTTTGCTTATTGATGATGATGGGGATCGAGCTATCCGGTAGCCAAAAGGTGAGCTTCCCACTGGAACCACAGCAGAAACTACTAATGCGGTTGAGGTCGATTAGGTATTCATTGCGCTCATAATTGATTTTGATCCAGTCACCGGATAAGGGTTGAGTCGATACCCGATGGACATAATTGAGAATTTGCTCATACTCTTCCGGGTTGCTTTGCCGATTGATCACCAGGGGAATCGAGCTATCAGGCAGCCAAAAGGTTATCTTACCGTTCGGGGCGCAGGAGAAGGCACTGAGGCGGTCAAGATCGATGACATATTCATTTCGCTCATATTGAACCTTTATCCAGTACGCCACATAACCTCCTCACGCACGTAGTTAGTGTTTAGTTTTCAGTTTTTAAGGTTCTATTCGGCAAAAACTAACAACTAACAACCAGCTTTAAGATACCTCAGCCGGGGATGGTAAGGGTGAGGAAGTGGTAGACGCAAATTCTTCAGTTTCCACTGCTTCCCCCTTAGCCATTGCGGCGTGAATAAATCCTAAGAATAGGGGATGGGGAGCATTCGGACGCGATCGCAATTCGGGATGGAACTGCGTAGCAATGAAGAAGGGATGATTGGGAAGCTCGATCATTTCCACCAAACGACCATCGGGAGACGTGCCACTGATTGCATAGCCTGTATTCAAGAACGAGTTGCGGTAGGCATTATTAAACTCATACCGATGGCGATGGCGTTCGTAAATCACCTCGTCTTGGTAGAGAGAAAATGCCAGGGTATTGGGAGCAATGCGACAAGGATACAAGCCTAATCGCATTGTGCCACCTAAATCCACCACATCTTGCTGTTCTGGCAATAAACTAATCACCGGATTTTGCGTCTCCGGGGCAAACTCAGAACTATTGGCATCCTCCAACCCAGCAACGTGCTGTGCCCAGTCAATTACAGAGCACTGCATTCCTAAGCACAACCCTAAAAACGGGATTTTTTGCTCGCGGGCGTATTGAACAGCGGCAACCTTGCCATCAATACCCCGAACACCAAAACCACCGGGAACCAGGATGGCTTTAACACCCTTTAAAAAGCGTTCTGCTCCGTAGGATTCGATGTCTTCTGAGCTTACCCAACGCAGGTTAAGTTCGGTTTCTAACGCGATCGCCGCATGGCGCAATGCTTCCACCACCGACAAATAGGCGTCATTTAACTGTATATATTTACCAACGATCGCTACCTCCATCTGGCTAGTTGGGCAATAAAGCCGTTCTACCAGGGTTTGCCACTGACTCAAGTTAGGTTCGCGCTGCTCTAGGTTTAACAACTCTAAGGTTTGCTGGGCTAGTCCTTCTCGCTCCAAAATTAGCGGAACTTCGTAGATACTCTTGGCATCCGGACAAGTAATCGTTGCTTCGACGGAAATATCGCAAAATTCGGAAAGTTTTTCCTTCAACCCTGGTTGCAAGGGGCGATCGCAACGACAAACCAACACATCGGGCTGAATCCCAATCGAGCGCAACTCCTTCACCGAATGCTGTGTCGGCTTCGTTTTCATCTCTCCTGCTGCTGGAATCCAGGGAAGTAGGGTGACGTGCATATACAGCACGTTATTGCGCCCTACATCCTTACGAAACTGGCGAATCGCCTCCAAAAACGGCAACGATTCAATGTCTCCTACTGTACCGCCAATTTCCGTAATTACCACATCAGGGTTGGTATTTTTTGCTACTCGGTGGATGCGCTCTTTAATTTCGTTGGTGATGTGGGGAATCACCTGCACCGTTCCCCCCTGATAATCACCGCGACGCTCTTTATTGATTACCGCCTGATAAATTGAACCTGTAGTAACGCTATTAAGGCGCGACATTGAGGTATCGGTAAAGCGCTCATAGTGCCCCAAATCCAAGTCCGTCTCCGCCCCATCCGCCGTCACGAACACCTCTCCGTGCTGGAACGGACTCATCGTCCCTGGATCGACATTAATATACGGGTCAAGTTTCAAAATTGAGACGGAGTATTCTCGCGACTTGAGCAGTCGCCCCAAACTCGCAGCGACAATTCCCTTGCCGATACTAGAGACAACACCACCTGTTACAAACACAAACTTAGTCATAAAATTTCTACGGTCTTTAGAGGCTTTAGATTAATTACAGGCTTCATTGTGCCACAGTCCTTCCAGCGCCGTTCGTTGCCAATAAGACACCCTGGCGGCATGGAGTCCGCTCCTATAATCTCCTGCTTCGCAACTGAGGTAGCAGGGGGATTGACCCTCATTTTTTGAGAGAGTAGAGTGACATGTGCCTGCCTACTTCAATGCTAGTATTTTCTCTTCCCTCTTAGCGGCGCTTTGATGTAGCAAAGCTCACCTTCAAAGGTCGCGATCGCACGCACAAAATAACTATCTTACTCTCAGGTAGGCTTTGTTTAGGTGACTAATTGCGTTGTAGCGCTCAAAAAGTCACAAATTATTGCTCGTTGAGACAGCAAAAAGATTCTTTTTCCGGCAATACCCCCAGCAGAAACTGAAATAAAACTTTCTACTTTTACTCAGAACTTTTAAAAGAGGTTTAACGATGGCTAAATTTTACGCAGAAATTACAGAAGAACTACAAAAGTTTATTCAAGAACAAAAAATATTTTTTACTGCCACCGCTCCTAAATCCGGTCGAATTAATTTGTCTCCCAAAGGCATAGACACTTTTCGGTGTATCGATCGCCAAACCGTCGCCTATCTGGATTTGACAGGGAGTGGTAACGAGACGTCTGCCCATCTAAATGAAGAAGACAGAATGACGATGATGTTTTGCAGCTTCTCAGAAAATCCTTTGATTTTGCGGCTGTATGGACACGGAAGAGTGATTCGTCCTCGGGATGGGGAGTGGGAAACATTTTATTCCTTGTTTAATTCATTACCAGGTGAACGACAGATCGTTGTATTAAAGGTGGATTCTGTTCAGACCTCCTGCGGCTTTGGGGTTCCCCTTTATGAATTCCAAGGAGAGCGATCAACCTTGATTGAGTGGGCAAAAAAGAAAGGAGAACAGGGAATTCAGGCGTATTGGAAAGCTAAAAACGTCAAGAGTATTGATGGGCTACCCACCAAAATTTTATCTGACTAAATCCGTAGGAATATTCCCCTAGCCCCTAAAAACAGGTGCAAGTGGGGACTTTGAACATCAGCGATCGCCTCTAAGTTACAAATCACATAAACCCTTAAAGACAGAATGAAAAATATCCTGGGATTAGCAGTTTTAGGAACCTTGATCACCACCCCAGCTTTGGCAGAACAATCGCTATCGGTTGTCTATCCTCCTGCTAATCACCAGACAACTGCCGAACAAATTTTCTTGATTGGTACCGCTGCTCCCAATGCAGCCGTGACGGTAAATAATCGGACGATTGAACGCAGTCCGGCGGGACATTTTGCTCCCAGTTTCCCCTTGCAGGTGGGAGAGAACGTCTTTATTTTGCGTCAGAACAATCAGCAGCTTGAGATTAAAGTAACGCGACTCTCCACTACGCCAGAAATACCAAGCGGGTTAAACTTTGGCAAAGATTCCCTCACCCCGGCTGTTGATATCGCTAAACTCCCCGGAGAGTTGATTTGTTTTGGGGCAGTGGCACCACCTAATGCCACGGTTGCTGTCAAGCTGGGGAATCAAACTATTCCCCTGTTTCCCCAAACCCAGGATATCCAGCTACCGCCCAATTCCGCTGCCTTAACCGCCCAAAATCAGCCCGTTTCTCAATCGGCGTCTGGGCAATATCAAGGATGTGCTACTGCTGAGACAACAGGGGACTTGGGGCAACCGCAATTTCAGTTATCGCTAAATGGCAAAACTATTAGTCAAGCTAGCCCCGCTAACCTGTCGGTTCTCTCTCCCGCCCAGCTAGAGGTGGCAGAAGTGACTGCCGACGCGGGTACTGCCAGAACCGGGCCGAGTACCGATTACTCCCGCCTCACCCCTTTACCAAAAGGGACAAGGGCAACGGTGACAGGACGGGAGGGCGAGTGGGTACGTTTGGATTATGGTGCCTGGATTAAAGCCTCAGAAGTGCGGATTTTGCCCGGTGCGGTACCGCCGCGATCGCTAATTCGTAGTATCCGTGCCCGTCAGGTGGAGGGGGCGACAGAAGTTGTGTTTCCCCTACAAGTACCCGTTCCTGTCAGCGTGCAGCAAGGTGAGGGCACCTTCACCCTGAATCTCTACAACACTACCGCCCAAACCGATACCATTTTTCTGAATGATGACCCGTTGATTGATCGCCTCGACTGGCAGCAAATTGTGCCGGGACAGGTGCAATACACCTTTAACCTTAAAAGTCCCCAACAATGGGGTTACGACTTGAGATATGAAGGAACTAGCTTGATTCTCTCCTTACGGCATCCCCCCAGAGTTTCTGCAACGCCAAACTCTACCCAACCCTTAGCCGGAGTCAAAATCTTGCTTGATCCCGGACATGGCGGCGAGGAATTGGGATCGAGGGGGCCGACAGGTTATCCCGAAAAAGATGTGAATTTGATTGTCTCTAAGTTGCTGAAAAAAGAACTTTTAGCACGGGGGGCAACTGTATATATGACGCGAGAGGAAGATATAGAGGTACCGCTGGGCGATCGCGTCACTATGATTAATGAAATTGAACCCGCGATCGCCCTTTCGATTCACTACAACGCCTTACCCGATAGTGGCGATGCGATTAATACTCAGGGGATTGGTGCCTTTTGGTACAACACTCAATCCCATAGTCTCGCCGTTTCTCTGCACAATTCCTTGGTGCAAAAACTTAACCGTCCATCCTACGGTGTCTTTTGGAACAACCTCGCCTTAACCCGTCCCCACACCGTACCCTCCGTCCTGCTGGAATTAGGTTTTATGATTAATCCAACGGAATTTGAGTGGGTGGTGAATCCTGCTGAACAGCAAAAATTAGCGGATGCGATCGCAGAAGGTGTGACGCAGTGGTTTGCCTCTGTCAGATAATCCCTATCCTGGCAAAGCCTGAAGGGGTAGTCTGCGAGGATTCGCCTTGTATAACCGATCAGTGCCGCACGTCAAGCCAAAAAAGATCCATGCTAAAAATCACCCGACTAACCAGCATTCCCCCCAACGAAATCGATATTAGTGCAATTCGCTCTCAAGGGGCGGGCGGTCAAAATGTGAATAAAGTCGCCACAGCGATTCATCTACGCTTTGACATCAATGCATCTTCCTTATCTCCCCTCTATAAAGAACGCCTCCTCAATCTCGGTGATCGGCGCATAACTAAAGACGGCATCATCGTCATCAAAGCTCAACAACACCGCACCCAAGAACAAAATAAAGAAGACGCCCTCAATCGACTCCAAGAGTTGCTCAAAAGCGTCACCGTCACCCCCCCAAAACGTAAACCCACCAAACCTTCTCGCCGCGCCAAAAGCAAGCGGATGGACGGCAAAACGAAACGAGGACAGCTCAAAGCCCTAAGAGGCAACATTAAAGAGTAATGAGTAATAAATAGGTACATTACTAGGGAAATAAAATTTAGTAATACCCAAAAATATTTATACACAATTTCTGATTTCTTTTCTAAATACTTTGACTACTTTTATAATCGCTGTGATACTTAGCGGTATAGCGGTGATTAGAAATTCGGCAATACATTTTTCGGTTATAAGCAGCAAAGCCGCAACTATCAGGCAGGCAGATATTAGTTTTACAATTAAAACCCTATTACAATAATCAACGGTTTATAGTAAAGGTTGAATTCTTAAAATAGGGCTAAAGTATTTAATGCAAATAGTCCTAGAAACTCTTGCATTCTGATTACTTATTTAGCGACGTTCATCAATAGCATTAGAGGTCAGTTATGGTGATATCTCCTTCTAATCGTCGTCTCCAGCTAACTTACTACATCATTTTGGTTGTCTTAGGAGTTAGCGGAGGAATACTTTACTATATTCAGAATTATTCCCACGGCTTAGGTGGTGGTATTGCTTTACCGAAGGTGTTGTGGTTGGCTCTAGCTTTGTGGTTTTGGTATTTTTTACCGCCCTTAATCGGCACAGATGCACGCATCAATCCTCAGTTGCGGCAAGGGTACTGGATACTGTGGCTGAATATGGTAGTCAGAGCAGTCCTTGAGTTGTGGATGATGTACGGTTCTCAAACTTGGCACCCCTACTATGGCATTGGTCATGATTTAGTTAGTGCCTTGCTGATCTTTAGCTGGCTGTTCAAGCTAGATCTTGATCAAGATTCTCCTGTACCAGAAAACACATTTCCTTCAGCAAAAGTTAATGTAGAGAAACATCCGATTAACAGCTTAGATAAGGCTGTGAGGTTCAACTTCCGAGTGATGGGAGTGATGTTCTGGATTGAAAGCTACTTTGCCTGGTACATGTTAAAAAATGTTCATTTAGGTGATGAACCTGTTTATTTTGTCCCGGCGAGTAGCCAGCACCAGGGAATTATGCTAATAACCTGGGCTGTTGTAATCGGATTGATGATTCAACAGTTGATCTTTGCTCGCAAATGGCTTTATGAACCGATTGAACGCGGAAGTGGTGCCGAGACAGCGACTCCAGGATGACCTGAGTCGGTTAATGTACGACTTGTATAGTAAGTATTATGCTGGCACGAGTTGGGAAATTTTTCGGGCGGATTTAGGGAAGAAAGATTATGTAATTCTGCTGTGGGATGAGCAGAATCAACTTCAGGGATTTTCTACCTTGGCAGTCTTGAAGTTTGAGTTTGAAGGTCAAGTTAGCCAAGCTATTTTCTCTGGCGATACGATTATTAATCATCAGTATTGGGGAGAACAAACCCTGACGCTGGCGTGGTGTCGCTTGGCGGGAAAAATTAAAGCCGAAGCCGCACAATTACCGCTGTATTGGTTTTTGATTGTGAAGGGTTATCGGACGTATCGCTATCTGCCCATTTTTGCCAAAACTTTTTATCCCAATTGGCGTTATCCCACGCCGCCTCGCTATCAGGTATTGATGGACTATCTAGCCAGGGCGAAATTTGGGGAAAATTACGATCCGGAAGCAGGATTAGTGCGCTTTGCTATTTCCCAAGGACATTTACGGGATAGTTGGGCGGAGATTAAGGACGGATTTGCCAACAAACCGGATATTCGCTACTTTTTAGAACGGAATCCGGAATACTACAAAGGCGATGAATTGGTGTGCTTGATGGAGTTAAGTGAGGATAATATGCGATCGCACGCCCGACGTGGTTTCCTGGAAGGTATGCCGCAATCAGAAGACACCTCTAAAAATATCAGAGCATGACTCTAGAATCTTCGGCAATTCGGACAACTAATGAGGCGAGAAAGGCGATATCGGCGGGAATTGAGGCAGAGATACGCGCTTTACACCAAATTAAACCCCAGCAGCAACTAATTTACGTCCTCTATCCTCTCCTCGCTGTGATGGGTGTCGTGGTGGAACTTGATGCTTATGGGCGAGGGCTGGGGTGGAATCTAGCCTCTGTGCAATATGGCGTTGGGGTGGTGGTAGTGGCGTTGGCGATGAATGCCATGTTTTTGTTGATCCACGAAGCTGTTCACGGGGTTTTGTCTGGTAGGAGTTGGATAAATCACTCCGTAGCGGTGGTTTTGGGAATCGCTGGTGGTGTTTCCTTTTATGCCTATCGGGTGATGCACTTGCGGCATCATGAGTATTTAGGGGATGAAAATGACCCTGATGACTATCACAATTACACTCAAAATCCGACGCTGGTGTGGCTGCTGCACTACAACCGCTTATTGTGGGCAACCCTGCTGTATTTAATTTTTGTGCCAAAGTTGGCATGGCGTTATGGGAACAGAGGCGATCGCATTAATATCATCACTGAGTATTTCTTACTAGGACTTTTCTATACTGTCCTCTTCCTGTTTGTTCCGATAAAAGTCTTCGCGATCGTTTGGCTAGTGCCATTTCTGCTGGCTAACTTTATGATTAACCTGCGCGGGTTAACGCAGCACGGAATTACAGATGCAACCGATCCCTTTATCGCCAGTCGCACCGTTGAGGCTAACTCAGTAACGCGGTTTCTGTTGTTGAATGAAAACTTCCATTTTGAGCATCACCTGTTTCCTGGAGTTCCTAGCTCTAACCTCTTAAGGTTGCATCAATTGATTAATCAGCGATTACCTCGTCGCGTTAGTTGCCCCTCTTACTCCTCATTTCTCTTTCAATTTATACGTGCAAGCCTGCGTCAAGATGAGTCACCGATTGGATTTAAAGAACTACATTCGCCGCAAAAAACGTAAAAACTCTGCGTTACTTTGGGTTAAAAAAAGCCAACAGCTGATTAAAAATGGTGTAAAAACTAATGGACAACTGGCAACAGTTGCAAGCTGTCGTCAAACCTTCCCTAAAAGGATTTTTGCACGCCTTAAAAAATCCGATAGAGGTGCAGCAACGACAACTACAAGGGATTCTTAATGCCAACCAAGAGAGTGTGTTTGGTAAAGCATACGGATTTAGGGCGATTCGCTGTTATGAGGATTATTGCGATCGCGTCCCGATTCAGACTTACGATAATTTAGCCCCCTACATCCAACGCATCGCCGCCGGGGAAACTGGGGTACTGTCTTCTGAACCCGTTGTGGCGTTTGAAGTCACGGGCGGTAGCACTCAAGGAGGAAAGCTGATTCCCTACACTGCTTCTGGATTGCAGGCATTTCAGCGGGCAATTTTTCCTTGGTTGGGGGACTTACTATCACAACATCCTGAGATTAAAGCCGGACGTACCTATTGGGCAATTAGTCCAGTTCGCCCTTTGACGAAAACAAAGGGGGGAATTCCGATTGGGATGGTTAGCGATGCTGCTTATTTTGGTGAGGAGTTGGGGGCTAGTATTGCCCAACTTTTAGCCGTACCTGGGGAGTTTGCGGGGATTGCGGATATTGAGGAGTGGCGGTATCTGACGGCGTTGTTTTTATTGGCGGCGGCAGATTTAAGTTTGATTTCGGTGTGGAGTCCGACGTTTTTGTTGGAGTTGGTGCGGGAGATTTGGGAGAATCGCGATCGCCTAATTGCAGACATTGCTAGTGGTAAAGTTACCCCTCATGCTACCTTAGCGCCGAATCCTGAACGAGCGGCAGCGATCGCTTCTGCATTTTCTGAAGCTAGGTTGCGTAAGGGGAGGGAAATTAACCACAGAGGCGCAGAGAACGCGGAGGAAGAAGGGGAGAGGGAGGAGCGATTGTGTGGGGATGGGTATGATCAGGAGGTTGATACGGCAGCTATCTGGACGCAATTGGCGGTTATTAGCTGTTGGACTGATGCGGCGGCGAAGGCGTTTGTTGATCAGTTGCAAGCCCTGTTTCCTCAGGTTGCAATTCAAGGGAAAGGGTTGCTAGCTACTGAGGGCGTTGTGACGTTACCGTTGGTAGGGTGCGACTTTCCTGTACTGGCAATTGAAAGTGGGTTTTTTGAGTTTCTCGACGCCCAAGAGCAACCTTGGTTATGTCATCAACTGGTAGAGGGGGAAACCTATCGGGTGGTGATGACAACTCATTCTGGATTGTACCGCTATGATTTAGGCGATCGCGTCCGGGTGCGAGGCTGGAAGGAACAAACACCACTTTTGGAATTTGTCGGACGTGCGGGAGTTGTTAGCGATTTATGTGGGGAAAAGCTAACAGAGGAGTTTGTGCTGACACAGTTAGGGAAACAACGAGGCTTTGCGATGCTAGCCCCCTCGTTACGGGGAAAGCCGCATTATGTCTTGTTTCTCGATGCGTCTGAGTACAATGACGCCGACGCTACAACCTTAGCTTGTCAACTCGATCGCGCTTTAGCTACCAATCCCCAGTATCAGTATGCGCGACAGTTAGGTCAACTGAGCGAACTGGTAGCTTGCCGGGTAAAAAATCCTCTCAGTATCTACCTCAACTCAGGGCTAGAACGAGGACAACGATTGGGGGATATTAAGCCGCCAGTACTCAGCAAAGAGACAGATTGGGAATTCCGGTTTGCTGCTTGCGAGTAGCCTATCCTAGGTTATATAGATCCCCGACTTCTTCAAGAAGTCGGGGATATGAGCCGCAATTGCTTAAGTCAGTGCCATTCATTTTAGGTGTATTACGCTACTACGGAGAGAAAGGCGATCGCTCTTTTTCCTCTCTCTACTATTCAGGAAAAAATAGCCGGATAGAACAACTAAATCCCAGTAAAAGTGGCGACGTGATTTCATCATCGCCCAATAAAGTTTCTACTAAAACCAATCGCGCTTTTTCTCGTCGATAAACCTCAACTTTTTTAGTAAAGCGATCGACAATCCAATATTCCTCTACCCCTTGAACTGAATAGAGTTTAAGTTTTGCTTCTTTATCTCGGCGTTCGTTTTGTTTACCAGGAGATAAAACCTCTATTACTAACTCTGGTGCGCCTGTTAGATGCCCCGCCTCATCTTCAATTTGAGTCAATCGTTCTCGACTTACCCAAACTACATCCGGTATGACGCTATCCTCAAAAGCAAAAATCACACCCGGAGCAATAATTGTTTCCCCTAAACCACTCGACTCTGACCAAGCATCAAGTTGTCCAAATATTTTGCCGCAAACCTGTTGATGTCGGCGATGAGGAGAGCGCGTCACAAATAATTCTCCATCAATAATTTCATAGCGCGTCCATTCATTTTGAGGCAAAACCTCTAAATCGTAAACCGTCCACCTAACTCCATCAACAGTTTGGCTCATAATAGTTCCAGCCTGCTTTGTTGCTTTCTTTAGTTCGATTTTATCTAAATATTAAAAGCCAACCACTAATTCCCTCTCTTCTCTTTCCTCCGCGCTCTCTATGTCTGGTGTGGTTCGTTTCTCTTTCATAAAATATATGAACCGCTTTGACTTTGCCCTTGCTACTCCTGACGATGACGCCCAGTTACGTGCTCGGATGGCAGAAGATTGGATGCAGGGGGATATTTCTGTCAGCTTTCGGCGAGAACCAAGTTACTTTGTAGGCTGCCACGTTCAGGGTAAATCCGTACAAATCATCAAATGCACTGAACGGAAAACGGGACGAATTATTGGCTTAGGCAGTCGGTTAATTAATACAGTATTTCTCAATGGCGAACCAAAGCAACTGGGGTATCTTGCAGATTTACGCTGTCATCCCGATTACCGCCAGGGAATGCTTTTAGCGCGGGGCTACAAATTCTTGCGACAGTTGCACGAAGAAAACCCCGTGCCGTTGTACTATTCAGTGATTTTAGAAGGAAACGAGACAGCAAAGCAAAATTTGATTGGTGGACGTGCGGGTTTACCCCAATATCGGGATATCGGGCAGATTCTTACTCCCGCGATTCATCTAGATTTACCAAAGCCAGAAATAAAGGTTCCCGGAGTGCGGTTTGAGCGTAATGGTGTAACACGAAATATTCTCTTTCCAGAAATCTTAAGTTTCGTTCAAACCTGGCAGTCTAAAAAGCAATTTGCCCCTTGCTATCAACTTGAAGACTTCAACAGCCCTCGTTTATTAGGATTGAAACCAGAGGATTTTTATCTAGCATTTCGAGGAAATCAGCTTGTTGGAACCGTCGCGGCTTGGGATCAGCGGGCGTTTCGGCAAACCCATATTGAGCGATACAGCCCACAACTCACCCTCGCTCGTCCCTTTTATAATCTCTTAGCTCAGATGACACCCTTGAAGCCACTTCCCGCACCGGGAAAAATGGTTCCTTATTTTTATCTAGCGTTTGTTGCGATTGAAGAGAATAACCCAGAGATATTTCGAGGATTGCTGCGGGCATTGTATCGCGATCGCCTCTCCGGTTCCTGGCACTACTTCATTGCTGGGTTGCACGAAAACGATCCCCTTGTGACAGTACTGAAAGAATACCGCCGGATTGAAGCAGCCGGAAGACTATTTGTTATCTATTACCCAGATGGAGAAGCACCGTTCCATCAACTCGATGGGCGCGTACCTTATATGGAGATGGCAACCGTATGACGATAGGAGAAAGTTGGATTGGGAATTGGGATCGTAATTTGAAACCTAAACTCCCAAATCCAAACTCATGGCAGTGGGATAGAACACCCAGTTTGTCTGACCCACGTTTGCCAGTATTAGGCGTTTTGGCGCTATATGTTGTACTAGGTATTACAGTTCTGGGATTTAATCGCTCTCCCGCCCAAATTCTGCTGATTGTCAGTGCAGCCTGTCTATTGGATATGCTGTTTCACTGGCTGTTTCGCAGAAGCGGGGGAGCGGGGGAGAAGATTTTTGGGCAAGTTAATGGCTCTACCTCCTCAACTCCCCAAATCCCCATCACATCATCAAAAAAAACAGTACTATTTCCCCTCAGTTCGGCGATTACGGGTTGCTCGTTGAGCATTTTGACCAACTTTGCTCACGGGTTGTGGTTGCCGTTGGTGCCTGTATTTTTTGCGATTTCCTCGAAATACCTGTTCACGGTTAAAGGACGTCACGTCTTTAACCCGGCTCTGTTTGGCATCACGATCAGTTTGCTGGTGGGGCGGGGGATGATTAGTGCGTCTCCGGCTTACCAGTGGGGCAGTTCGGTGGCGATGGTGGCGTTTATTGTCACCGCTGCTTTGGTATTGTTTGCCTTTCGGATTCAGCGCACGGCGTTGATTGTCTCTTTCCTGGGATTCTACGCCCTGCAATTAGGCGTAAGAGCCTATTTAATGCACCATTTGATACCACCGCAAACCCTACTCATGGGGGCGCTGACTTCCCCGGCGTTTTACCTGTTTACTTTCTTTATGATTACTGACCCCGCGACATCGCCCCGCACTCGCAAAGGGCAAATTGGGATGTCGTTGAGTATTGTTTTGATTGATTTGTATCTGCACAAATTTGAGAGTCTCTCGACGTTATTTTTTGCGGGGTTTATTTACTTTGCAGGGCGTTTTGTCTGGTTGCAGGTGCAGGCGTGGCGGGAAAGCTATGGGGGGCGACGTTTACCCCCCCAACCAGGGTTAGAAAGGGGGGATCTAACTCCCCCCCAACCCCCCTTAGAAAGGGGGGAGAATAAACTATTTCAGGACGTTTCTGCTTTCCTTTATCGCTGGGTGGTAATTGGTGTAATTGGGACGGTGGGATTTATTGGGTATCAGCAGTTTGTGGCGGCGCAGGATGTGGTTCAGCCGGATTTTCAGTTTGTGGAGATAGCGGCGGCTGAGGCAGGGATTTCGGCGCACAAGAGCGACATTTTAGAGCGGGTTGACCCCCGCGTGCAGCATGTGGCGAAGTGGCTGCTATCGGTTGGCGATGCTGTAGCAGTGGCGGATGTGGATCAGGATGGGTTGCAGGATATCTTTTTAACTTACCCGTTGAAGGATAAAGGCGATCGCGCCGCACTTTATCTCAACAAAGGCAATTTCCAGTTTGAGCGTTTCCCTATCCCCGCACTGGATGAGTTAGCCGCGAATCCGGAAACTCAAGGTTTACCCTCTGGGGCGTTGTGGTGGGATTACGACAATGACACGGATGCGGATTTGCTGCTGCTGGTGGGCTATGGCAAGTCGCGCTTACTACAAAACCGCTTGGTTGAGGATTGTCGGGGTACAAAGCCTTGCGCCCCTAAATTTGCTGATATTTCCCAGGAAATGGGAATTGATGAATACACCATCAGCCTCACTGCCAATGCCTTTGATATGAATCGGGATGGGCAGTTGGATGTGATGATTGGCAATGCGATGAATCCGCTTTTGCCTAACTATGACCAGCCCCATCACTTTAATATCTTCAATCTTCCCCCAGCGGAGTATCCCGGCGATAGACGGATGTTGGATGTGATGCATCGGAGTTGGCACGATGCCGATAATGGTGGGGAGAATTTGTTTTATCTCAACAACGGGAAAAGCTTTGAGAAGCAGGATGTTGAAGGGTTTGGGTTAGGGGGGAATCGCTGGACATTGGATATTGGGACGGGAGATTTAAATGGCGATCGCTGGACAGATTTATACTTAGCGAATGACTTTGGCCCGGATCAGCTCTACCTTAACCAACAGGGCAAAACCTTCCTCAGTCTGCGCGGTTCCTTAGTGGGAGATGTCGGTCACGACCCCTACAAAGGCATGAACTCCTCGCTAGGGGATGTAGACAACAACGGTCAACTGGATATCTACGTCTCCAATGTCCACGAGAAGTTGCAAGCGGAAGGGAGTTTGCTGTGGATGAATGCGGGAAGTGCCAACACATTAGGATCGAAGGCATTTACAGACCAGGCAATGAAGCGTAACGCCCTCAATGAAAACCGCTTTGGCTGGGGTGGGGCGATGGGGGATTTAGACCGCGATGGGCGTTTGGAAATCCTCCAGGCAAACGGCATGGTGGATGCTAGTTACGACAAAGGCGACAGTGTAACAGCGCAGCCAGTAGAAGGCAAACTGCTTCAGCCTTTTTACTTCAAACTTCATCCTTCCGACAAGGGTTGTCCCGACTACTGGTACTGGAACTCCCAAATTGCCCTGACGGGGCCTGATATTCACGGCTATGCTGACCGTTGGGCAGATTTACGCGATCGCTGCATCTTCCCCTACGAACATAACCGAGTTTACCTAAATCAGGGCGATCGCTTTGTCGATGTTGCCCAGCAAGTCGGCTGGACAGAACCCGGAAATTCGCGGGGAATTGCCCTGGCAGATTTGGATAACGATGGCGATTTAGACGCCCTAGTAACGCATCAATTTGCCCCCGTGTCAATTTACCGCAACGATGCTGCGCCCAATTCCTGGATTGGTTTACAGCTAGAAGGGAATGGCAAGTGCAACCGGGATGCTATTGGCACTCAAGTCACAATTGCTACTCGTTCTGGCACCCAACTCCGGGAGGTGCAGGAATCCAACGGCTTCTCTGCACAAGGAGACAGGCGGTTGTTATTTGGTCTAGGTAGTGAAATGGCTGGTGAGGTTCCCGTTGAAATCCACTGGTGCGGCGAGGAGACACCCCAGCTAGTGCAACTGCAACCTAACCAGTATCACCACCTTGTTCAAGGAATGCTCAAGGGTGATCCGCTTGGATGAATTGGAATTACCTCCCTTAATCCCCCTTGGTAAGGGCAGGGTTGGGGTTGTGGATGCTCGCGATCGCGATCGTTGCGTGACAGTAGGCTGATAACTATATTGTCCCAAGCTCATCTAAGGCGATCGCCGCCCTGTATTTGCCTCTAGTTGTGGATGGATATCCATAACACCAATCTAAAAATCCACCCCTCGCTTCAAATCAACGCCCTTCTCGCAGTAGTGTTTGTGACAAATCATCTCGGAATGGACGCTTGCCAAATCGAAGTAGGGGGGTGGATTCAAGCAGCGACCAGTGATGATCACTTCAGTATCGCGGGGTTTGCGAAGCAGTGCTTCGACGATTGGTTCCGGCGGTAGTAGTTCCAGATCGACGGTGGGGTTGAGTTCATCCATGATGATTGTCTTGTACAACCCTGACGCCAGCGCTACTTTCGCAATTTCCCAGCCACGTTCGGCTTCAACGTAGTCGGCTATTTGCTGTTGTCCTCGCCAGACGATCGCATCTCGTCCGCAGCGATGGTGATCGACTAAGTCAGGGTAGGATTGTCGCAAGGCAGCGATCGCGGCATCTTCTGTATAGCCTGTCCCCCCTTTGAGCCACTGCATAATCAGCACGCGATGGGACTTGTCGATGCTAATCCCGCGACCAATCGCCTGCAAAGCTTTACCCAAGGCATTGGTGGATTTTCCTTTGCCTGCACCCGTGTAGATTTCAATGCCCTCAATGCCCTGTTCCCTAGAAGCTGGATGGTCATGGGGCTTCGATTCGGTGTGCAAGTCAGCAATGTCCAATAGGGCTTGGGGAGTGCCGCGACCTGTAACAATAATTTCCAGATGTTCTGGCTTATTTTGCAATGTTTTTATGACTTCATCGACGGGTAATAAGTCTAAATCTAGGACTGGGTTCAGTTCATCAAGGACAACCACCGAATAAAGATCGGAGGCGATCGCACCTTTTGCCACATCCCAACCCCGCTGCGCCTCTGCTGCATCAAAGCGGATTACTTCATCTTTGACAAAAAATGTCTCCCGTCCCGTGCGAACCTGATCGATTAAGTGAGGGAAACCACGCTGCAAGGCTTCAATGGCGGCGTCCTCATCGTAGGTGCGTCCTGGCCCTTTTAAAAAGCGCAACAACAAAACTCGGCTTAATTCCTGGGAATTAATTCCCAGTCCAATCGAGCGCAATACTACGCCCAGCGCCGCTTGAGACTTACCCTTGCCCGCACCGTCGTAAACATGAATTTGTCCGACGAGTCGTTCTGAACGCTCAACCGCTGTCCGAATCCCAATTCCAGTTCTCACCATGCCAATTTTTGCGACCCAGTACAACACATGCGCTTGACTCAAGCAGTTTACCAAAAGAACAGTGAGGGTGTGATGGGCGATCGCGCTCTCGTTGAGTTAGCACATTTAGCTATTAGCCATCAAACCTCAGCCAAGTCGTCTAAACCAGAGGACAATAGTGACAGAGGGAATACAGGAGTTGAACGGATGTCAGAAGCCGTGCCAATACCGATGATTTTGTTTCATACCCTATTTTTGTTGGTAACGATCGCCATTGAAGGTAGTGTCTTTCATCGAAAATTCAAACTGACTCGTAAAACTAGTATTGAATATGCAATTTCTCTTAATTTGTATATCACTGTCATCGGTTGGTTAAGCTTCTTTTACATGCAAGGAGTGATTCCTCAATCTTTAAAAGTACAATTGTTCAGCTACATTTTTTTCGATAATACTCTTAGACCTACCCCTCAAAATTTTGATATAACTATTATCTTGATGGGACTCGGTATTTTTTTTGCTACCTTCTTTTTCAAGCTTAAAATGTTAGATTTACTTCAAGCTTTTTTACTAAGTTCAGAAGAAAATGTGGAAATTAGCACTACCCAAAGCTCACAAAAGCATAGACCAAGGCTATCTGATCGGCTGAATGACGCCCTTAAAGAGGCAGCACCCAGTGAAGCAACCGTTATTTTGTTATCCACTGCGGTGAGTTACAGCGCCATATCAATCTTGCTCCTAATTCGTCTATCACAAATTAATTCTCCTCTGTTTTAACGTGGAACTTTTTCTCCGTATTTATCGGCTTATTCAGAATGATATCCAATCTGCGACTGCTTTTTCCTGGCCGACTTTTATATTACTCAGCGTATTTTCTTGCTATATGTCCTTATTGGCAACGGGCTTTACCCAAGAACTTATTGCTTTTTTTGGATGGATTTTTTTTATCCTTGGTGTGAATTGGGGAACAACAGAAAATGCCATCAAAATTGGTGATATTTATTTAAGCCCCTGGATTACTGGGGCGTTGGTTAGTCTCTTCATTTTTGGGCAACCGACTGGAGAATTTTCCTCAGAAGCGTTAGTATTTTGGCCGCCAATTTCTGCGGTCATTGCTGCGGTGCCTCTGTCTTTTGGCTCCCCTGAGGGCAAGACAAAGTTTAAAATGCCGAAGTCAGACATTCGTCAGAAGCTAGTTATTTTATTTGGAACTCAGTTTTTATTTAGCTGCTGGTTTCAGTTTTACTTTGTGATTCAAAACTGGTTAAATCAGTATCCCACTATGCTGCTTGACGATTTTACTCGCAGTGCGTTCGTAGTGCGAGTCGGCGATCGCGACGAGAAAGAACTCCCTAGAGGAGCCTTGATGTTGAATTTGATGGCACCGCAGCTAGAACAAGCGCTGGAGGATAAACCTTGGTCGCAGGTAGAACGCTGGCTATTGCGGGAGGAACGACCTGCACGAATTGAGGCGATCGCGCAGGAAGTTAAACAGGTAGTTGCTCCCCTAGAGGAAGATAGTCTGTGGCAGCTAACCTCTGATATCTCTTCTAGTGATTCGGGTTATATCTTAGAATTGCAAGCGGTCTGGAATGGCCCACGTTCCCAAGCTAACCCCTATGTGATCAGCAAACCTTGTGAGATTAATCAGGTTTTAGTACAACCTGATGCAGCAATTGACCCCGTTGACGCCCAGCTATCACCCCCGCCAGAGGCGATCGGTGAAGTAGAATGCGGTGCAGTTACAGGCTGGGGAATTGGGGATGATAGAGAGTCCTGAGTAGGGGTGCAGGGGTGCAGGGGAGCGGGGGTGCAGGGGTGCAGGGGTGCAGGGGTGCAGGGGTGCAGGGGTGCAGGGGTGCAGGGGAGCGGGGGTGCAGGGGTGCAGGGGAGCGGGGGTGCAGGGGTGCAGGGGTGCAGGGGAGAGAAAAATTGACGATGATTAGCCATTACTCCAATCGCCTATTTCATACTTCATACTTCATACGTTCGGCTGAGCGTTCGACTGAGCGCTCACGCCGAAGTCTCACGTCGAAGCCTTCATACTTCACCCTTCACCCAGCGCCTCCAGCAACGGCTTCGCCAAACATACTTTCTCCCTTACTCAGGACTCAGGACTCAGGACTCAGGACTCAGGACTCAGGACTCAGGACTAATAACAACAGATAACTGACAAATTACATATGAGTTTAGGCAGAATTTGGATTATTGCTAGCAATGGGTTTCGGGAAGTAATTCGCGATCGCATTTTGTATTTGATTGGCTTTTTTGCCTTGTTACTTGCGATCGCTTTGCGACTACTTCCGGAAATCGCCGCCGCCACTGAAGACAAAATCTTTTTAGATTTTGGGTTAGCCGCCATCGGTCTTTTGAGTGTGGTGGTGGCTGTCTTTGTTGGTACAGGTTTAATTAACAAAGAAATTGAAAAGCGCACGGTACTAGTTTTAGTGCCAAAACCAATTAGCCGTGCGGAGTTAATCGTCGGGAAACATGTGGGTTTGTCGGGAGTTCTCGCCGTATTACTGGTAGCGATGACGGCAATTTATCTCCTGCTCCTCAGCTTTAGCCAGATTTCTTACCCTTTAGGAAGCATCTTGCTTTCAGTGTTTTACCTGTTTTTAGAGCTATCGCTGATCATTGCTGTAGCGTTGTTGTTCGGGGCTTTTACAAGTTCTCTGTTAGCGATGTTACTAACCTTTGGGGTTTACTTGATGGGACACTTCAGCCGCGATTTAGTGGAATTAGGTCGCTTGAGTAAAAACGTTAGTGTGGAGTGGCTAACGCAAGCGTTTTATCTGGTTCTACCAGATTTGTCGCGGTTGAACCTAAGAAATGATGCGGTTTATGGTCTATTACCTTCACCACTAGCGCTGGTAGGAAATGCTATATATGGCTTGTTTTACACCGCACTGCTGTTAGCGATCGCCGTCTTGATCTTCTCACGACGCGAGTTTTGAGAGTAGTTAGCCTTTAGCTGCGGCGTATCGAGCGATCGCGCTGAAGTGGAAAAAACGCGTCGCGAGCAGAATTTGGCACACTAGACTGAGTAGCTAGAGTGCGATCGCCTTTATTTTCCTAATGTCTGAAGAAATTCAATACATCGTTCCTGCACCATCCCCAGCCGTAGAAATTTTTGCCCAGCACCAACTCGCCTATGAATTCCGACGCGAAGCGCAAGCACGGGAAGAATTTCGCTCCTACTGTCAGTGGTACGACTCAACAGCCAAACGCCACCAGCAAGAACTCGAAAAAATGCAGAGTGATATTAATCTATTTGGTTGGCTGACTCGCCGTCGGGGGTCGTAGGTGTTGTCAGCCAAGGTCAGCCTGTAGAGACGTAGCCTGCTACATCTCTAGGTGCCGCTGCTGATAGGCACGTCATTCACAGGGCTTCTAACTCGTCTTCACGGAAGTGAGCCTTGAACTTTTTGCTAAACCTGACTTGCACCGGAAGGTTGGCGCTTACGGGTCTGCCGTGCCATTCAGTGGCAATACCGATCACTTCTCCTTCAGAACCTTGGGCATCAAATGGCTGACCCCGGTGTTCAGGATGGGTATATACAATTACAGATGTGGTAACACGGACGCGATCGCCAACTTTCATGTATTCAAACTCGTATTCTCTCTCCTATTGCTTTTGAACCCACCGGGGCGGGCTTTTGCAATCCTATTATTCTTGCACAGGAGCGTCCCTTCCGAATCACCTCTAGTCGGGTTGATCGCTACCTTGAGGATAAATAGCAGGGGAGCGGGGGAGCGGGGGAGCGGGGGAGCAGGGGAGCGGGGGAGCAGGGGAGCGGGGGAGCAGGGGAGCAGGGGAGCAGGGGAGCGGGGGAGCAGGGGAGCCTCACAGGTGTAGGTTTTTTACAAAAGAGAGAAGGGCAAAAGTGGAGGAGGGAAAATAGGTTTAGTGTAACGCCGAAAAAATCAGGTCAGAAAATGTGGAAAAACCAATACCTGAAACAAT